>ERZ808240.1334-NODE-1334-length-30999-cov-8.838999_pt1 | contig 30999 bp, 23 predicted proteins | sample MGYA00521084_ERZ808240 | MGnify/ENA primary metagenome ERZ808240 (study PRJEB31516, sample SAMN03275571) | gut metagenome | biome: mammalia-associated habitat; material: feces | host: Papio cynocephalus | place: Kenya | collected 2012-08-06 ... | reverse complement strand
TCTCCTGTACCCACTTTCCATCACTTTTTATCCTCACTTATCCACACTTTTATCCACTATTCAAACGATACAAATATACGACAGGCGAAGCGCACAAGTATTACAACGGGAAAGCCCGATTTTTAAAGCGCCACTTTACTCTCCCTAAAGCGCCACTTTACACTCTCTAAAGCGCCACTTTAGGGACTGTAAAGTGGCGCTTTAGCTAACCTGCCTTTCACTTCCCCACTCCATCTCCTTCCCGCTCACGACAGCAATAGTCTGCAACGCTCTGACTTACAACCATCTACGCGCTTCAAGCAATGCTTGAAGAAGATCCTGGCAAAAACCTTTCCTGTTTCAAAATGACACAAGTTTAGAGTTCCTGTACGTGCAAATATAAGACAAGCAATGTTTACCGCTAAGGAAATTGTGGATAACTCATTTAACTCATTGACAGGCAATGACAAGTTTTCAACAGAAAGTGTTGAAAAGCCTGTTAATAACTGCTATCAATCGAAGACAGTTATTTGGTTCATCAGGTATTTGAAAAGACGCAAAGTCGTTGTAGAAGCAGCACAAGCTTATCTTGTGGTATAAGCAAAGTCAGACGCATTAGCATCAATAACTGGGAGAGGGGGGCGCCCTCGCCCCCGATACAGGAACAAAGATGTAACAAACAAAAATATTCTCATTACGAGCCTTTAGTCGGGGGCAGGGCGCCCCTCTCCCTGTTATTTTGGGCGTTAGTCGGGGGCGAGGGCGCCCCCTCTCCCAGTTATTTAATGAGCTATTTTTGCCATGACATCATTCAAATTGCCTATTAATTATGGAAAATTGTGGATAACAGAAGTAACAGACTGATTATCAATAAGAAGTTATCAACAAAAGTGTTGATAAGTGTGTTGATAATCAAAACCGCCCATGTACGAACATAAGAGTTATCCACAGGTTATCAACAATTGTGGATAACTCCATAACTAACTGACAGGCAAAGAGTAAATATAAACAAACCCTGTTGGCAATACATTTAATAAACGCCTGTACTGCAGTTTTCGCCAGTACAACAATTCAAGCGTTGCTGGGATGCCTGTCTTCCGCTACAAGCTGCAATAAAAAAATCTTGTCCACTCGTTTTCCTTTGGATGGTTTTAGTACACCCCCACAGTAGACAAGCAGAAAAGATACAAGCAAGAACAAGGAGAGTTTCATCATTTATGCTTACCAACCTGTTGATAACCCGCCTGTACCTGTTGATAACCTGTTAATAACATTGTGGATAACTCACAGGTTATCCACAGGCACAGGCAGTGTGTGCACACAATGTGGATAACTGACGAAGTTATTAAACTATTATTTAAAAGTTTTCCACATGTTTTTAAAAGAAAAAGATATAAACTTATTAACTTTGCACGTGTGGAAACAACTTTGCTGAAAACTCATGTATGACGTTCATAATCAGTAAGAAGATATAAACACATTCTGTTAGTAAACCTGTACTAAATGTTGAAAACCGAAAAGCCAAGAAAACAGGCAATAAGTTACCAACATATCAACAGACCATCATACACATCATATTTCTTTTTTCTTTTAAAAAAAAAAGAGATAATATAAGAATAGGTTGTGGAAAACCTGTACACCGTGGCAACAGGACAGGCTTCGCAATTGACAGGACAGACAGGGACAGGACAAATTGAAGAAAAATTAAAGAAACAGAGAAAACAAATATGAAAAACGAATGGAAGGAAAAGGGCTACGTCGACGAGCAGGTTGACGACTCGCTGGATTTGAAGAAGGAAATAAGACGCCTGTGCAAGGAGAAGGACGCAATAATCCTCGCGCATTACTACACTGTGGGCGACATACAGGACATTGCCGACTTCGTGGGCGACTCGCTGGCGCTGGCGCGTAAGGCGGCGCAGACGGACGCGAAGGTGATGGTGATGTGTGGAGTGCATTTCATGGCGGAGACGTGCAAGCTGCTCTCGCCCGACAAGACGGTGCTCTGTCCTGACCTCACGGCAGGATGCTCGCTTGCCGACTCGTGCAACGCCGACGATCTGAGGAAGTTCAAGGAAGAGCATCCCGGCTATAAGGTGGTGAGCTACGTCAACACGACGGCAGCCGTCAAGGCGCTCACCGACTGCGTGGTGACGTCGGGCAATGCAGAGAAGGTCATCGCCTCTTTCCCGAAGGACGAGAAGATCATCTTCGGGCCCGACTACAACCTCGGCAACTACATCAACAGCGTCACAGGACGCTCCATGCTGCTCTGGAACGGCGGTTGCCACGTGCATGAGAAGTTCTCCGTGGAAGCCATCGTGAAGCTCAAGCAGGAGCATCCAGGCGCACTCGTCATGGCTCATCTGGAGTGTAAGGCGCCCGTGCTCGCCATAGCCGACGTGAAGGGTTCTACGGCGACGATGCTCAACTATGCCAAGGCTCATCCCGAGAACAAGGAATACATCATCGCCACCGAGGCTGGCATCCTCCACGAACTCGAGCGTGGCTGTCCTGGCGTGAAGTTCTATCCCGTGCCGCCGGAAGTGTCGGAGGGTGGGGTAGGCTGCTCCTGCAACGAGTGTGAGTACATGAAGAAGAATACGCTCAAGAAAATCTATCTGACGCTGAAGTACGGCTGGCCGGAGGTGAAGGTGGATCCCGCCATTGCCAAGGACGCCGTGAAGCCGATAGAGCGGATGCTTGAGCTGTCGTGATAAAAAACTGAAGTTTAACAACAAAAAACTAAAGCTATGATGATTTTTTCTATTCTTGTGCCAGCTGCGCTGCTGGCTGCAATGCCTGTGGTGGCAAATGGACAGGGGCTTAACAGGTGTGGTGAGGAGAACGGCGTAGAAAAAAAGTTCATGGTGGGGCAGGGCAGCCAGGCTGCTCCTGTCATGAAAGCTCCCGTGACGCGCAGTGATGATGGTAGCGTATGGGCGAACGGCACTTACAGTTACACCTACACGGTGGAGAGTTATCAGGACGGCGAGATCTACTACTACCTTAACCAAGTGGACAACCGCATACTCAACCGTGACGAGAGCGGCACCCTGCAATCCACTGAAAGGGACTACACCTACACCTACAAAAGCGGCGACACTCAGAAAACCACGAATCAGTACTCCGTCTACAATTTCGACAGTGACGGCAACACTAATGAGTGCATTGCCTATTTAGACAAGGAATCATTCCAAGCTGGAACGCCATTGAACAAGACTGTTTGGAACTATAATGACGAGTATGGCACGACGCCTTTCAAAACATTCTACTATACATGGAACAACGGCACATGGGAAGTGCAGTGGATGAAAGCATTGAAGACGGAGCGCGACTCACAGAATCGCCCCGTGCGCTATGCCTTGATGTACTATTTCCCCAGTACTGACAATGCCTCGTCTTTCATTAATCCGCGCGTTGTGGAAGAATATCTCTATGAGTACGGTGACGACGGCAACGTGAAGAAACAGGTGTACAGGAGCAACTACACCTACTATGACCTTGACACCGAAGACGAGCGTGCCATTTTCTTGGAGAGAGTCTACGACAACATAAAGTTCGACGGTAAGCCTGTCGGAGAGCCAGAGAAGTTCAGTTCCGATTGGATCAATTGGCTGCAAGAATTCAATAGCGGCTGCACGCATTACTATACGGAGTCTGTGCAGGCCATGAAGTATGCCAACAGCAATGACATTGTAAGGGGAGGTTTCTATCAGCCAGCCAATGACGTGACGCGCAGTGGCAAGTATGAGGTGGGCAGCGAGTTCGTCGTGACTACCAACACTTACATCTCCAGTGTCAACGATTCTCAGTACTCATTCATTGTCGACACCTATGCGTTGAGCGACGAGAACGGCAGTTACGTTGGTAACTTCAGAAAGTACAATGTCTATAGGCAAGACGGTAAGGAAGTGGCAACGTCGTGCGGAGATGGAGTGGCGAAGGCAACGTTCCAGCCGGACGGAAGCTACGAGATAGAGACGCGGCAGTCGGACAGTGCCGGCGGCGCGATGTATCTCTCGTCTACGGTCAGCGTCAGCAAGACGTTCGACTCCAACGATTGCCCGACGGATGAGGTGTACAAATACACAGGCTACAATTCCGACGGCTCTTTGTCGGATGTTGTAACGAAGGTGGAGAAATATGGCGACTTTCACAAGTATCCTGCCACAGCCATCTCTGACGTCAACTACTCTGCCGCAAAGCCAGAGAAGCGTGTCTACAGTCTGCAGGGCGTACTGCTCGGCAACACCACCGACGGTTTGCCTCATGGCGTTTATGTCGTGAAGGAAGGAATGTGCAGCTACAAGGTAAGAAAATAAAAAGCCGCCAATAACGCATCGCGCCCTGTAAGGGAAAAAGCATAAATAAAGAAATGCTTTTGGCCTTACAGGGCGCGTTGTTTTTTTATATTCGCATACCCAAAAAAGGTATGGGCTTTCAGGGCTTTCAGCCCACGCTTGCGCGCAATTTAGTTGAGCGCGTCTGCAAGCTCGGCGCCAGCCTTGAACTTGGCAACCTTCTTTGCTGCGATCTGAATCTTCTCCTTTGTGCGGAGGTTGATGCCCTCGCGTGCGGGACGCTCGTTCACGCTGAATGTGCCGAAGCCGATGAGCTGAATCTTGTCACCCTCAACAAGGGCGTTCTTGATTGCCTCAAGAGTAGCCTCAAGAGCCTTCTTTGCGTCAGCTTTGCTAAGCTCTGCACCAACTGCTATTTTCTCTACCAATTCTGTCTTGTTCATATTACTTCTGGTATTTAAATGTTTATAATTAGTTTTTATTGTCCTAAAAAAAGCCGTGTCAATCGGTGTAACTGACACAATTCCAATGACAAATTTAGACTATTCCTTTCATAAATCAAACAAAAAACGGAAAAAAGTGCATAATTTAATGAAAAAAAGTGGTGAGAATGTGGCTTTTATGCCCTTTTACGTGGATTTTTCGTAATTTTGCCTTTAGTAAACGGCTGCCGTCAATGGCTGGCTTGACTATTAATTTTATATATGTATTTATGAACAATATCCCGACAGTTACCAAGACCCTCCTTCTCATAAACGTGGCTGTGTTTGCCGCCACTTTCCTCTTTCAAGGCATGGGCATCGACCTCAATTCCTTGCTCGGACTCCACTTCTTCCTTGCGCCCGACTTCCATCTCTACCAACTCTTCACGTACATGTTCGCACACGGCGGATGGAGCCACATTTTCTTCAATATGTTCGCGCTGTGGATGTTCGGATGCATCGTGGAGCGCACGTGGGGCCCGAAGAAATTCCTCTTCTACTACATCGTGTGCGGCTTGGGTGCCGGAGTGTTTCAGGAGCTTGCGCAGTTTGGCGAGTTCTACGTGCTTGCCCACGACCAGATAGCCGGCTTCAATCTGTCGCAGACGATGATGGTGGCTGACGCCAACGCGCGTTTTCTCAATCTATGGACCACCGTCGGCGCCTCAGGCGCCATCTACGGCATACTGCTCGCCTTCGGAATGCTCTATCCCGAGGAGCGTCTCTTCATCTTCCCGCTGCCCGTGCCGATAAAGGCGAAGTGGTTTGTGGTGGGCTATGCCGCCATAGAACTCTTCCTGGCGTTCTCCACGACAAGCGACGGCGTCGCCCATCTTGCCCATCTCGGCGGCATGGTGTTCGGCTTCTTCCTCATACGCTACTGGCGCCGCCATCCCAACATCAGCTACAATGCTCGCGGCGGACAGCAGTTCTTCGACTCCCTACGGTCTGCTTGGGAGCGCCGCTCCCACCGCAAGGCAGGCGGCTTCGACGACTTCCACAGCTTCGGCAGAGGCGCCGACGTGCGCCACGAGAGCGACTGGGACTACAACGCGCGACGCAAGCGCGAGCAAGAGGAGATGGACACCATTCTCGACAAGATACGCCGCTCGGGCTACGACTCGCTGACGCGTGATGAGAAGCAGCGGCTCTTCGATTCAAGCCGCAAGTAGGCAGCCTTCTTTTTTTTGACTAGACACATTATTTTCGTGCAAATGAAATTAGTAGTGACGCGCATCGTGGCGGGCTTCAACGCCGCCACGGTGGCGATGATGTTGCTTGTGGGCTTCAGCGACCGCTTCAATCCTGTAGCCCATCCGCTCTTCGCCAATCTCGGACTGTTATTCCCGTTGTTTCTTCTCCTCAACGTGGCATTTCTTGCCTTTTGGCTCGTCGTGTGCAAGAAGTGGGCGCTCGTGTCGTTTGCCGGACTCATCATCGGCTTCTCTCCCGTGCGCCTGTATGCCCCGCTCAACTTCCCTGAGGATGCCCCTAAGGGCAGCATAAAGGTGCTGTCCTACAACACGTTCTGCTTCTCCACGTGGAAGGACACGTCGGAGCCGTGCCAGTTTGTCGACTACATCCTCGGACAGGATGCCGACATCGTGTGTCTACAGGAGGCGGAAACCGACACCCGCAAGCGCGCCATTGTCGACTCGCTGATGGCAACGAAGTATGCCTACAACGGCAGGGTGGCTGTGGAGAAGACGGGTGCCGACGAGATAAATCTCTACAGCAAGATGCCCATTCTCGGCAAGGAACAGATATCCAAGAGCGACGAAACGTACAACGCCGTGGCATATAAGCTCAAGACAGGCGCCAAGGACACGACGCTCGTCGTCGTCTGCCATTTCGAGACGACAGGACTCTCGCCCGAGGACCGCACCATCTTCAAGTCGATGGTGAAGGGCAATCTGGAGAACACCTCGGCGGAGAAAGTGTCGCAACGGTTATGGCGCAAGCTCGGGGACGCATCGGCAAAACGCGCCCCACAGGCGGATGCCGTGGCGGAATACCTCGCCGCCAATAGAGGGAAAAGCATCATCCTCACCGGCGACTTCAACGACTCGCCCATCTCCTATACCCACCGTCGTATAGCCTCGGAGCTTACCGACTGCTACGTGGCGTCGGCAAACGGCCCCGGCATATCCTATCACTACAACTGTTTCTACGTGCGCATCGACAACATTATGTGCTCCAGCCAGTGGCAGCCCTATGCCTGCCACGTCGACCGGAGCATCTCGGCATCCGACCACTATCCCATCGTGTGTTGGCTGAAAAGACGCTGACGGAGTGGGGCGGAGTACATGGAAAACAGAAAAGTAGACAAGGGAAGACACAAAAATCTAACTTAAACATCTATAAAACAAAGAAATAAAGCTATAAATTTCGCAAAACGTGAAAAAATAAGTAACTTTGCACGCTATCCATACCTATATAGCAGGAAAAAAACTTAAAGAGAGAATAAATAATAACAAAAATAAAAAATCAAAAAATGCAGAACAAAGGTATTGTAATTGTAACAGCCGTCCTTCTGACGCTTGCAAGTATCTTCTATCTCTCGTTCTCGGTTGCCACAAAGTACTATGACAGCCAGGCTGCGAAGATAAAGGATCCTATAGCACAGCAGGACTACAAGGACTCCGTGAAGTTCCTCGGGCTCTATTCCTACCAGAAGTGCCTTGAGACACAGATCGGCCTCGGCCTCGACCTCAAGGGCGGTATGAACGTTATCCTCGAAGTGAGCGTTCCCGACGTAATCGAGAACCTCGCCGACCACAAGACTGACGTGGCTTTCACAAAGTCAATGAAGGAAGCACGTGCAGAGCACGAGGTTAGCCAGAGCGATTTCATCACTCTCTTCATCAACGCCTACAAGAAGAATGCTCCAGGCCATCATCTCTCAGAGATTTTCGCCACACAGCAGCTTCAGGGCAAGGTGTCGCCCAACTCAAGCGACAAGGACGTGGAGAAGGTATTGCGCGACGAAGTGCAGTCGGCCATCGACAACTCCTTCCTCGTGGTACGTACACGTATCGACAAGTTCGGCGTCGTTCAGCCCAACATCCAGAAGCTCGAAGGCCAGCAGGGTCGCATCATGGTGGAAATGCCGGGTATCAACGAGCCTGAGCGTGTGCGCAAGCTCCTCCAGGGTAGCGCCAACCTTGAGTTCTGGGAGACCTACAACTCCGACGAGATAATTCCTTATCTCCAGCAGCTCGACCAGCGCGAGGCCAATCTCCGCTCTGGCAAGACAGAGGAAGTGGCTGACACTGCTGCCGCCGAGAAGGAAGAGGCTAAGGCTGAGACAAAGAAAGCCGAGGCTAAGAAGGCCCCAGCCAAGTTCCAGGTGAAGAAGAACTCTGACGAGCCGAAGGAAAGCGACGCTTCTGCAAGCCAGCTCGCAGAGGCAAAGAAGGAGCACCCGCTGCTCTCTATCTTCCAGCCTTCGGGCAACGGCGCTCTGAGCCTCGTGGGCTACGCTTCGGCTCGCGACACTGCCGAGGTGAACAAGATTATCTACTCGCAGCTCGCCAAGCAGATACTGCCGTCTGACCTCCGCCTCCTCTGGAGCGCAAAGCCTGCCGACGGCATCCAGGCCAAGAACATCTACGAGCTCCACGCCATAAAGGTGACAACCACCAACGGACGCGCTCCTATCGAGGGCGACGTGGTGACCGACGCCAAGGACCAGTTCAACAACCTTACCGGTCAGCCTGAGGTAAGCATGACCATGAACTCCGACGGCGCACGCCGCTGGGCTGCCCTCACAAAGGCCAACGTTGGCAAGGCCATCGCCATCGTGCTCGACGGCACTGTATATTCAGCTCCTCGCGTGAACGGCGAGATCTCTGGCGGACAGTCGTCAATCTCGGGCAACTTCACCATCGAGGACACCAAGGACTTGGCCAACACTCTTAAGTCGGGTCGTATGCCGGCTCCGGCACACATCGTGCAGGAGGAGGTTGTAGGTCCTACGCTCGGTGCACAGTCAATCCAGCAGGGTTTTATATCATTCATTGTGGCATTCATTATTCTTATGATTTACATGGTGGTGATGTACGACTTCATCCCGGGCATGGTTGCCAACGGCGCACTCTTGCTCAACCTCTTCTTCACCATGGGTATCATGGCGTCGTTCCAGGCGGCTCTGACAATGCCTGGTATCGCCGGTATCGTGCTTGCCCTTGGTATGGCTGTTGACGCCAACGTGCTCATCTACGAGCGCACCAAGGAGGAACTCAAGAAGGGTCTCGGCACAAAGCAGGCTCTCTCTCTTGGCTACAGCAACGCCTTCTCGGCCATCTTCGACTCCAACTTGACATCAATCCTCACGGGTATCATCCTCTACGTGTTCGGTACAGGTCCAATCCGCGGCTTCGCAACGACACTTATCATCGGTATCTGCTGCTCGTTCTTCACAGCCGTGTTCCTCACACGTCTGCTCTATGAGAACCGTTTGGCTCACGACAAGTGGACAAAGCAGAACTTCTCTACGAAGATTTCACGCAACTTCATGGCAAACAAGCACTTCGCTTTCATGTCGTCTTACAAGAAGTCGTTCACCGTGTTTGGAGCAATCCTCGTCGTGATGATCGCAAGCTTCTTCGTGCGTGGCTTGAGCAAGGGCATCGACTTCACTGGTGGTCGCAACTACGTTGTGGTGCTCGAGAAGCAGACAGAGCCTGAGCAGGTGAAGGCAGCTCTCGTGCCTCACTTCAACGGCGCTACCGTTAATGCTCTCGCACTCGGTACCGACGGCAAGACCATCCGCGTATCGACCAACTACAAGATAGAGTCGAACAACCCGGCGGTTGACAACGAGGTGGAGAACATCCTCTATAAGGGTCTGCACTCAGCAGGTCTTGTGACTCAGAAGAGCGTAGAGGCATTCAAGAACCCTGACGTTCGCGCAGGTGGCTCAATCATCTCGTCTACAAAGGTAGGTCCGGCAGTGGCTAAGGACATCACCCACGGTGCTATCATCTCAGTGATCATCGCCCTCGCCGTAATCTTCCTCTACATCTTGATACGTTTCCGCAACATCGCCTTCTCAATCGGCTCTACCGTTGCGCTCGCCATCGACGCCACAATCGTCATCGGCTTCTTCTCACTGCTGTGGGACATCGTGCCGTTCTCGCTTGAGGTCGACCAGACGTTCATCGGTGCCATCCTGACGGTTATCGGTTACTCTATCAACGATAAGGTGGTGGTGTTCGACCGTATCCGTGAGAACCTCGGTCTGCACAAGAAGATGGATCTGCAGGAGCTCTTCAACAACTCGCTGAACGAGACCCTCGCACGTACTATCAACACCTCACTGTCAACACTCATCGTGCTGCTCTGTATCTTCTGCTTCGGCGGTGAGAGCACACGCAGCTTCTCGTTCGCAATGTTGCTCGGTGTGATCTTCGGTACTCTGTCGTCTATCTTCATAGCAGCTCCTGTTGCCTACATCACTCTCGGTCGCAAGATTAAGAAGGAAGAGGCAGCCTTGGCAGAGGCAGAGGCTGTGGAAGTGAAGTAAGGCGGCTTTTGAAGAAAAGCTTATTAAACACGACTTCTTCATAATTTAAACGCTATAACAGCGAAGGCGCAACTCCCGTATGGGAATTGCGCCTTTTTAGTTTATAGTTGACGAGTTTATAGTTTATAGTTGACGAGTTGACATAAACGAAAAAAGCCGACTTCACAGCCGGCTCCTTTGCTTTTTATACAATAACATTATGAATTTATTTTAGTGGCTATAATATGGCATGAAAGCAGCGTAAGCCGTCTTGCCATTATGTTTGGTTTACGCTTGCAAAGTTATTAAGTATTAGCGACTTGTGCAATACCTATTTGTCGGTAAACATGTGTTTTGCTTGTGAAAGGTTTAAAAAACGAGCCCCATTCTTGCATATCCCGTTTTTTTTTCTTTCTTTTGTATGGAGGTAAAAATTTGATTATTTATAAAAAACAACGATACATTATACATTATGGCACAGAAAAAGAAGGACGACGGTCTGACCCCGATGATGCGCCAGTTCTACACGTTCAAGCATGAGCACCCCGACGCCCTGCTGCTCTTCCGTTGCGGCGACTTCTACGAGACATACGCCAGCGACGCCGTAGAGGCGGCGCACATTCTCGGTATCACCCTCACGCGGCGTAACAACGGTCGCCAGGCAGACGGCTCGTCATGCGAGATGGCAGGCTTTCCCCATCACGCTCTCGACACCTATCTGCCCAAGCTCATCCGCGCTGGTAAGCGAGTGGCGATATGCGACCAGCTTGAGGACCCGAAGCTCACGAAGACTCTCGTAAAGCGCGGAATCACGGAGCTCGTGACGCCAGGCGTGGCGATGGACGACACTGTGCTCAACTACAAGGAAAACAACTTCCTCGCTGCCGTCTGCATGTCGAAGACGACGTGTGGCGTGGCGTTTCTCGACATCTCCACGGGTGAGTTTCTCACGGGTGAGGGGACATTCGACTACGTTGAGAAGCTTCTCTGCAGCATACAGCCGAAGGAGGTGCTCTACGACCGCCAGATGAAGGCAGAATTCGAGCGCCGGTTCGGCACGAAATGGTGCGTGTTTGAGCTTGACGACTGGATGCTCACGGAGCAGAGCGCGCGCCAGAAACTTCTCAGTCATTTCGGCACGAAGTCGCTCAAGGGCTTCGGCGTGGAGCAACTGAAGCTCGGCGTTATTGCCGCTGGCGCCATCCTACAGTATCTGGAGATGACGCAGCACACGCATATCGGGCACATCACGTCGCTCTCGCGCATCGATGCCGACCGCTACGTGCGCCTCGACCGCTTCACAATCCATTCGCTCGAACTCCTTCAGCCGATGCAGGATGACGGCGTGTCGCTGCTCGGCGTCATCGACCGCACATGCACTCCGATGGGTGGTCGGCAGCTCCGCCGCTGGACGGTGTTCCCCCTGCGCGACGTGGCTGCCATCAACAAGCGCCTCGACGTTGTGGAGGCTTTCTTCCGTGCGCCCGATTTCCGTCAGACCATCGACGAGCATCTCCACCGCATCGGTGACATGGAACGCATCATCTCCAAGGTAGCTGTGGGCAGGGTGTCGCCCAGAGAGGTGGTGCAGCTGCGTGCGGCACTGCTCTCCATAGCTCCCATCAAGAGCGCTTGCATGGCGAGCGACAACGATGAGCTGCGCTCCATTGGCGACCAGCTCCATCTCTGCGAGTCGCTTCGCGACCGCATAGGACGCGAGATACAGCCCGACCCGCCACAGCTCATAGCCCGTGGCGACGTCATTGCCTCCGGCTTCTCGCCTGAGCTCGACGAGCTGCGCTCCATTTCGCGTGGCGGCAGAGACTATCTGATGAAGATTCAAGAGGACGAGGCGACAAAGACGGGCATACAGTCGCTAAAGGTGGGCTACAACAATGTGTTCGGCTACTATCTTGAGGTGCGCAACACCTATAAGGACCGCGTGCCGCAGGAGTGGATACGCAAGCAGACGCTTGCCAACGCCGAGCGTTACATAACGCAGGAATTGAAGGAATACGAGGAGAAGATAATGGGTGCCGACGAGAAGATTCTCGCCCTTGAGACGCGCCTCTTCGCCGAACTTGTCACCGACATGCAGGAGTACATACCACAGATACAGCTCGACGCCAACACCATCGCGCGCCTCGACTGTCTGCTCTCGTTCGCCAAGACCGCTGAGGAACACCGCTACGTGCGCCCCGTGATGTCGGACGACTGCGTGCTCGACATACGCGCCGGACGCCATCCCGTGATAGAGACGCAGCTGCCCGTCGGCGAGGAATACGTGCCCAACGACATAGAGCTCGACTCCGAGCAGCAGCAGATAATGATTATCACCGGTCCGAACATGGCGGGAAAGTCAGCGCTCTTGCGCCAGACGGCGCTCATCGTGCTCATGGCGCAGATGGGATGTTTCGTGCCTGCCGACTCCGCCCACGTCGGAGTGGTAGACAAGATATTCACGCGTGTCGGCGCGTCCGACAACATCTCGCTGGGCGAGTCAACGTTCATGGTGGAGATGACCGAGGCGTCCGACATCCTCAACAACGTCACTCCGCGTTCGCTGGTGCTCTTCGATGAGCTTGGACGTGGTACGAGTACGTACGACGGCATTTCCATCGCCTGGGCCATCGTAGAGTACCTCCACGAGCATCCTAAGGCACAGGCGCGCACTCTCTTCGCCACACACTATCATGAGTTGAACGAGATGGAGAAGAGTTTCGCGCGGATAAAGAACTATAATGTGTCGGTGAAGGAGGTGGACGGCAAGGTGATTTTCCTGCGCAAGCTGATGCGCGGCGGTTCGGAGCACTCCTTCGGTATACACGTGGCGGAGATAGCCGGAATGCCGCGCTCCGTCGTGAAGCGCGCCAACGACATTCTGAAGCAGCTCGAGGCCGACAATGCCGGCGTAGGCATGGAGCAGAGTGGGGGAGAGGCGCAGTCGCCTGAGACGCCCAAAAGAAGAAAAGGAAAGGCGGCGACGGAGAAGCTCGTGAGGCAGTCGACAGAGGGCGGCGTGCAGCTAAGCTTCTTCCAGCTCGACGACCCCGTGCTCTGTCAGGTACGCGACGAGATTGTTGGGCTCGACATCAATAATCTCACGCCCGTCGAGGCACTCAACAAGCTCTTCGAGATAAAGAAAATAATAACGGGGAAGAGTTGAAAACAAAGGAGCGAGGGATACTATTATTTTGACACACCCTCGTCAAAACAGAATTTATCGGAAGTTAAGAGGAAGTTAATCCGTCTTTGCCGGATGGAAGTTAGCGGACAATGAGGGTGTGTCAAAACAATATGCAATGCGCCCCGCATCGTTTGCCTTTTGACACACTCTCATTGAGAAACTTGAGTCAGTTGTTGACGACCAGCGTGCCGAGAGGACCGGAGCACGTGGCACGGTAGCGCATGAGCTTCTTGCCGTCGGTTGTGATGCCCCGGCTGTTGAGGTCGTACTTGCGCTTGCAGTTGGGGCAAACGGCGTGGCCGTCGGACGTCAGCGTGAGGCGGTAGTTGGCCATGTTCGTGGAGTTGTAGCAGTTGGGGCATTGGCTGTCGTAGACGTACAGCTCGGCAGGCGACGTGAGATTGCCGTAGCCAACGATGACGCCCGACTTGTTGTAGACGCCGATGACGCGTGTGCGCCTTATCTCCTCGGCGTATGCCTTCTGCTTGCTCGTCAGCCCTTGGTTGTTGGCGAAATAGAAGAATACGCTACCTTCCTCGCTACCCTCCCAGATGCGGCAGAACACGCCTGGCGACATGTTGTTGGTGGCAGTCTGCAGCGTCTTGTCCTGATGGATGGAGTTGTCGAAGATGAAATAGGCACGCTCCGAGGCGTATTCGTAGTCGGTCTTTGAGCAGCCTGTTGCCGCCCATGCTGCTAAAAAAACAAATCCGGCACACAGAAGGCACCGGATTACGCTTGAAAGTTTGTTCATATACTATTTGATGTATCTTTTATTAGATTTTGCCGCCGTAGCAAAGGTCGCCGGCGTCGCCGAATCCCGGCACGATGTACTTGTGCTCGTTGAGTCCCGGGTCGATGGCTGCACACCATATCGTGGTGTCTTCGGGGAAGGTCTTGCGGATGTGCTCGATGCCCTCAGGAGCAGCCATTACGCACACTACGTGTACCTTCTTCGGCTTTCCCTTTGTCAGCAAGGCCTTGTAGCCCATCTCCATCGAGCCGCCAGTGGCGAGCATCGGGTCGACGATGAGCAGCGTGGCATCGTTGAGGTCGGGCGTGGCGAGGTATTCCACGTGTATGCCCACCTTCGTGTGCTCCTTGTCTTCATACTCGCGATAGGCGCTTACGAAGGCGTTGCCAGCGTGGTCGAAGATGTTGAGGAAGCCCTGGTGGAAGGGTAGACCGGCGCGGAAGATTGTGCCGAGCACGAGCTTGTCGGTGGGCACGTTGACGTGTGCCGTGCCTAAAGGTGTCTCCACGGCGCGCTCCTCATAGTTGAGCGTCTTGCTCAATTCGTAGGCGATGAGTTCGCCGACGCGCATTATGTTGTTGCGGAACAGCAGACGGTTGGTCTGATAGTTTTTGTCGCGCATCTCCGACATGTATTTGTTGATGATGGAGTTGGTCTTGCTGAAATCTATAATTTCCATAGTGTGTGACGGATGTTTTTTAGGTTTAAACTTTGCAAAAATACAGAATATCTTTCAATAATCACATTCTTGTGGCGTTAAAGAATATAAAGAAACGAAGGATTGTCGCATATAAAGCCTGTAAATGCTTCAGCGTTGCGTTTCCGTAGAGGGTGTGTCAAAATACAACATTGCAGTTTTGACCATAAAATAAATGCCGTGCAGAGCAATAAGCACCGCTTTTCCTGCAGCCCGACACTCTAAAACGCAAAAAACTTTTGTAACACTTTTTTACTCTATCTACAATATTTGCTTTTCCTCCCGTGCTCCAATACAATTAGAAGAGAGGGTAGGGAGGTATATGGGATATAAGTTTTTATTGTTTTGATACAGTCTATGTAATTCCTTATATTTTTGTAATTTTGCATCACGATAATACAATGACAACAATGCAAAATCCCATACTACAACTCCAGCGCCAGCGTATGCTCCTTGAGATAGAGTACAATCACGAGAAGGAGGAGTTTCGCAAGCAGACCGAGACAATGGGCGTGGAGCGCAAGGTGAGGCGTGGCGACGCGTGGTTTCCCGTCAGCATCGGCGCCAGTTTCTACAACTCGCTCAATCAGCTTGTCGTGGAGGTGCGCCGTCGTCCCGACAGCGACATAGAGCACAATTTCGAGCCGGGCCGCCCCGTCTGTTTCTTCACGATGAGGCGTGACGGCGGCAAGGACGTACTGCGCTACATGTCGTTCACAGCCACTGTCAGCTATGCCGAGACCGACCGCTTGGTGGTGGCGTTGCCCGACGCTTCACGCCTCGCCGAACTTCAGACAGCCGACCAGATTGGCGTGCAGCTTTTCTTCGACGAGACGAGCTACCGGCTCATGTTCGATGCTCTCGACCGCGTCACGCGTGCCAGCAGCGGACGCCTCGCCGCCCTGCGCGACATCTTCTACACCGCTGCGCCTGCCCGCAAGCTCTCCTTCGAGCCTCTTCGCCTTCCATGGCTCAATCCTACGCAGGAGCGTGCCGTCAACGAGGTGCTTAGGGCGAAGGACGTGGCTGTAGTGCATGGCCCTCCAGGCACGGGCAAGACGACGACGCTCGTGGAGGCCATCTACGAGACGCTGCGCAGGGAAAGCCAGGTGCTCGTATGCGCGCAGAGCAACATGGCTGTCGACTGGATTTCGGAGAAGCTCGTCGACCGCGGCATCAACGTTCTGCGTGTTGGCAATCCGACACGAGTCAACGACAAAATGCTCTCCTTCACCTATGAGCGGCGCTTTGAAGCCCATCCCGACTATCCGCAGTTGTGGAGCATCCGCAAGGCCATCCGTGAGCTCCGTTCACAGCGCAAGCGCTCCGACTCGTGGCATCAGAAGGTGGAGCGTCTGAAGAGCCGCGCCACTGAGCTTGAGCTGCGCATACGCGCCTCCCTTTTCGGTGAGGCGCGTGTCATAGCCTGCACGCTCACGGGCTCTGCCAATAGGGTGCTGGAAGGCGAGAAGTACTCCACGCTCTTCATCGACGAGGCTGCGCAGGCACTTGAGGCTGCGTGCTGGATAGCCATACGCAAGGCAGGACGCGTAGTCCTCGCCGGCGACCATTGTCAGCTGCCGCCAACCGTGAAGAGCATCATGGCGCTGAAGGGCGGACTCGGCAAGACGCTCATGGAGCGCATCGTAGAGCAGAAACCCGACGTCGTGACGCTGCTCGGCGTGCAGTATCGCATGAACGAGCAGATAATGCGCTTCTCCAGCGAGTGGTTCTACGACGGCTGCGTGGAGTCGTCGCCGACGGTTAGCCATCGCGGCATACTCGACTATGACACTCCAATGGAGTGGGTTGACACCTCCGACGTTGACGGCAAGGAGGAGTTTGTCGGCGAGAGCTTCGGACGTGTAAACCGTGCCGAGGCAGAGCTGACCGTTGCCACCCTACGCGCCTACTTCGAGAAAATAGGTAGGCAGCGCATCGAGGAGGAGTCAATCGACGTAGGCATCATCTCGCCCTATCGTGCTCAGGTGCAACTGTTGCGCAAGATGCTCAAGCAGAGCGAGTTTTTCCGTCCCTACCGCCGCGCCATAACAGTCAACACCGTCGACGGCTTCCAAGGACAGGAGCGTGACATTGTGCTCATCTCCCTCGTGCGCGACAATCCAACGGGCGACATAGGCTTCCTGCGCGACCTCCGCCGCATGAACGTAGCCATAACGCGTGCCCGCATGAAGCTCATCATTCTTGGCTCTGCAGCCACGATGACCGCCCATCCGTTCTACAAAAAACTATACGAATACGTAGAGAAAATAAAATAACTTCAGTTACTGTTTCTTTCTGTCCTCCTCGATGAAGCGCAGCAGGTGTTCCACAGCCTCGCTTTCGGGAATGGCCTTCTCCACACACATTTTCTGCTTGTAGAGCGAGATTTTTCCCGGTCCGGCACCCACGTAGCCATAGTCGGCATCAGCCATCTCGCCCGGCCCGTTGACGATGCAGCCCATTATGCCAATCTTGAGGCCCTTCATGTGGGCTGTAGCGGCCTTTATGCGGGCAATGGTGGAGCGTAGGTCGTAGAGCGTGCGTCCGCAGCCTGGGCATGAGATATACTCCGTTTTTGATGTGCGCAGGCGTGCAGCCTGAAGAATAGCGAAGGACGTGTCGGCGATGTCGCGCGTAGTGATGTCGCCGTCGTTCATCAGCCAGATGCCGTCGCAGAGTCCGTCGATCATCAGTGCACCCATGTCGGCGGCAGCCTCCAGCTGGAAGTCGGCCTTTTCCGACGCCTTGTGGCGGTACATCTGCGCGAACACTACGGGGTTGAAAATGCCGTTCAGCCACAGTTCATGCGTCAGGGCACGCTGTTCGCCGAGCTTGTTTTGCTGATTGCTCACAGCCACGACCACTACCTCAGGATGCGCTTTTAGGCAAGCCAGATACTCCTCGCTTGGAGCGCCGAGCTGCAGAACGAGGAATTTCACTTCAGCTTTTACGCCCGTTATGAACGGTGTGGCGTTGTAGGGGAAGATAGGATAGGTGTTTTTCTCGCCCGTGTATGCGTTGAAGTCGACGATGTACTTCTGTCCCTCGCGGCGGTTTTCGGGCAGCGTGGAGCCGCAGTAGATGTAGTCGGGCGTCATGTCGGCGTTGAACTCAATGTTCCCGGCGTTCTCGCCATGAGCCAAGGAGGCGATGACGACGGGCACGTTAGAGCCGCCTATGCCGCCCACGGCGCGCGTTGTGCGGCGTTCCGGGCGCAGCCAGTTGAAGTCGGGAGCCTCCGCTCCGGGTACGACGAGATGACCCTCACGCTTCGTGATGTAGTCGACGAGGTGGCGTGCGACGGGAATCTCAGCCTCGGGCTCCTCGCTGAGGCTCACGCGTATGGTGTCGCCAATGCCGTCGGCGAGCAGTGCTCCTATGCCCACGGCACTCTTTATGCGGCCGTCCTCGCCCTCTCCAGCCTCCGTAACGCCGAGGTGGAGCGGATAGTGCATGTCTGCCTTGTCCATCTCGTCGACGAGCAGGCGCACTGAGCGCACCATCACGACCGTGTTGGAAGCCTTAATTGAAATCACGACATTGTCGAAATGTTCCTTCTTGCAAATGCGCAGAAACTCCATGCAGCTCTCTACGATGCCCTCTGGCGTGTCGCCGTAGCGCGACATGATGCGGTCGGAGAGCGAGCCGTGGTTGACGCCGATGCGAACGGCGGTGTGGTGTTCGCGGCAGATGTTGAGGAACGGCACGAAGCGGTCCTCCAGTTTCTTCAGTTCCTCGGCGTATTCAGCGTCGGTGTACTCAATCTTCTTGAACACGCGTGCCGGGTCGACATAGTTGCCCGGGTTGACGCGCACCTTCTCGGCGTAGAGTGCGGCGACGTCGGCTACGTTGGCATTGAAGTGTACGTCGGCTACGAGCGGCGTTTGGAAGCCGTCGGCACGCAGTTGGGCGTTGATGTTCTTGAGGTTCTCAGCCTCGCGGCGTCCTTGCGTCGTGAGGCGCACGAGTTCGCCGCCTGCTTTGATGATGCGTTCTGCCTGCGCCACGCAAGCCTCGGTGTCGTTGGTGTTGGTGGTGGTCATCGACTGGATGCGGATGGGGGCGTCGCCACCAAGCTGTATGTTTCCCACCTGCACGGGAGAGGACTCACGGCGGCGGTAGTTGAAAAGATCAATCATAGTTTAAAAGTAAAAAAGTAAAAAAGTAAAAAGGTAAAAAAGTAAAAGAGTAAAAAGGAATGGATGTATACGTACTTGTCCGTAATGGCTAATCATAAAAAACTGTCAAACTACTAAATATATATGATATACTTGCTGTATGCCCAACAGATAGGGAAGATATGTCATTCCCCACCTTTTTACTCCTTTACTTTTTTTTACTTTCAATTCGTTTTGTATTCGTATTTCACCTCGGCCAGTTCCTTGTTGGCCTTCTCAATCTTTGCTCCAAGTCCAGCCTTGTAGTCTTCCATTTTCTTTGCCACGTCCTCATTGGCGAGAGCAATCATCTCGCAGGCGAGTATGGCAGCGTTCATGGCTCCGTTGACTCCAACGGTGGCAACGGGTATTCCCGGCGGCATCTGTATGATGGAGAGCATGGCGTCAAGACCGTCGAGCATTCCCTTTATGGGCACTCCGATGACGGGCAGCGAGGTGCTTGCGGCTATCACTCCAGGCAGTGCGGCAGCCATGCCTGCTGCGGCGATGATAACCTTTATGCCACGTGCCTTTGCGCCCTTGGCGAAACTTTCCACTGCGTCAGGCGTGCGGTGGGCAGAGAGGGCGTTCACTTCGAAAGGAATCTGCATGTCGTTAAGGAACTTGCAGGCCTTTTCCATAACGGGCAGGTCAGATGTGCTGCCCATGATGATGCTTACTAATGGAGACATAATGAATTTTTTTTATTATAATTTTCCAAGTTTCTCTAAATGAATTTCTATAGTCCCAGTACCACGACATACGCCACGATTGCCCCGAGGAGAAATCCGTAGCACACTTGTGCGAGGGAGTGTTGTCGCAGGATGATGCGGCTTGAGCCAACCATTCCTGCGAGTATGAGCACGAAGCAGAGCCATCCGAGCGGGTTGAAGCCGAATATGAGTGAGAAGGCGAGCAGTGCGCCTGCTACGCCGCCTATGGCTGCCGTGTGCGTTGAGACCTTCCACCACACGTTGACAATGGCGCACACAATCTGTATGATGAGAGCAGCCATGAGTATGTTGGCGATGAAATGCGGGATGTTGAACATTCTCATGACGTAGAAGCAAGTGTAGTAGCTCACGATTGACAGCAGATAGGGCACTACACGCCGCTCCTTCGCACTCAGTTCGATGAGTGTCCATCCGTGGTAGTGGCGATAGAAATGGATGAGTAGTGTAGGCATGAGGATGGTGAAGATGTACACCATTCCCAGTACGGCGAGCTTGTAGGGCCATGGCATCTGGCTGAGATAGCTGAACGTGAACAGGGCTATCATCCCGACCAACGACAGATAGAATGGGGTGAACAGCATGCTTAGGGCACGTGCTGCAAGAATTATATTCTTTTCTTTCATTGCTTTTTTAAATTAAGCTTTCTAAGCCTTTTTTATGATAGGATAGGGCTTTATGATGGGATAGGGCTTTCTAAGCCTTAGGAAAAACTCCAAACTCCAAACTCCAAACTCCAAACTCCAAACTCCAAACTCCAAACTCCAAACTCCCAACTCCTAACTCCTAACTCCTAACTCTTCCTAAGCCTTGCAACGGGCAGTCCCAGCTGTTCGCGGTACTTTGCCACGGTGCGGCGTGCGATAGGGAAGCCGAGTTTGGCTAGTTCCTTTGTCAGTGCGTCGTCGGAGAGGGGCTTCTTCTTGTCTTCCTTCCCGATGATGTCCTTCAAGGCGAGTTTAATCTTTCGTGTGGACATCTCCTCGCCATCACCAGTAGTGTAGCCGTCGGAGAAGAAGAAGCGTAGGGGAAATGTGCCCCAGTTGGTTTGAGCGTACTTCACGTTGCTTACGCGTGAGATAGTGGAAATGTCGAGTCCCGTCTTGTCGGCGATATTCTTCAGAATCATCGGTTTGAGGTCGGCCTCGTCGCCGTCCTGAAAGAACTTTCGTTGCCAGTCGATGATGGCCTGCATCGTGACGGTCAGAGTGTGGCGGCGCAGCTTTATGGCGTCGATGTAGCCTTTAGCACGCTCCACTTTCTGTTTGGCATAGAGCAGCGCCTCCTTGTCGCGTCGCGACATCGACGCCTTGTTGTTCTTGTAATTGTCCATCATCTCGGCGAACGACGGCGAGACGATAAGTTCCGGGATATTGCCGTTGTTGATGGTAAACGTCACGTTGCCGTTGTCGTCGGTGTCGACGATAAAGTCGGGCGTTATCTGCTGGATGTTGCGTCCCTCCGTTTCTCCGAGCGAGGAGCCGGGCTTCGGATTAAGTTTGCGCAGCTCTGCCATCACTCGCTCTGTCGTCTCCTTGCTGACGCCGAGAGTTGTGCTTATCTTGTCGAAATGCTTCTTTGTAAATTCGTCGAAACATTCGCCGACCACTTTCTTCATAAGAGGTTTCAGGGCATCGTCAGGGCGTCGCTGTATCTGCAGCAGCAGACATTCCTGAAGATTGTGTGCGCCGATACCAGCCGGGTCGAATGTCTGCAGGATGCGTATCACGCGGTCGATGTCCTCCACGGAGCAGTCGACGGCATGATAGATGGCAAGTTCGTCACAAATCGACTCGCTGTCCTTGCGCAGCAGTCCGTCGCTGTCGAGCGATCCGATGACGTATTCCATGATTTGCTGGTCGCGCTCGGAAAGCTCCGTCTCACCCATCTGCTCCTTCAGTTTGTCGTAGAAGGACGTCGTGTCGCCGTACACCATCTCTTCGTAGTCGGCGGAGTCGGCAGAGGAAGAAGCGTTGTAACCAGCCGTAGGCATGTCGTCGTCGCCCCCTCCGATGCGTTCGAGCGCGTCGTTGAGCGCGTCGTCGCGTTCCTCGCGCTCCGTGCGTCTGTCGAAGTCGTCGCTGTCGGCAGATTCATCTCCGTCAGAAAAGCCGTTGCCGTCGGCAGAGCTGTCGCCGTCGTTAGCGCCGAGGCTTGCGTCAGCCCTTGCGCCTTCAAGCATTTCGTCGTCGGCTTTCTCAAGTGCCGGGTTGTCGTCGAGTTCGGCGTTTACATTCTGCTCAAGTTCAGTAAGTGGCATTTCGAGCAGGTGTACTTGTAGCATCTGCTGCTGTGACAGACGCTGCACCTGCTGGAGCTTCTGCTCTTGGGTTTGTATGAGTTTCTGGGACATAATGATAATTCCTGATACTTATATTCACGCAAAGTATTCTTTGAGCTTTTCCACTGTGTTTTCCAATTGTTCGGGCTGTTCGCTGTAGAATCGTTGCCACACGCTTTTCGCCTCGTCGTAGAGCGTAGACGGAGGGAGAGGCTTGCGCTTGAGGATAGGGTCGAAGGTTTGGAACATCTCGAGCACCCTCACTACGTCCTCGGCTTTAAGCGAGAGCAGGCGTGCCGTCTCCGCCACTTCCGGCGTCTCCGCCACCATGGTGTTGGCGGTAAGCGTGAAATAGAGTTGGAGGATGATGACGAGCATTACGGGCATGACGCCGTTGGAGCCGTCGATGGGGCGATAGTCGTGCTCAAGTTCCGTCGCCGTCTCCACTCCGTCGTAGAAGAGTTTGGCGTCGCCGAAGCCAGCCATCTGCCGCATACGTTTCACGTCGCGGCTGAGACGTTTCGGATTGTCGGCATAGGTGTCCCATAGCCGTTGCAGCGACGGTGTGACATGGCTTTCAAGCGCACGCATCTGTTCCTGCAATGTCTTTGGTGGGAGATGAAGCTCGATGGCGAGTTCTATGACAGCGCGTGAGTATTCCGACTTTACTCCTGCCGGTTTCTTCATATATAGTTGCATCACGAGCAACCAATAGTCGTCAGACCAGAGAGGGTTGTTTGCCATATTAAAGAAGCGTTATTACTTTATGCAAAGTTACGTAAAGAATTGGAGATAACGGAACATTGCCGCCAACTTTTTTGGTGTTGTATTGTCACTTTGTAACAGGAGTTTGAAAAAAAACTCCTTTCTTTCTTGTCTATTGAATATTTTTTATTACCTTTGCATCCGCAATGCGGCAATAGCTCAGTTGGTAGAGCACGACCTTGCCAAGGTCGGGGTCGCGGGTTCAAGTCCCGTTTGCCGCTCAAATGTTTGATAGTTTTGTTAGGAAGGTGGCAGAAATGCTGCCGTTTTTTTATTAGAACGTCAAGCAATCCGTCAAGGTCGCCGCAATGGTGGAATTGGTAGACACGAGGGACTTAAAATCCCTTGGCCAGAAATGGCTGTGCGGGTTCGAGTCCCGCTCGCGGCACGAAGAGGCGGACACGTTGGCTGATGGGGGCTTCGGAAACAGCGCCTCAAGCCAGCAAGAAGACATTTAACAAAGAAAGAATACGAAGGTGAGCATTTTTCAATGTTCACTTTTTTTATATATATACATTTCACATGACCTATCAGGACATACGCCGCCGCCTTATGGCCGTGGCAGACGAGCGCGAGGCGAAGGCCCTGGCGCGCATCCTCGTTGAGGAACTCTTCGGCATGTCGTATGCCGACATTCTCTGTGGCGGCGTGGAGAGCCTTGCCTCCGGCGACGCTCAGCGTCTGGAGAACGCCGTGTGTCGTCTGGAGAAGGGCGAGCCTCTGCAGTATGTGCTCGGCTATGCCGACTTCTCAGGACTTCGCTTCAAGGTGGCTCCTGGCGTGCTCATCCCCCGTCCCGAGACGGAATGGCTCGTCAGTAGAGCCGTTCAGCTCTTTGGTGACGACAATGAATCGGCGGCGGACGGCAGGCAGGCAGATGCCGACGGATCTGTACTTCGTCTGCTCGACATCGGCACGGGCAGTGGCTGCATCGCCATAAGCCTCAAGCACCGTCTCCCGGCAGCCTATGTTGAGGCTTGGGACATCTCTCCCTCCGCTCTCGACATAGCCGCCTCCAACGCCAAAGCGCTCTTAGCCGACGTCGTGTTCCGCCGCCGCGATGCTCTTTCCGCCGCATCTTCCTCCGCCCCGTCAGAGAGCCATCGTTGGGACGCCATCGTGAGCAATCCGCCCTATGTCTGTCTCTCCGAGCAGAAGGACATGGACGCCAATGTGCTCTGCCATGAGCCCTCGTCGGCACTCTTCGTGCCCGACGCCGACCCCCTGCTCTTCTATCGCGCCATTGCCGACTACGCTCTCCTGGCTTTGAAGCCTGAAGGTCGCCTCCTCTTCGAATGTAATACGCGCTATGTCGCCGCTACGGCAGATTTGTTGCGCGGCTTGGGCTTTGAGGACGTCAGTCAAAGTGACGACTGCTTCGGACTGCCACGCTTCGTGGAGGGGAAGAGGAGTTAAGAAGTTAAGTAACCTTTTTACACACACTCAGTTACTTCAAAAAAAAACATTTCACAACATGCAAACAAAAACAACCCGTATGACCGAGCAGGAAGCCCTTCTGAAGCTCTCCGCCCTCTGTTCGCGCAGCGAACATTCGTCTGGAGAGATGATGGAGAAGATGTGGCGTTGGCAGTTGCCCGACGACGTGCGCGAGCGTGTGCTGGCGCGTCTTGTCAGCGAGCGTTTTGTCGACGACGAGCGTTTCAGCCGCTTCTTCGCCCGCGACAAGATACGATTTGAGCGTTGGGGACGGCGCAAGATAGAGCAGGCGCTGATGCGTAAGGGCGTCGACAAGGAAGTGGTGAGTCGCGTGCTCGACGAGTTCTCCGACGACGACTATGCGGAACAACTTTCCTCCCTTCTCGCTGCCAAGCGCCGCTCCTTGAAAGCAGCCAACAGTCGCGAACTGAACGCCAAGCTCATCCGCTACGCCCTCGGCCGCGGTTTCGGCTACGACATCATACGCCGCTGCCTCGACACGGACGCCGACACTGACTTCTCTGACAACGACAGCTATGATGACTTCTGACCCTATGGGCTTCCTGCGGCGCCTCATCGCCATGTCGCGTGCCGCCGCCGACCTCTTGATGCCGCGCCATTGTCTTATATGCGGCACGCGCCTGATGGGCAGCGAGGAGCAGCTCTGCACGCGCTGTGCGAGCTCCTTGCCGCGCCTTAACGACGTAGCCGCGCCCTACGACAACCCCACGTCGCGCCGACTCTGGGGCAAGGTGGAGGCGGAGCGCGTGGCAGCAGGCTACGAATACGTGCCTCATGGCGTCGTGTCGCTGCTCATATATAAGCTCAAGTACGACTCGCGCCCGGAGATAGGCGAGTGGATAGGCGAGGCTCTGGCGTCTTACGCGAGCGAGCACGCGTTCTTCGACGGTATCGACGCCATAGTGCCCCTGCCGCTGCACAGCAGCCGACAGAAGGAACGGGGCTACAACCAAAGCGAGATGTTCGCACGAGGCTTGGCACGCGTCACGGGCATAGCGATCGATGCGAGCCTCATGAGGCGCGTGCGCAAGACCATGACGCAGACGCTTCTCGCCCCGAGCCAACGCGCAAGCAACATGGACGGAGCGTTCGACGTGATTTTTCCGGAGCGAGCCGAGGGCAAACACCTGCTCCTCGTCGACGACATCCTGACGTCGGGCGCCTCTGCAGCATCCGGCATCCTTCAACTTCAGAAGGCCGGCGCCGACAAGGTGAGCGTTCTCACCATAGCACGCACGCGTCTCTAAATTCCTAAAATACGGCACACCAATCTTACTTGACGTTAAACCTAACGCCGTGGAAAACGTCAAATAATACGATATGAAACGAATATTCTTATTTTTTTTGCTTTGCCTCAACATTGTGATGGCAATGGCACAGGGAACATTGAAAGGAAAGGTTCTCGACAAGCAAAATTCTGAACCGCTCGGGTTTGTCAATGTCAAGGTGGTGCAGGCCGCTGACGGCAAGTTTGTGGGCGGAGGTATGACCGACATTGACGGCAACTTCAACCTCACGGGGCTGGCAAACGGCAACTACACGCTGACGCTCTCCTTCGTGGGCTACCGCGAGGAGAAGCGCGACTTCTCCGTAACGGCAGACAAACCCAACGTACACTACAACATCATATACATGGCAGAGGACTCCAAGATGCTCTCCGGCGTCACCGTCGTCGGGCAGAAGTCGGCCATGAAGCTGGAGGTAGACCGCAAGTCGTTCGACGTCTCGCAGCTCATCAGCAATGCCGGACAGTCGGCATCGGACGTGCTCGACAACGTGCCTTCCGTGGAGGTGGACAACGACGGCAACGTCTCGCTGCGCGGCAACACGTCAGTGGAGGTGTGGATCAACGGAAAGGCTTCGGGACTCACCTCCGACAATCGCGCGCAGATACTGCAGCAGCTCCCTGCCGAGAGCATCGAGCGCATCGAAGTGATCGACAATCCTTCGGCGAAATTCTCGGCTGAAGGTTCCGCCGGCATCATCAACATCGTGCTCAAGAAAGACCGTAAGGCGGGCTACTACGGATCTGTGCAGGCAGGCGCCAACACCATGGGGGGTGCCAACGCGAGCTTCAACATCAACTACAACAGCCGCCTGCTCGACGCCTATGCCAACATAGGCTATCGCCACCGCTCCAACACGGGCTACACCGAAAGCACGCAGACCGCCAACACCTACAACCAGGACTACCGTGCCGACAACAGCCGCTGGGGCAACAACCTCTTCTCGCGTGCCGGCATCACCTTCCACGCATCGAAGAAGGACGACATCGGCATTAGCGGAATGATCATGGACGGAGGAGGACGCTCCAACAGCTTCACGCCCTACAACTACACGGCTGTCGACCCCAGCCTCGCCGACTACCGCCTCTCGCGCCTCTCGCGCTCCAAGGACGACATGAACATGTACTACGGCGAGCTCAACTACCGCCACTCCTTCTCCGACCGCCACTTCCTTGACTTCACAGCCGACTTCAGCAAATGGAAGATGGACGGCGACAACTGGTACCAGGACTCCACGGTCTATGCCGACCGCCCCGACCACGCCTACGACTATCAGTACCGCCCGCAGCACATCAACAACCGCCGCTGGGAACTGAAGCTCGACTACGAGAACCAAATAACGAAGGACCTCAAGCTCGAAGCGGGCTACCAGGGCAACTTCTCGCACGAGAACACGCCGCAAGAATCCTACATCGACAACACTTCATGGGACGGCACGGCTGCCTCTGAGGACAAACTCTACTACAACCGCTTCATCTACGACATGAACCTCCATGCCCTCTACGCTACGCTCAACTACCGCCTCGGCAAGCTCGGCGTCATGGCTGGACTGCGCGGAGAGTACTGGCACGTCAACACCGAGAGCTACACGTGGGAGCAGGAGCACGACGCTTCCCTGCGCGACAAGCCCTTCAAGAAGGACTACTTCCAGCTCTTCCCCTCGCTCTTCATCTCTTATCAAATCACGGAGTCGCAACAGCTGCAGCTCAACTATACGCGCCGTCTGCGCCGCCCATGGGGCGGAGAGCTCAACTCCTTCCGCGACACGAGGGACGCGACGACCGTCTCCTTCGGTAATCCGGAGCTGACCCCGGAGTACAGCAACTCCTTCTCGCTCAACTATCTCAAGACATGGCGCGACCATTCTCTGCTCGTCAGCGCCTACTACCGCCCAACAACCGACGTCATACAGCGCATCAGCTACAAGAGTTCCACTGACGGACTCTTCTACCAGACGTCAATGAACGTGGCGAAGAGCCTCTCCTCCGGACTTGAGCTGACCGTCAAGGACAAGCTCTTCCGCATCCTCGACCTCACCACCTCTGCCAACGCCTACTACTACAAGCTCAACGGCTTCTCCTATCCTATCGACGGACAGACCGTAACGGGCAAGGAAGACCATAACTTCTCGTGGAACGCACGCATGACGGCGAGCCTCATACTGCCCTACGACATCTCCATACAGGCCACCGGACGCTATGAATCGCGCCGCGTCATAACGCAGGGCTACCGCAAACCGTCTTACAGCGTCGACCTCGGAGCACGCAAGAACTTCTTCAACAAGCTCTTCACGCTCTCCGTCAACTGCCGCGACTTGCTCAACTCACGCAAGTGGGAGACCTTCACGAGCGGCGACAACTTCACACGCCATCAGATCAACCGCCGAGGCGGACGACGCGTCAACTTCACTCTGACATGGAACTTCGGCAACATGAAGCAGAAGCGCAAGCAGCAAAAGAGCCAGCCTGCAGACATGCAGATGGACTATAATGGAAATGTAGAGGAATAAAAAGCCGGGCTTTTGCTTGGCTATTGCAAATAAGTTTCTTAAATTTGTAAGCCGCTTTCGGGCGACTTACAAATTTTTTTTAATAACTACCTCTAAGGAGGACTAAATCTTTAAAGTAAAAAAATGGCTATATCAACACTTCTCTTTCTCGGAAACCTCGGTGGCGGAGAGATACTGCTCATCGCCCTTGTTGTGCTGCTGCTCTTTGGCGGCAAGAAAATTCCTGAACTCATGAACGGTCTCGGCAAAGGCGTGAAAAGCTTCAAGGACGGCGTGAACGGCATAGAGAAAGACATCAATGCCCCTTCCACTAACGGCAATGCCGCCGCTCCTAAGGACAACGCCGCAAGCAAGGACAACGCCGACAAGAACTGACATGGACAGCCAATCCGACAATCAACAGACCTTCTGGGACCATCTCGAGGTGCTCAGGTGGACGATTGTGCGCTGCGTAGTGGTGCTTGCGGTGGCGGCATGCGTGGGCTTCGCCTTCGTGCCGTGGCTCTTCGACAACGTGGTGATGGCGCCGAGCCGCGGCGACTTCTTTCTCTATCGCTGGCTCGCCGACCTCGGCTCGCTCTCGGCTGTGATGCCGGAGGAACTGTCGAAGCCCTTCCACGTGAGCATCATCAACATCAACCTTGCCTCGCAGTTCTTCCTTCACATCAGCCTCGCCTGCTGGCTTGGGCTGCTTGCCAGCCTTCCATATATGCTCTACGAGCTGTGGCGCTTCGTGATGCCTGCGCTCTACGACGGCGAGCGCCGACAGACGCGCTTTGCCTTTCTCTTCGGCACGGTGATGTTCTACGTCGGATGCTGCGTAGGCTACGGACTCGTATTCCCGCTCACGCTGCGCTTCCTCTACACCTACCAGCTCAGCACGTCGATAGCCAACGAACTCTCGCTGACGTCCTACATGGACAATTTCTTTATGCTCGTGCTTGCCATGGGGCTGGTGTTCGAGCTGCCCATGGTGTCGATGCTGCTGTCAAAGGTAGGCGTGTTGCGCCGCTCGTTCTTCTCGCGCTACAGACGCCACGCTATAGTGGCGCTGATGGTCGTGGCGGCGTTCATAACGCCGTCGTCCGACCCGTTCACGATGATGGCAGTGTTCCTTCCCATCTATCTGCTTTGGGAGATGAGCGCCTTGCTCGTGAGAAAATGAAAAATGTGTAAAGAAAAGGCTTTAGAAGACAACAGCCATGTTGACGCCCGCACTGTTGTTGCCGCAGAAGGGCATACCGAAAGCCGTGGCACGCTTAGGCTTCTTGCCCTTGCGCGGATGCTCCTTGAAGATTTTCGGATAGAGCCAGTAGGCGAACTTCGTGGAGAGCATGCCGACAGCGCTGCCCGCGATGACGTCGTTGATCCAATGGCGATGGTTGTGTATGCGCAGGAAGCCTACGCCGAGCGCCATGGCATAGCCCGTGTAGCCTATCCAGGGATGCGTGGAGCGATACTCCTGCCACAGAAACTCGGCACCCATGAACGACGTCGCCGTGTGCCCGGAGGGGAAGGAGTTGCGCGTCGACGAATCAGGGCGCATCTCCTTGAACGTGTATTTAGCCACGTTGACGACAATGGCCATCGTGGCTGCCGACATGGCGAGGAGGATGGTGCGGTCGACGAAGCTGTGCTGCGCCTTCACGCCGCAGAGGTCGAGAGCATAGACAGCCACCATGGGCGAGTATTGCATATAGTTGTCAATCCATACCTTGTAGAGCCCCTTTTGAGAGGCTTGATTCTGTACCCAACGGCGCCACTGCTTGCCCCACGAGCTATTGACGCATACGGCGCCCAAAACGGCAGCCGCGCCGGGCACAATCCATTCCGCAGGATGAAACTTGTGTGTAGGGTCGGGAGTGGATTGCGGCAGAAGTCCAGCCATGGAGTCGGCGACGAGGGTGGGGGAGTCGCCAGCGAGGGATGAAGGGGAGAAGAGCAAACTGTCGGAAGAAGCAATAGCTTCACTGCTTGCTGTTGCAAGCGTGTCGCTGCTTAGGGTGGAAAGATTTGTGTTGCTTGCTGTTGCAAGCGTGTCGCTGTAATACGTCATGGCAGACGTTCGCATGACGCTTGTGGTAAGAATTATGAATAGTAAAAGGAGCTTGGCTCTCAAATGTCTCATTTTGCGTTGTATTTATTCTTTTTGTCGTTAAAAGTTGCGCAAAGATACAACTATTTGTCCTATTTGAACACAATCGGGCTTTGTTTTTTTTTACAACAATAACACGTCAAATCCATTTTTTAACAAGCCAAAACCATAACTGGGAGAGGGGGCGCCCCCGCCCCCGACCTTAAAAGCATATAGCATTGTTACACGTGGTCGTTGTCGGGGGCGTAATGTAGTGGTTGTTGTCGGGGGCGAGGGCGCCCCCTCTCCCAGTTATTGTACGATGCTTCCTCTTATTTGGTTGGGATGCAAATATTTTTGGGGCAAAAAAATTGCAATCCTATCCGTGGCGGAGGTCTCCGGCCTCCGCAGCACCCATGATTCGCAATTAATTATACATCAAATTATTAGTAATGGTTGTAGAGGGTGTGTCAAAACTCGCAAATAGTGATTATCCGTAGCGGAGGTCTCCGGCCTCCGCAGCACCCATGATTCGCAATTAATTATACATCAAATTATTAGTAATGGTTGTAGAGGGTGTGTCAAAACTCGCAAATAGTGATTATCCGTAGCGGAGGTCTCCGGCCTCCGCAGCAAGCGATAATTACTAAAGTGTTGATATTTAATTGGTTGTGTATAATGTTTGCAGCGGAGGCCGGAGACCTCCGCCACGGGTAAAGTTGCAAATTTGCCTTTTGACCCACCCTCAGCAGGCAACGATTATTGACTTTGTGGTTGTAGAGGGTGTGTCAAAACTCGCAAATAGTGATTATCCGTAGCGGAGGTC
>ERZ808240.1332-NODE-1332-length-31006-cov-33.613098_pt1 | contig 31006 bp, 25 predicted proteins | sample MGYA00521084_ERZ808240 | MGnify/ENA primary metagenome ERZ808240 (study PRJEB31516, sample SAMN03275571) | gut metagenome | biome: mammalia-associated habitat; material: feces | host: Papio cynocephalus | place: Kenya | collected 2012-08-06 ... | reverse complement strand
AAAAACACAGGGGATACAACATATATTTACAAATAAACACCGGCCAAAGCAGAAATGTATCCTGCACATAGTAGTGTATCGCCGGTTCTGCCAGCCTGATCGCAAGCAGCACCAGAATAAGCCCTGCGATCTGCAGGAGCCATAACCGCATATTCCTTTTCCTGTCTTTTAGATCCTGCGGTCTTTTTTCTTCTTGCTCTTTCCCCTCTATCAAGAAGGATACCTCCGTTTCAAGAGCCTCGGACAACTTATGGAGCATAGCAATATCCGGCTCACTTTTCCCGTTCTCATAACTGCTGACAGTCTGACGCGTCACCTGCAGATAGGAAGCCAGTTCTTCCTGTGTCATACCTTTTTCCCGCCGCAATTTTGATATCCGTTCTCCGAGTTCACGCATACACATTCTCCTCTCATAAAGATCCCTGCATATAGTTCCTTGTTATAAAATGTTGTATTCAGTATACCGTATGGGCAGAGAAAAGGCACGCAAAGATTCTTTGCATGCCTTTTATTTGTAACACTAATTTAGTTGAATACATCAATATTACTGATACAAAATAAGCTGTTCAACACTCCTCGAATCGAGTCATGAACTGTATTTCATCCAGCAGCAAATATTTCTCTTAATTTTCACAATCCGCTCCCTGTTTTTGTGTATTGGCACATTTTTTAGTAGCGAATTATATCATCCAATGTTTAAGCAAGCAATAGTCATTACTATATTCATTACACATTTATCCTGTGACTAACAGAGAGGAGATACGCACTGCGAATCTCGCTCTGATTAGTAGTCGTCAAATGCTCTGCATAAATGTGTTCATTTTCCTCGTCGTCGCCATAATAAAAAAGACAGCGCATAACCAATTTATCAATTTACGCTGTCTATACACGAAATAATTCTACACTTCTACATTTCATATCAAAATTAGGTATGCACCCTTAATTTTCAATTACCAACAATAAAATTATACCACCATTTACCTCGCTTCAACAAACACAATGCCACAGATTTTATCAGCCCTAATATATTGTCCAGACTACAGTAACTGTATCGGTAACATTTATATTGTCTGCCTCAATATCTATATCATATGTTCCCGGTGCACTCATAACACATTGAGAATCCCCCATTAATCTCATTTCATTCAATGGCTTTGTTACGAAATTTATCTCTCCCCATGAATAATCAATTGCCTGTATTTCACCCAGTTTCACATTTGCTGCTGTTGTAAGTACCTGTGCCTTTTGAATAGAATCCTCAATTGCTTTATGTAACAGCTCATTTTTACATTTTTCTACATCGGCTACCGTATATTCAATAGAAAACTCTGGTTTTAATGAACTATGAGCCAAAGCATATAGCACCTGTCCCAACCTTTTGTTGTCAGATACAAACTCTATTTTCATATGGTGCGTATACTTATATCCCTCAAATCTTCGCTTCCAACTATTATCTCTATCCTGATAACTTTCATATTCTGTATCGATATTAAAATATACTGTTTTAAGGTCTTTTTTCTGAAATCCAAGTTTTTCAAACAAATCCTTGAGTTGTTCTGTATCTTCTGTTGACCTGCGAAGCGCATCTTCATATTCTTTACAAAGCTCTTCCTTGTTTACATATAACCGGATCATATCCGGCTTTACTGCTATCTTTCCTTTTCCAGTAACCTTAATTGTTCTCATCATCTTTGCTCTTCCTTTCATTCTCATAATATTCATATCCGTTGATTAAAAGCTCTATCATTTTCTTTGTCATCTGAATATACTTACCAAATGGATTGATCACGATTCCATTTATCTGTTCCCAGTTAAGTGCCAGACGAAGGATTGATTCAATAGACTGATTCATCTGAACATTTCCAGCGGAGCCCTTATGCATTTCCACAGAGGATGTAAATACTCCAATCCATTCTTTTTCATCAGCATCTTTCACAGTTTCCATTTTAAGTCTTACATCATGATCAAGCGAAATTGTATCACCAGCCTTTACTTTGTTTATCTGTTCATCCGACACAAAAGAATCTTCAGTAATATAAGGCACCACAAATTCTCCTGCCTGCTGCATTCTTGTTACCATGACTTCCATAAATAACAGCATCCCATTTTTATCCTGCTGAACATAGTACTGATCAATTGCTGCCTCAATCATCTGATTTACCTGTGTCCCATCCCTATCATCAGAATGAGTATTCACATCCCTGCCAATTACATGAGCAAACTCCCCAAGAACATCCGTCATCAGTCCCTTATCAATCCGACTTTTACACTCTGCAATCAACACTGCCGGAATTCCATAAAATGCTTCTGCAATACTTCCTGTAATGGCTCCAAGCGTATCTGTATCTCCACCAAGTGATACTGCATTACGCACTGCATCCTCAAAATCTTTGGATTCCAAAAATGCTATAATCGCCTCCGGTACTGTTCTCTGACAAGTCTCATCCATGTGATATCCTGGTCTGATCTCATCAAGTGTTCTATCAAGGTTATAATGAAACTCCCTCTCGATATACTCTTTGATTTCTTCCTTTGAAGAGTCATTCCTTGCCATGTATATTGCACTTGCTATTGCCTCTGCCCCCTTAATTCCTTCCGGATGATTATGTGTCACATTTGCTGTTGCTCTTGCTACCTCTCTGGTTCTTTCCATCGAATCATAAAGCCATCCTGCTGCTGACACTCTCATGGCGGAACCATTTCCATAGCTTCCGTATGGCTTCGGACTTTTTTCTTTAAGCCAGTGTCTGAACTTTCCACCATAACCTGCATGTGGATATCTTCTTCCCCAATCCTGCATATTTGATACTACTGCCTCTTCAATTTCCTTTACTGTAGCTTCCGATCCGACTGCAAGAAGAGCTTCTCCAACCGCTATTGTCATAACAGAATCATCTGTAAAGCCACAGCCTTTACTAAACAACTCAAAGTTCTTTGTCTTATCTCCTCTGTCAAACTCAAACGGACTTCCAATAATATCTCCTAAAATCGCTCCGTACATATATGCCCCAATCCTCGGATTACTCCGGCACCTCTCTTTCTCTGTTACAATATGAGTATAATTGAAAAGCATCTTCATATGGTCGCTGTCCCGGCGACACTTTTAAGATAAAAAATAAACGCCGATACTATGAGTACCGACGTAACATTTACTAATCAATAGTTACTTGTAAACTCTTCATAGAAAATACCTTCTTCATCCGCTGTTGTATCCTTATCTATGAATTCCTGCAAGTCTTTTTCATATTATCAAATACTTCCTGACTATGACTTTTATCACAAAAAGCTGTATGCATCATACATCCATATACACCACATGTAATTGCATCATATCTTTCCAAGGTTATCCTACACGATTCTTTATATTCCTCATCTGCAATAATCGTGCCGCCCTCACTGCCAATAGAATTCGATTTATATATGTCATTCCACATATCAATCTTGCTCCTATACTCCAAGAATTTCATTCGTGTACTTAAATAAAGTCACATTCAACTGCATAATATCATACTGCTTATCTATTATTGCCTTCTGTACAATCAGATCCACCTTACTGCTTGGACTGAATGCCCAGTCCGCTCTGGCAAGTAAATCTTTCGACTGTTCCAGATCAAGCTGCAGTGCAATACAGAGTGCCATCACAGTCTTCTTCTTTGGATGATAATTATGGTCACATTGAATCTTTGAAAAATGTTTTCTATCAAGGTTTGCCCGTTTCCACACATCCTTATTATCAAGATGTGCTTCATCGATCAGCTCAAATAATTTGTCATGAAATGAAACTCCGATATTTGCAAGCTGGTCTTCCAAAGAAATGTCTGCTGACAGCATACAAGGCTCTGATAACCCTGTATCTTCCTCAAGTGGATAGTTATCTTCTGCCTCTCTTTGAAGCATCTCCTCATAGAACGCTTCCTCTGACAATTCTCTCATGCGGGCGTTGCTTCTGCTTTGCACTGGATATTCTTTTCTATGACTTTCCCTGACATAATTAGCATCTATGTAGGAATCAATATCACCTACAATCTGACCTGAAAGCTGAAAAGACCTTTTATCAAATACTACTAGTATGATTTCAATCTCATTTTCGATAAGAAACTGACTGAATACTGACACAGCAATTTGCAATGCCTTATCCTTCGGAAATCCATATACTCCTGTCGAAATTAATGGAAAGGCAATGCTCTCACACTTAAGTTCCAATGCTTTTTGCAATGATTTACGATAACAATTCTCAAGGATATCAAATTCCTGATGCAATCCATCCGTCCATACTGGTCCTACTGTATGAATAATATATTTTGCCTTTAGATTATATGCACAAGTGACAGCAATATCACCTCTTGCAATCTTACCAATACCTGCTCTTTCTGCGAGAAGCTTTTCTTTTCCTGCTGCCTCATATATTGCCAAGTCCGTGCCACTTGCACATATCGGATTGGGATTGGCAGTATTCACAATTACATCTGCTTTTACTCTTGTTATATCGTTGCGAACAATCTTAAATGGCATTGTGGCACCTCCTTATCCATGCCTGTATTACTTTAATATCTTCCTTATCTGCTTATCCGTTGCCTCCGGATACATCTCATGCATATAGTCTACAAGCTGTTTCCATGAATCCTGCGGATTATCTTTATAACAGGAAGTCACATAATCGTATCCATAGATATGCTCAATGGATGAATACACTGCAACATCCCATCCATATTCAATGCCTCTCTTATTCACTCTCTTCTTAAAATCGCAGTTGCACAGATAGGTCTGCATCATAAGATTCGTTATTGCACCATCAAATCCCTTTTCTCCATCCTTACCAAATCCAGCTTGTTTTTTCAATTCATTGGAATAAATCTCTGAATCAGCATTATTTTCCATAAAATTGGCCATTATCTTTTTATGCTTATTAGGTGCTTTCCCATCATCATATAATGCATCAAAATCATATCCATCCCGGCGATAATTAGCAAATACAGGAAGCCACTTTTTTGATATAAATCCTGCCTTCTTATCAAAGAACTTTCCATAGACGATATCATGCCGCCTTGCTATAATAGCCCGCCACATCCATGGATCAATCTCTGGATCATCACTCCACCAGTACTCTGGAACAGTTCTTTCTTCAAGTGAAAAACCATCTATGTCATTCTTAAATAATGGTAAAAACCCAAGTTCATTTATATACTTGATTGCTTCATCTACAGAATGAATGCAATCTAGGTTGTCCCATTCCATACCATGCATAATCCATTTACCTGACTCGTTATCCATAATACACACCTCTTTACCGTAAAATCCTCTCCTTAAATGACTGTTCTTCTTGTTGCATTTGAATAATGAAATCTGCATAATCTGCTGCGCCTTGAGGTATCTTAATTCCACACTTTGTCACTTTAATATCCTCTCTTGGATAAACATTATCTTCATAAGTCACGCCCCTATTTAACAGAAAACTTTGACTATCTATATTTCCAGCTTCCGGATAAATATAAAATCCCTGTCTGGCATCAAATCTGAACATATATGCCAAAATTTGCAAATAATCCTTACCGCTTATATTATTAAGCGGTTTATACTTTGCATCAGCAATAATCCGTTCTCTATTGTCTTTTCCTATAAAATCAGGATAAATCAAGCCAAAGCCACCTGCAAATAAACGTTGTGCTCCATCTCCCACCTTATTCTTAGGATGATAAAACACATCCCCAATCAGTGTATTAACATACTCTTCCCATAACCATGCACCATCAAACAAGATTCCATATACATTTCGTGTCCCATTTCCGTACTGATGCTGCTCATTTCTAAGGATCAAAATGCACAATTGCTGAAGAGAACGATACTCATGATAATAGGCGTGTCTTACCACATTTTTTGTGTTGCTATCAATTACTTTTCTTCTGTCTCCTGCCCTGTATCCATTTGTTGCCTGGATAACCCGGGCTACTTCCTCCTTTATAGTGCCAAGGAGCATTCTTCCACAATTTTTCCCCTTAATGTACTCAATTGTATGACGCACCAATTCCATCAAATAATTGTCATATGAATACTCTCTCTGTGAATATGCAATATTTCCGATAAATGGTGTATTCTTTTTAATATGTCTTGCAACATCAACAGAACCTCTGACATTCCCATCATTATACTGTCTACGAGTATATGTCTTGAAAAGTCCTTTTCTCATTGCTTCCCGCAAATATCTCGGAAATAAGAAGAGAAGCAGACTGCATACTCTGTCATCCTGATTTGCACTTGTCTCAAGGTTTATAAAATTCGGGAATTTAAGAACTCTTTCAAGCAAATACTGAAAGAAATAGTCTCTTTCACCTCTGCTAAACCGGGATTCAATAACAATTCTCTGATTATCTACTCCTAAAAACCCCATTACATTTCCGGAAATATACATATCATTGCAGCCCTGTAAAATCATCTGATCATTTGTCAAATCCTCTGCTTCTCGAACCGATGAAGGAAATACAAATACCCCTTCTTTTTCCAATTCAGCCAATGTCTTGTCAGCAACAGAATTTACAACATCTCTGACCTCATCAAAATCAGACTTTGCCCTATACTGATTATCCTTAATTAGCAGCTGCTTCATCTGAATCACCTTCAACCGAAGTTTTGTAGCCATACGCTCTGGCAAATCGCCTCATACAGTCTTCTTCATCATTAAGTCCACGTACATAATCCTGCAATAATGGCTGTAAATAGTCTGTCCACAGATCATCAAATCCCAATACTTTAAGCTTTAGGAAATAAGAGGCACCTATCTGATAGTTCTCATTCAAATCCGGCACACGAATAATTTCTGCATTAAGCTTATCCATCCTTGCAATAGCCTCTGTCTTAAGCACTTCGTCCTCTAATGATTCAAGCATATCCTGAGTATCTTCTGCCCTTATCTCAACAAACCGGAATCGTCTACGCATGGCAAAATCAAAATTGTCAACAGACCTATCAATATCATTCATGGTTCCAATGATATACACATTCTCCGGTATATAAAATTTCTCATTTGGATCTGAATGCATATTAGAATACTGAGTGGCTACCTCTCCTGCTTTTCCCCTGTAGCCAGGATCTATTGAGAAAAAGAGTTCTCCTAATATTTTTGAAATTTCTCCACGATTAATCTCATCAATGATAAATATATACTTTTTCTGCGTTTCTGGAGTTGCCGCCAATGCCTGCTTTTCAATCTTTCTTGCTTTAATAGCCTTATATATTGCAAAATCATAGGAATATGCCTGTGTAGCAAACTGCTTTCCAAAGAAATTTGTAATGTCACTGACTTTTTCAAATGTAACATCTGATTCAAGCATTTTCCGTAATTCTTCTATATTCAGGCTAAGCTTGTCAATAGTAGCATTTCCCGGAATTGATATATCAATATGTCTGTCATCTACATTCACAATCGTAAATTTATTACCCTTAATCGTAGTGAATGTTTCCTCTCCCAAATCAATACTTCCAAAAAAATCAGTCATTGCAGCTTTTGCAGATATTTCCTGTTCTATTACTTCTTTAGATTTCTTCGAGTCCTCAAAATTCTTTCTGGCTTTATCTACAAATTTCTTAAATATTCCATCCTGCAGTTGAAATCCCATTGTACCATCATCATTCATTTTAGGACGTAGTCCCTCTACAAAATCTGAATAATCATAACTTGGATGGAACTGGACAAATTCGACTTGCCTTTTCTGTTCATCTGAAAGATCTGTATATTTGTCAGTATATCCATCACTGATAATATCCGCAGCAACCTCCTTTGCCAAATATGACTTTCCTGTTCCCGGAGCCCCTCTAAAAATAATGTTTTTAGATTCCAGCAATACTTTTGAATATGGATTTTTACAGCCTTTTGCAGTTTTTTTCTCTTCTTCCACAACACTGGCATCTGTTACAGCCTGATTCTTTTCCTGCTCTGTTTTATCACGATACACAAGAATGAATTTATCGCCTTCATATCCAAATCTTTTTAAGCATTCCTGCACAAATAACAATGTTGAAAATAGGTTCCAGCAATAGATTACATACTGAGGACCATTTTCTCTTCTGTATGTCAAATGTTCCATTGAATTCTTATATTTTAAGAACTCTTCTACCGTTTTAAATATACCACATATAGTCTCTGTCACTGGTGTATATCTGCAAATTGGGAAACGCTCCAAATCTAAATCAGAAAGATTATTTATCTGACTTTCAAATATCTGAAATGCCAGTCTGGGCAATGTCTGGTTTGTATTCCTCCGTTCGCCTTTGTTATATCTTCTTCGTATTGTTTCTCCATCTGCTTTTACAAAATAAGCATCTATTGGTCTGTAATTGTCACCATAGTACAAGTTATCTATGGTAAACCTGGTGTCTGTAGACACCATGCTCTCAGCCGAAATGGTCAATTCAAACTTTTCCTGCTTGGATTCAATATGATAACCTCTTGTCTCGAAATAATTTTTTGCTTCTACTGCATTATATCCATCAGTTATAATATCCACCCCGTTTGCAAGATGATTTGCAACTGCGATTACATATTTCGGTGGATATTGTTTTCCTTCTTCCGTTACCAGAACATACTGTGTACTTTTATTTTTATCTGGTACACCATGTCCATCAATATATTTTATTGCTGCTGCGATATTCTGTTCATCAATCTTTGGGATTGCCATAGTTTTCCTCCTATTCTCATTCAAAACCAGCCAATAGCCGATACCATCGTTTAATATAAGTATCCTTTAACAATTCCTTATCTTAAAGTACATCCGGTAATTACTCTGCCTGCACTTGTAATTCGCTCTTTTTCCAAACAAACATATATAACAACATCGCCTAAATATTTTCTTCAAATCTACCTATTCACATTATACCATCCAATGTAATATAACGCACCCAAAAAGAAGTACCTGTGTATTACAAAAAGGCACGCAAAAAATCTTTGCATGCCTTTTCAGAAATATATAAGGGAAAATATAAAGGGGGACAAATTTATTCGATGTTACGATGTCTCTTTTCCATATCCGCGTGAGATACCTGCATCTTCTCTTCGAGCATCATAACGATCATATCAAAAAGCATATATAAATGCTGTTCAAACAGATTTCCCATCGGCTGGATGGATGGTACTGCCCTGTCGTCTGTTCCGTTAAATACCGCTGCCGGAACAAATAAGGTAAAATCAGCAAGCTGCGGACAGGTCTGTTTTGGTGAGCCTGTCACAACTGCTACTGTGGCACCTGCTTTCTTTGCCTGCTCTACCACATAGGTGATATGTCCGATCGCACCGGAACCGTTTGTGGCAATGAACAGATCACCCGGATGCATGCCCGGTGTCGTATCATCCCAGATCCAGTGTGTCTCTTTTCCGAGATGCATCAGACGCATGGCAAATCCTCTGGTGGAAATGCCTTCTCTTCCGACACCCATAAGAAAGATCCTGTTTGCCTTGCAGATCAGATCCATAAACTTGGAAAGTTCCTCTACATCCTGTTTTTCAAATACTTCCTTATGCTCTTTCAAAAGTGTCTGATAAAGTTCTGTATATTTTTCTTCTACGTTCATAGCAAACCTTCCTTTCTACTTTGCAGCACTTGCAAGTGCTTTCATACTCTTCTTTAACGTACTCTTCTTTGACTGGATCGCAATGATATGATTCAATCCAAGTACCAGGATCAGCATGATGCCCCAGATCAGCTTCTTTGTATAAGGAGACAGTGACATGATCGTAAAGGCACTGGACATTACCTGCATCAGAATGATCGCGATCACAACACCGCCGACCTTTCCTTTTCCACCGTTCGGATCAATACCGCCGATCACACAGACGATCATCGTCTGCAATAGATAAGAATCACCATAACCAACCTTTGCCGAATTGACACGGCTTAAAATGATCAGTCCTGCAATACCGGATAACACGGCTGTCAGCATGAATACAAGCACGCTCATCTTTTCATTATGGAAGCCACTGAATCTTGCAGCCACCGGATTTCCGCCGTATAAATACAGCTTCCGTCCAAAGCCTGTCAGGGATAAGATCAGTCCCAGCACAAGTGCTACGATCAGAAACAGCCAGAAAATTACCGGAAGTCCTAAAAATATTGCCTTACCAAAAGAAGAAAACAACGGATCGATGTCTCCCACACTTGTACCGCCTGTGATCGCCATGCCGACACCCTGGATTAGTGTCATGGTACCAAGTGTTGCAACAAGTGACGGTGCTGAAGTTTTTGCAATGATCAGACCGTTTAGCAGACCGAATACAAGGCTTGTGCAAAGTGCAACCAGAACGGCAAGAGCAACTCTGGCACCTCCCTGCGTTCCGAATGCCCATGTACCGTTTAATACATAAGCCGTAAAAATAGCTACCGTATTGGCGTTGGCAATGATCGAAAGATCAATGCCGCCTACCATATTGGATAACATCATTGCCAGTGCCAGAAAGCCGAACTCCGGAATCTGGAATGCCATAGACTGAATATTTCTGGCTGAGTACATGGATGAACCGAATACAAACGCCGCAATCAGAAGAACTGCTGCAGTAATGCCAACCAGAATACTCAGATCGATATCTTTTTCCAAAAAGCTTTTCACTTTTTTCATTCTCGTTTCCTCCTATTCCGTAAATATCAAATGCTTTCTGTTCTTTACTCTTTCCTGATATGATGTGATCGCTACCGCAATTACCAGGATCGCACCAACGAACAGGTTGTTCCAGGAAGAAGAAAGACCGATCATGATCAGCGTGGAATTTAACAGGTATGTAATCAGTACACCAAGTACTGCACCAAAGATCTTACCCTGACCACCGGTGATCTTTGTACCGCCGATAACAACTGCTGCAACAACCATCAGTTCATCACCGACCATCTTATTCGGATACAGTGCGTTTACCTGTGCTGCATAAACAATACCCATCATACCGGCAAGTGCTCCTGAATAAGCGTATACAAACAACCGGATCCTGAAAGGATTAAATCCTGCTCTTCTTGCCGATTCTTCGTCATTGCCGATTGCTACGATACCACGTCCGATCATAGTCTTCCGCAGGATGAAATAAGTTGCAAGTCCTGCGATCAGTACAGGGATCAGAGAAACGGTAAGTCCTGTAGAACCGTTAGCCGTTGCTACCTTAAATAAGGTTCCCTGCCCGAACTTATGCAGGCACTCCGGTAATACACCGGAACCAAACGATTTATCACTGATAAAGGTTGTCATGATACCATGGAACAGATTCTGTGTACCGAGTGTAATGATAAAAGGCGGAAGCTTCAGCCAGCTGATCAGTACCGCATTAATCAGACCAAGTACAACACCGATCGCCATGGAAACGGCAAACGCAAATGCCAGATTATTGATGCCTGTCTGGATCATGATATACAGCGAAGTATAACTGCCAAACAATGCAATTGCCATAAATGATACATCAATACCGCCCGATATCATAACGACCAGAAGTCCCATTGCCACGATCATTGTGGTAGAAGATGTTTTGATGATATCAAACACCGTCTGGATCTGGAAAAATCCCGGATTCTTGATCGTTACGAATACACTGTATACCACAATGATGATCAGCAGCATTCTCTGAAACGGATCTATTTTTTTAGTCATTGTGCCACCTCCTGGGATAACGCCTTTTCCTTCTGGTTACCGATGATCTCTGCCAGATGCTTGTCAGCGCCTTCCTGCATTAAATCTTCCTCTGAGAGTTCCACAACACATTTGCCATGTGCCATAACAAGTACTCTGTTACAGTTTGCCATGACTTCCTGTATTTCATCGGAGATCAGTATGATCGCCATTCCCTGATCGGCAAATTTGTGGATCTGCTCGTAAATCTCCGCTTTGGAACCGATATCAATACCGACTGTCGGGGTATCCATGATAAATACCTTCGGATTGGTTGCAATCCATTTACTGATAACAACCTTCTGCTGGTTACCACCTGACAACGTACCGACAACTGTCTCGATCGATGGTGTACGCACCTTTAATTCCTCTACATATTTTTCTGCGATCTCATTTTCTTTTTTCCGGTTTACAATACCTTTTTTGCAGATCGCATCAATGATGGGTGCGGAAATATTTTCTTTGATCTTACGTTCAATAAATAATCCTTCCCGTGATCTGTCCTCCGGCAGAAGTGCGATACCGTATTTTTTTGCCACCATCGGTGAGTTGATATCGACCTCTTTTCCGTTTATCTTGATCACGCCTGCCTGTGTTTTATTCAGACCGAATAAGGACATTGCAAGTTCTGTACGCCCCGATCCCAGAAGACCTGTCAGCCCGATGATATCGCCCGGTCTGATACTAAGACTCATGTCTTCGTACTGTCCCTTTCTGGTCAGATGCTCTACGGAAAGGATCGGTGTATTGTCCTTATAGGTTCTGTGATAACGCGGATATTCGATCTCTCTTCCCGTCATATAATAGGAAAGGCTCTTTTCATCCAGATCACTGCTGTTAAAATCGCCGATCTTGTTACCATTACGGAAAATAGTGATCTTATCCGCTACTTCGAATACTTCGTCTAATTTATGACTGATAAAGACGATCGCCAGTCCTTTTTTCTTCAGCTCCAGCATGACCTTCATCAGATGACTTACCTCTGTTTTGGTCAGTGCTGTCGTCGGCTCATCCATAAACAGGATCTTGGCGTTCTGGGCAAGTGCCCTGCAGATCGCTACCATCTGCTTGTTCGCCATGGAGATCTCTCCGACTGTCTCATCCAGATCCATGGTCACGCCGATCTTATCAAGCTGCTCCTTTGCGATCGCTTTGATTGTTTTCCAGTTGATAATTTTTGTATTTTCAAATTTCAGCTTACTGATCGCAATATTTTCCGCAACCGTCATATGCTGAAACAGTGACAGATCCTGATAAATAACCTGAATGCCATGATTCATGGCTTCGATCGGTGTCATTGATCTGCAGGTCTGTCCTTCTATCTGTATTGTTCCTTCATCCGGTGTATATACGCCTGAAATGCATTTTACAAGTGTTGATTTTCCACAACCGTTTTCTCCCGCAAGGCAATGAATTTCCCCTGCATTGATCGTAATATCAATATTGTTTAGCGCACGAACGCCAATAAAGGATTTGCTTATATTACTGGCACTAAGAATAGGTTCCATCGTCCTGCCTCCCAAATGTAATTTCTTGTTTTCCCTTAGGAATAAGAAAAACTGCTGCTTACGCGAACAGTCTTTCTTATTCTCAGGAATTCTGGATTCTTTATTTCTTTACTTTAGAAATTGTAATCGTCAATATTGTCTGCTGTAAATTCAAGTGGTGCATTACCATATCCAACATTGCCATCAAGTGAAATGCTTTCATAGCCTGTTGCCTTTAAGTCTGTTCCATCAGATACGCCCTGGCCTGATGCGATCAGATATGCTGCATAGCATGCTGCGTAGCCTGCATCTGCCGGTCTCCAGCAAAGACCGTTTGCCATGGAGCCATCTTTTAAGTATGTTGCTGACATAGAAGGAAGTGCAAGGGAAACAACTTTTACAGTTCCGCCCAGATCATTTTCCTGTAATGCTTCACAGATACCGCCACCCTGTGCGGAGCAGTCAAAGAAGCCTGCAATGTCAGGATATGCTTTTAATACTTCAAGGGCTTTATCATGTGCGCCTTCTACGCTGTTACCATCTTCATATGGCTCTTCTGCTACATTTTCCATATCCGGATAGTTTGCTTTCAGGTAAGAAACAGCTGCATCATACCATGCCATGTGTGTTTCCATTGTAAGACCGCCTACAAAGCCTGCATATTTACCTTTGCCGCCCATAGCTGTTGCTAATTTTTCAGCAAATAATTCACCGAATGTTTCATTTACGAATGCTTCTACATCCAGATCAACACTGTCTGCAATACCAGGTGCTTCATGTGTTACAACTACGATACCTGCTTCTCTTGCCTTTTCGATCGTCGGTACCAGTGCATTAGGATCGTTAGGTACAACGCAGATCGCATCTACATCCTGTGCGATCAGATCTTCCATAATGGAAATCTGGCTTGCTGCATCTCCTGTTTCCGGAACCTGTACAGATACATTTAATCCTGTATCTTTTTTCAGTTGCTCAATACCTGTTGCCATATCATCGAACCAGGAATCGGACTGCTTTACTACCATGACTACTTTGTAGTCTGCAGGATCAGCACCTTTGTCTGCTGCAGCATCTGTACTGTCTGCTGCCGCATCTGTGCTTTCTTCTGCTGCCGGTGTCTGTGTGTCACTGCTGCTGTTGTCGCCTGTACTGCCTGTACTGCCACAGCCTACTAATAAAGTAGCTGCCATTGCGACGGATAATACCACGCTCAAAAACTTTTTCTTCATATCTGTTACCTCCTTAGTGATACATCTTTTGCAACATTCTTTGTATCTCCTGTAATGTTGCTTTTGCTTTACAAGTGTTATTATAGTGTAGAAGTTTTCAAAAACATATACACAAATCCGAGGTCAACCTTTAAAAATCCGACTTCCGTTTTTGCCACAAATGGGGAATTGTATTTCCCGCCGTTTTCGGCTATACTGCTAATGAATTCAAAAGAAAAGAGGTCAGAATGTGCGTAAAACAAAGCATCCGCTGCGAATGTGGTTTCGCAATGCACCCTTAAAAATAAAGATAACACTTATTACCGCTTTTGCCATTTCACTGACAAGTATGGCTTCCCTGATCGGTAGTTTTATCTTCATGCATTCCTATAATAATCTGCTCTATCAGGCACTGGCAGGTTCTTTAAGTTCCAGTGCGGAGGATATCTCGTCCAAGCTTGCCAATATCGAATCCATGACAAATTCGATCATCTCCAGCCAGGCGATCCGGAAAACCCTGATTTCCCTGCTGGACGAACCGCCGACCGATATCCTGGATCAGAATGCAGATAATATGATAACGTCCTCTCTGATCGATTACTATCAGAACTATAAAAACAACGATATCAATTATATCAGTCTGTATAATCCGCGTTTTACTTCCTCCAGTTATAAAGCTGCCATCAGTGAGCTGCCCGATACCATCAGAGACACGGTCATACAGGCTGCGGGAGAAAACTCCGGTTATGCATGCTGGATTACGGACTACTGCAATACATACGGTCTGTTTCTCAGCAGAGATTCCCGCCGGGTACAAAATCTGAACTTTGAAACACTCGGTACCGTCATTGTCAGCGTAGACCTGGAAAAACTGATCAGCTCTTCGACCCAGTCCATCCTAAACAACGGCTCCGCACAATATATTCTGTATGAAAACGGGCAGGAGATTTTCCACTCACGCTCTCTAAATACAGCACAGATCCAGACTGTTCACGAAGATCTGCGCGGAAATTATGAGATCCTGACTCTGGGCGGTCTTCCTTATTTCTGCACGAAAGGAAAAATCGCCAATAACAACTGGGACTACATCTGTCTGATCCCTTATACTTATATTGCACATACACTCAGGCTGACCAGATGCCTTTCCTTTGGCATCCTGCTCTTTTCCATCCTGGTCGTATTTATTCTTTCCAGATTCATGATCCGCTCCGTAACCGCTGATTTTGCCTCTCTTGTCGATAAGATGAAGCAGTTCGGACAGGATGAATCAACACTTCCCGCCTCAGAGGAAGCCTATGCAAACCGTGTGGATGAAGCAGGGATCCTGCACCAGCAGTTTGACCAGATGACCGTGGAGATCCAGCGGCTGATCCAGCAGAACTATGTCAATGAGATCCTGACAAAGGATGCCCGCCTGAAGGCACTGGAAAGCCAGATCAACCCGCATTTTCTGTACAATGCGCTCGAATCCGTCAACTGGCGTGCCAAGGCGATCGGTGCGACCGATATTTCCGAGATGGTACAGGCTCTCGGCGATCTGCTGCGTGCCACACTCAGCAACAAAAACAGTAATTTTACCGTCAGACATGAGCTGCACATTGTAAATGACTACATTACGATCCAGAAAATCCGGTTTGACGAGGAACGCCTGGACTATCAGGAGGAGATCGCACCTGATATCCTCGATGCGGAGCTCCCGCAGATGACCATACAGCCGCTCATTGACAACGCGATCAACTATGCCATGGAAGTCATTACGGAAACCTGTCATATTATTCTGACAGGGTATGCTGTAGATGGTATCATCCATATCAGGGTGACCAACAACGGTTCCCAGTTTGAAGATCATTTGCTGGAAAAACTGGAAAGCGGTTCTGTAAAATCACACGGTATCGGTATCGGGCTTTTAAATATCCATCAGCGTATCCAGCTGATCTATGGCAGCGACTACGGACTGACTCTGTATAATACGGATGAAGACCACGCAGTCGCAGAAATTATCATTCCACAAAGTAAGGTGTAACATATGTTAAAATTATTAATTGCAGATGACGAAAAAACAATCAGAGAAACGATCCGTTCTTTTATCGACTGGGAAGCACTTGATATTGAAGTTGTCGGAACCGCCAAAGACGGGATTGAAGCTTATAATATGATCCTGGATCTGTATCCGGATATTGTTCTGACAGATATCCGGATGCCCGGTCTTTCCGGTCTGGAGCTGATTGAGAAGATGTATGAGATCAACAAGGATATGCAGTTTATCATCTTGTCCGGCTATAACGAATTTGAGTATGCCAAGACGGCCATGCAGTACGGTGTCCGCCACTATCTGCTTAAGCCGTGCAGTGAGCAGCAGATCATAAACAGCATCAGGGAGATCAAACAGGACTATCAGATCCGCATGGCCCAGAAAAATATCCTTGCAGAACACGATCAGCTGAAAAACCAGTTTTATACCAGTATGCTGATCAACATCGTCAACCATTACCTGGCACAGGGTTCGGATCTGACGCCGGAACAGGAAGACAGCTTTTACACAGAATACCGCAGGCATTTCGGCAATGCCAGGCAGCCTTATGAAGTCTGTTATCTATACTATCTGGAGCCGCATAACCACGTGGAAGCATTTGAAAAGATCTGTGCTTTCTGGGAAGAAACTTATCCCGGTGTCCGCCTCCATCTTTTATATGTCCGGAATACCATGGTACTGTTTTTCCGTTCTTTTGCCGATTCTTATGCGGAATTGTCCACCTATTTATCAGCACTGTCCTTTGCCAGACAGGCAACGACGCCGCTTGCCAGACTGTGCAGTTTTCCTGATCTGAAAGCAGCCATGCATAAGCTGACCTCACAGATCCGGCGCTATGAGGAAATCCTCTATTACAATGGGCAGACGAGCCTTCTGATCAATAACTATGACAATATCCTGCGGGATATCCAGGCATGTGCGGACCGGATCTTTCACAGTACAGAAAATACAGATGCCGATCTGTCCCTGCTGCTTTCGCAGATTGAAAATATACAACAGCTCAGCTTTTTAAAGCAGATAGCACCTTCCCTGATCATGAACGCTGCTTCTGTTTTGCCGGCCTTTGGTATTGTGGATGCAGTGGATTTTCTGATCGCACTTGACCGGGAAACAGACACTGCTGTCTACCGGGAAAAACTGATACAGCAGCTCACCAGACTGCAGCAGATGAAAACACCTGTTTCCTCGACCGGAGAGATCAGCGACAAAATCAAAAACTATGTCAGGGAACACATCGAAAACCCGGAGCTGTCTTTAAAATGGATTGCGGAGCACGAACTCTATATGAATGTAGATTATATCAGCAAGAAATTTGTCAAAGAAACCGGGCAGAAATTTTCTGCCTACTTAACGGAAATGCGTATCAAAAAAGCCAAAGAACTGCTGTCCGGTTCCAATCCTGTTCCAATCGCGGATGTCGCCGGGCTTGTCGGCTGCGGTAACAATCCGATGTATTTTTCCCAGATTTTCAAAAAAGGAACCGGTATGAGCCCGAGTAGTTATGTAAAAATGATACAAAAACCGCAGTCGTAATGACTGCGGTTTTTCGCAACTATTCATATTCTCTCAAGATATTCAGGAAATACTCTACATTTTCCATTGGTTCGCCGCGGAATACCGCAGAACCGGAAACTAAAATATTGGCACCGGCTTCAATGATATGTCTTGCATTTTCCTTGTTGACACCACCGTCGACCTCTACATCGACATTTAAGTTCCGCTCTGTGACCGCCTTACGGACCGCTACGATCTTCTGCGTACAGCCTTCGATATATTTCTGTCCGCCAAACCCGGTATTGACCGTCATGATCAGCACTTTATCTACCTTATCCAGATACGGCAGGATCGCGGAAACAGGAGTCTGCGGATGCAGGGAAATGCCCGCCTTACAGCCAAGGCTTCTGATCGTTTCCAGTGTCTCTACCATGCATTTACAGGCTTCCACATGGATCGTGATCCCATCTGCACCTGCTTCGGCAAATTCCTCGACATAACGCTCCGGCTCTGTGATCATCAGATGGACATCAAAAAATTTATCCGTCAATTTGCGGATCGAGCGGATGATCGGGAATCCGAATGAAATAGACGGTACAAACACACCATCCATGACATCAATATGGATCTGCTGTGCACCTGCTTTATCGATCTGTACAATCTGTGCACCCAGCTTGGCAAAATCTGCCGCTAATATAGAAGGGGCTAACATCATCATTTGCTAATATCTCCTTTTTCCCTTGCATTCTTCATACATTTTTACATAGCTGTCATAACGTGACTTACTGATCTTCCCCTTAAGAAGTGCCTCCCTGACGCCGCAATCCGGCTCATGGATATGAGAGCATCCGGCAAACCGGCAGTTTTTATACTGCAGTATTTCCCGAAATCCCTCTTCTATTTCTTCTTTTTCAAAATCATCCATGCGAAGCGACGTAAATCCCGGTGTATCCAGGATATACGTGTCTTTTTCGACCTCGATCAGCTCACTGTGGCGCGTTGTATGCCTGCCACGCTCTGTCTTTTGGCTGATCCCGCCGGTTTCCATCTGCGTACGCTCCTGCAGCATATTGATGAGGGACGATTTTCCCACGCCACTCGGCCCTGCCACCGTAGAACATTTCTTTTGCAGATATCCTTTCAGCACATCGACACCTTCTCCTGTCTTTGTGCTTGTAAAAATAACCGTATACCAGGGCTCATAAATTGCCCTGATCTGCTTTTGCAGACTGCTGTCCACATCCAGATCCATCTTGTTAAAACAGATGATACTGTCAATGCCTGCAAGCTCCATTCTGGCAAGAAACGTATCCAGCAGCATGAAGTTCGGTGCCGGACTTTTTACCGCAAAGATCACGATCGCCTGATCCACATTGGCAACAAGCGGCCGGATCAGTTCGTTTTTCCGTTTCATGATCCGGTCAAGGCTGCCCGTCTTTTTTTCCTCATCAAGAATACTGATCGTTACATAGTCCCCGACAAGCGGTTTTTTCTTTTCATTACGGAAACTTCCTCTTGCCTTACATTCATATAAAGAGCCATCTTCTGTCCGGACATAGTAAAAGCCCGCGATTCCCTTTATGATTCTTCCGTTCTTTTCCATTCCTTACTCCTGCTCAAACTGAACAGTGACCGGTGATGTCGTGACATCTTCTGTGATCGGTTCCTCGGATTCTTCTCCGGTTTCGGAGTCGATCACGGTCTGCATGGTTGTTGCTGTATAAGAATAAGTCAGTGTACCACTGCTTACATTAAATCCTGTCTCATTGACTGCACAAGGGAATGAAGAAGTTGTAAAGCTTCTTGTTGTACCGTCACTTGCTGTGATCGTTACGGTTACATTACCGCTTGTATAACCGCTCGGTGCATTTAATGTCGTTACATATTTATAGGTGTGTTTTTCCGGTCCGACACTCAGCTGGATATTGACGCTTGTGCCTTCATCCACTTCACTGTCCGGGCTGTAGCTCTGGGAAACAACACAGCCTTCCGTTACGGTATCACTGTAGGTCTCTGATACAGTACCACAGACTAAGCCTTTTTCAGCCAGCTTACTCTTTGCTGCGGACTCTGTCATACCTCTCAGATCCGGTACCGGTACTTTCTTTACTTCCGGGCCGGTGCTGACAGTCAGTGTGATCGTTGCACCGCTCTCTGCCTTGGAATCCGCTGTCGGATCCTGTGAAATAACAAGTCCTTCCTGTACACTGTCGGAAGAGGACTGTGTGACAGTTACTTGAAAGCCCGCTGCTTCCAGTGTACTCTTTGCTGCAGCTTCCTCCTGACCTGTTACATTAGGTACTGCCACACCGTTACTGCCGCTGGATACAACAAGAGCGATCGTAGAATACATATCTACTTCTTCTCCCTCTTCCACATCCTGGCTGATAACCTGATCTACTTCATAGGTATCGGACTCTTCCTTTGTGACTCTTGTGCCAAGCCCGATGTCATTCAGTGCCTTCTTGGCATCCTCTATATTCATGCCTACAACACTGATCATCTTTACCTTACTGTCATCTGTTGTCTCATCCTGTGTGATATTACTGTCTGCTTTTGGCGAGCTCTTGAATACACCAAGTGCATTTGCAACGAGCACCAGTGCCAGAATACCGATGATGACTGCTGCCACGATCGCCAGGATCGTTGTGATCCGTTCCATTTTCGGATCCATATCGTCATCTTCGTATTCTTCCTCATCGTCTTCGTCATCCGCATCTTCCGGTTCTTCTTCCTCAACCGGCTTGTATTTACTGTTCATCCGTTCCGGTCTGACCGGCTTTTCAGGCTTCACTTCTTCCTCTTCCTCATCCTTCTGGGAATAGGAACTTCTCTGTACCTCGCGGTCTTTCAGACGCATCGGTGCATCCAGATCGATCCGGTCTGTCCGCTGCTTGATCTCTGCAATATCCTCTTCGGAAATTGTCCTTGTCTCACCGCCTGCATCAAACGGAACCATTTTGACAAAATCCTCATCCGGCGTGATCAGAGCTTTCTTCAGATCCACAATGAGCTCACCCATAGACTGGTATCTGCGGTCCGGACTCTTCTGCGTACATTTGAATATGATCTGCTCCACGCAGACAGGGATTTCGGAAACATACTCTCTCGGGGACGGCATATCCTCCTGAATGTGTTTGATCGCGATCGCAACAGTCGTCTCCCCGTCAAAAGGGACACGTCCTGTCAGCATTTCAAACATCGTACAGCCGAGTGAATAAATATCACTTCTTTCATCGGAGAAGCCGCCGCGTGCCTGCTCCGGTGATGTATAGTGTACAGATCCCATGACATTGGAAGTGATCGTATTGGAAGTAGCTGCCTTTGCAATACCGAAATCCGCGATCTTAACCTTTCCTTCTTTTGAGATCATGATATTCTGTGGTTTAATGTCTCTGTGAATAATGTGATTATTATGAGCTGCCTCAATACCCATGGATACCTGAATTGCGATACTGAGCGCTTCCTTCACGGAAAGACGTGCTTTCTTTTCAATATAATTCTTTAATGTAATGCCTTCGACAAGCTCCATGACGATGTAGTAAATACCGTTTTCTTCGCCAACATCATAGACGTTTACAATGTTCGGATGCATCAGACCTGCTGCAGCCTGTGCTTCCACCCGGAATTTGGATACAAAATTTGTATTTTCCGAAAACTCCTGCTTTAATACTTTGATCGCCACATAACGGTTCAGCTTATGACACTTTGCCTTATAGACGTCACTCATCCCGCCAGTTCCGATCTTCTCCAGAATTTCATATCTATCGCCAATAATCATACCAATTTTTATCATTTCTTCACCTCATCTGCAAAAGGTTTTATAAGCACTACTGCAATATTATCCTTACCGCCATTTTGATTTGCCGTATCGATCAGCGCTCTCGCCGTCTCCACTAATGTCTTGTCATCCTGATGCTCATTCAGAACCTTCAGGATCTCCTGATCCTCTACCATGTTGGTCAGTCCGTCAGAACACATAAGTATCCTGTCTGAGGGGCGAAGCTCCACAGTAAAGAAGTCGATGTCCACATCATCCTTTGCACCGATGGCTCTCGTAATGATGTTTTTATCCGGATGCAGCCTTGCTTCTTCCCGCTTGATGCCGCCAAGTCTGACCATTTCCTCTACCAGAGAATGATCTCTTGTGATCTGGCGTATCTCCTGCCCGTTTGCAATATATAATCTGGAGTCTCCCACATTGGCGACCTGCAGATATCTGCCTATCACCGTCGCAACAACTACCGTTGTTCCCATGCCATAAAGATTCGGATCTTCACTGGCCCGCTGCCGTATTTCTTTGTTGGCAGTCCGTATCGCCTTCTGTATAATAATAGAAGGATTCTTTTCAAAGGATGCTTTGATCTCGCGTTCAATCGTCTCTACCGTATAGCGTGATGCATAATCTCCTGCCTTATGTCCTCCCATTCCGTCTGCTACGATGAACAGATTGGGCATATTTCCAATCGGTTTTCCGGATGAAAATACATAATCCTGATTCAGTTGTCTTTTCCTGCCGATGTTAGTCTCGGAATACGATTTTAACACGAAGAGTCCTCCCCGCCCATTTCATCTAAATGTCTTTTCCTAAGTTGTCCGCACGCGCCGTCAATATCCCGGCCCATTTCCCTTCTAATTGTAACATTGATTCTGTTTTTTTCAAGCTTGTTTTTAAACACCTGCACATAATGCGTATCAGGCGCCACAAAATCACGTTCCCTGATCGGGTTGACGGGGATCAGATTGACATGACTGCCTACACGCTTTGCCAGTGCGGTAAGCTGCTGTGCGTCCTCCGCGGAGTCATTGACTCCCTTTACCATGCTGTACTCAAATGTAACGCGTCTTCCGGTCTTCTGATGATAGTATGCACAGGCTTCCATCAGTTCATCAATCGAATATTTGTTAGCGATCGGCATGAGCTTTCTGCGCTTCTCATCCGTTGTCGCATGCAGGCTCAGCGCAAGTGTAATCTGCAGATTTTCCTCTGCAAGCTCATAGATCTTAGGTACAAGGCCGCACGTAGAGACCGTCACATTCCGCTGGCTGATATGCAGTCCGTTTTCATCGGTCAGAAGACGGATGAATTTCTTTACATTGTCAAAGTTGTCAAACGGTTCTCCCGTTCCCATCACGACCACATTGGAAACACGCTCTCCTGTCAGAAGCGTAATTGCATAGATCTGGTCAAGCATTTCGGAAGGCAGCAGATTTCTCGTCAGTCCGTCCAGTGTAGAAGCACAGAATCTGCAGCCCATCCTGCAGCCGACCTGTGAACTGATGCAGACACTGTTTCCATGCTTATACTGCATCCAGACAGATTCCACCACATTACCGTCCGCAAGCTGGAACAGAAACTTCTGCGTACCATCGATCGTGGAGATCTGCCTCTCTAACAGCTTTACCGCCGTAAAGGCATAGTTTTCCTTTAACTGCTCCCGCAGCTTCTGTGATATATTTGTCATCTCGTCAATGCTGCGCACAAGGTGCACATGCATCCAGCCATAGATCTGTCCGGCGCGGAATTTTTTCTCGCCCATGGCAAGCAGCTCCTGCGTCAGTTCTTCCAGATCCATTGATTTGATATCTTGTTTCTCCATTGTATTATGCCTTGTTTCTCCTGCATTTTATCATGTAAAAGCCATCTGTTTCTGCCGATGGCAGCAGTTCTTTTTCCTCCAGTAAGGTAAACGGGCAGTTTTCCAGAAACCAGTCCCTGTTATCCTGATTTTCCGCTTTTGTCAGTGTGCAGGTACTGTACATCAAAATACCGCCCGGCTTTACATACTGCCATACCACGGAAAGGATCTCCCGCTGCAGCGCAGCAATATCCGCCACCTGCTCCGGGGTCATCCGGTATTTGATATCACTCTTTCTGCCGATCACACCAAGCCCGGAGCATGGCAGATCCGCAATGACCACATCCGCTTTTTCTACAGCCTGCGGATCCAAAATACGTGCATCCCGGACAAGTGCCTCGATGGCATCTGCCTTTTTGGCACATCTTGCGATATTTTCCTCGATCAAGCTGACCTTATTTTCCGTCAGGTCACGCGCCTGTACACTGCCTTTTCCGTTCAGCTTAGCCAGTGCATGCATGGCTTTTCCGCCCGGCGCCGCACAGACATCGATCACCGTATCGCCCGGCTTTATGCCCGCAAGCTCCACAACCTGCATGGAACCAATATCCTGCATGAAAAAGCCGCCTTGTGCATATCCCGGCAAAGCGTCAATATGATCGACCTGTTCCAAATAGTAAGCATAAGGTAACTGTTTGGACTGTGTTACCTTTACGCCGGTTTCTGCGATCTGCAAAAGCATCTTATTTTGCGATTCCTTCGGCAGTGCTTCATTGACCCGGATCGTCAGCGGTCTTTTTTCAAGCTGTGCCCTGAGCATATCCTCTGCTTTGCTGCCATACTGCGCCTGCCAAAGCTCCACGATCCAGAGCGGCATGGAATACCGGACAGACAGATACTTAAGCGGTTCTTTTTCCCGGTCTGGCAGAGTGATCTGTCCTTTATTGCGGGATATCGTCCGTAAAATACCGTTGACAAAGCCCTTCAGCGGACCAAAGCCGCGCTTTGTGGCAAGCTTTACGCATTCATTGCACACGGCTGCATCCGGTACGCCGTCCAGAAACAGGATCTGATACGTTCCCATGCGCAGGAGCGTCCGGATGAGCGGCTTCATCTTCGGTGTTTTGGTCTTGGCAAAGCTGTCTATCACATAATCAATATAAATCTTATTTTCTATCGTCCCCTCACAGGTGCGCTTGATGAAGCTGCGCTGCTGCTTGGGCAGATAATCGTACTTTTGTAAAACACTGCGCAGCACAAGATGGCTGTACTGTCCTTTTTCCAGTATTTCCATCAGGCTGTCCAGTATGATCTCGCGGTCAGTCATCTCTTCTGCGTCCTCCACCGAAAAGCAGAATCAGCCGGAGCAGCTGTATGATCGCGGATGCTGCGGCAGCCACATAGGTCATGGCAGCGGCGGTCAGTACTTTTCTGCACATGCCGACTTCTTCTCCCTGCAGGATGTGCTGCTCGTCCAGAAGCCTTACCGCACGTCTGGAGGCATCAAACTCGACCGGTAATGTAACAAGCTGGAACAGTACCGCAAGAGAAAATACCCAGATACCGATCTGCACCAGTGTCATGTTATAGCCAAGGATACAGCCCAGAATGATGATCGGAATGCCCGCCTTGGAGCCCAGGTTAGCGGCTGGTACCAATGTCGAACGGAGCCGCAGCGGCGCGTAATTTTTATTGTCCTGTATGGCATGTCCGCATTCATGCGCCGCTACACCGACTGCTGCCACGGAAGAAGATCCGTAGGTGGCATCGGAAAGGCGGAGCACTTTGGCTGACGGATCGTAATGGTCTGTCAGAGAGCCGCTCACATGCTCTACAGTCACATCATAGATGCCCGCACTGTATAACAGTGTCTGCGCTGCCTGTGCGCCCGTCATACCGGTCATGCTGCGTACTCTGTCGTATTTCCGGAAGGTGGAATTTACCTTTGCGGATGCGATGATCGATGCGATTGCACACAAAATGACTAAAATATAAGTTGGATCATAATAATAGCTATAGTATGGATAATAACCCATTGCCCTTGCTCCTTTCTGTTATCCCAGAACAGTACCTGCCTGTGGTCTGTGTCCCAGCAAAAAGTCCTTTACCTGCATTCGTTTCCTGCCTTCCAGCTGTACTTCCAGAAGCTCTAAAATACCGTCTCCTGTCTGTACAAAAATGCTGTCATCCGTCACACGGACAACCGTACCGGGCTTTTGCTGCTGTTCTTTCTCACTGTTTTCTGCAACACGGCTCTTCCAGATCTTTAAAGTCTTTCCCTCATACTTTGTGTAAGCACTCGGCCAGGAATTAAGACCTCTTACAAGGCGTTCAATTTCCACGGCAGATCTGGAAAAATCTATATGTCCCAGCTCTTTTGTCAGCATTTTTGCATAACTGCTCTTGCTTTCATCCTGCTTTACCGGTGTGATACTGCCGTTCTCCAGCTTTGGCAGAGTCTCCAGAAGAAGCTGTCCGCCCGCCTCGCAGAGCTTATCAAACAGACTCTCACCCGTATCCTCCGCTGTGATCGGTACGATCTTCTGCGTCAGGATATCACCGGTATCCAGTCCCTCATTCATCTGCATGATCGTCACGCCGGTCTCTTTTTCCCCGTCGATGATCGACCACTGGATCGGTGCTGCCCCTCTGTACTTCGGCAGAAGGGATGCATGGATATTGATACAGCCGAGACGTGGCATTTCCAGTATCTCTTTGGACAGGATCTGTCCGAAAGCTGCGACCACAAACAGATCCGCATCATACTGCTTCAGCTCCGCTACCGCTTCCGGCCGTTTGATCCGTTCCGGCTGCAGAACAGGAATATGATGCTGCATGGCACATACCTTGACCGGAGACGGCGTGGGCTCCTTGCTCCTGCCCTTTGGTCTGTCCGGCTGCGTTACGACTGCCAGCACTTCTACACCGCCTGAAAGCATTGCCTGCAGAGGTCCTACCGCGAAATCCGGCGTTCCCATATAAACTACTTTCATTCTTCTTCCTCCATCTCATCCTCATCATCCGGTACTACGTTCATCAGCTCACCTTCTACCTTTTCCACATAAAGGTGACCATCCAGATGATCGATCTCATGCAGAAGTGCTCTCGCCAGAAGTTCTTCTCCTTCCACGATGAACTCTTCCATATCTTCATTATAGGCTTTTACCTTCGCATAATTCGGTCTTGTCACAATACCCGCCTTGCCCGGTACGGAAAGACAGCCTTCCTGTCCGGTCTGCTCACCGGATGTTTCAAGCACCTCCGGGTTGATCAGAAGTAACGGATCATCCCCGCAGTCAATGACAACGATCCGCTTCAAAATACCGACCTGCGGTGCTGCCAGCCCGACACCCTGTGCCTCATACATCGTATCAAACATATCATCGATCAGATCTCTTGTCCGGTCTGTGACTTCCTTTACTTCCTTGCATGTCTTATTCAGGATCGGATCTCCGATCTCTCTGATTTTTCTCAGTGCCATTTCTTTTTCCTCACAATCTTTCTGTTTATCTGTCGTTAATAACCGTGTACCGGATCCATATCATAATATACCAGTACAGATTTCATTCTGTCTTCATTTTTCTGGCAAAAAAGTTCTATCCAGCCGCGAAGCCGCAGAAGAAGCGCTTCGTCCGGCGATTTGAAATAAGCGATCTGACGGAACATATCGTTGATCCTGCCGATGGAAGCCGGCGCAGGGCCGATGATCACCAGATCCTTCCGCTCCTTTGTCTGCCTGCGCAGCATGGACAGCATCTGCTCTGCCCAGAACAAAGTTTCTTTCTCGTTTTTCCCTGCAAACAGGACTGCCAGCATATGGGCTGCCGGCGGATATCCAAGGAGCTTACGATAGGTCATTTCTTCCTGATAAAAACCGTCATAATCCTGTTTTGCCGCATAGACTACACTGTAATGCTCGGGCTGATACGTCTGGATCACAGCCTCGCCCGCCATACTGCCTCTGCCTGCTCTTCCGACTGCCTGTACCAGAAGCTGGAACGTACGCTCACCGCTTCTGTAATCTGCCGCCAGAAATGACAGGTCCGCAGCCAGAACGCCCATCAGGGTTACGCCCGGAAAATCATGTCCCTTCACGATCATCTGCGTACCGATCAGGATATCTGCTTCCCGGTTTGCAAAAGCCGCCAGTATTTTCTCATAATCATCCTTTTTCTTCGTTGTATCCGCATCCATCCGCAGGATACGAGCCTTTGGAAACCGCAGCCGCAGGCTGTCCTCTGCCTGCTGTGTTCCCGCCTTAAAGCCGAACAGATATCTGCTCTGGCACTTCGGACAGACAGAAGGCTTCGGCTCCTCATAGCCGCAATAATGGCAGACCATTTTCTGCCTGTGCTCGGAAAGGGAAACATCACAGTGCGGACATTTCATGACATAGCCGCATGCCCTGCAGGATACAAATCCCGAAACACCTCTCCGGTTCAGAAACAGCATGACCTGCTGTTTTTTCTCCAGTCTGTCGGTGATCGCAGCTTCCAGATGCCTGCTGAAGATCGAGCTGTTACCGCCTGCTAACTCCTGCCGCATATCTACGATCTGCACCTTTGGCAGAACCGCTTCTCCGATCCGCTCCGATAGTACATATTTTTTATAAATCCCCTGCTGCGCCCTGTAATTGGCTTCCAGAGAAGGGGTTGCGGATCCCATGACCACACAGGCATCCGTCATTTCCGCCAGATGGACTGCTACCTCTCTGGCATGATATTTTGGCATGGAATCACTTTTGTAGCTTGTCTCATGCTCCTCGTCTATAATGATCAGCCCCAGCTTTTGAAACGGGGTAAACAGCGCACTTCGCGGCCCGATCATCACTTGTACTTCACCACGCTCCGCCCGCTTCATCTGATCGTAACGCTCTCCTGCACTCAGCCGGGAATGCATCACAGAAACCGCATCGCCGAACCTTCTGTAAAACCGCAGGAGCGTCTGGTACGTCAGGGCGATCTCCGGGATCAGCACAATACACTGCTTTCCTCTTTGCAGCATGGCATCGATCATTTCCATATAGACCTCTGTCTTGCCGCTTCCCGTAATGCCGTGCAATAGCACCGGTTTCCGGTCTCCTGCATCATACGAACGGATAAAATCATCCGCAATTTCCTGCTGCACCTCTGTCAGCTTCTTTTTCTCGCCGGGCAGTTCATCAAAATGTACCGGATTGCGGTATGTTTCATAGCTTTCCACCCGCAAAATGCCCTGTGCCGCCATACTCGTTACCGTCTGCGGCGAAACGGCCAGCTTACCGGTTACCACTGTATAACTGAGCGCCGCTCCCTCCAGCAGTGCTTCGAGGAGCCGTACTTTTGCCGCCTGATGCTTTTTCTGTGCCTGACACAGATATTCTCTTGCTTCGTTTTCCGTTACCGCCAGCGTTACCTCCCGGTAAATCACCGCTTTTTTCTCCTGCTTGACGGGAAGTACCGTTTTCAATGCGGCGATCATCGTACAGCCGTAATAGCTTCTGATCCAGGCAGCTAACTGAATACTGCGCTCTGTTACTTTCACAGAAGCCGGAACGATCTCCCTGATTTCCTTCAGCTTATCATCCGGAAGCTCCGCCTGCTCTGAAAATCCGATCACATACCCTTCCTGTATATGATTACCTCTGCCAAACGGAATATGCACACACATACCGATCTCCAGCTCTGTCTGCAGACGCTGTGGCACGATATACTGAAACGCGCGGTCAATCTTTTCGTGGGAGATCCCCACGATCACATCCGCATATTTCTTTTCCATTTTTAAATCCTTCCGGCAAGTACATCCGCAATGATATCTCTTTCATCCATCGGATATTTCTTTCCTTTGATCTCCTGATAATCCTCATGTCCCTTACCGGCAAGTACAATGACATCTCCCGGCTGTCCATGGCGGATCACATAAGCGATCGCTTCTTTTCTGTCGATGATCTCCACGTATTTTCCGTCTGTCTTGGAAATCCCCACCTTGATATCATCTATGATCGCCTGCGGCTCTTCGTTACGCGGATTGTCGGAGGTGATCACCGTCAGATCCGCCAGCTTTCCGCTGACCTCTCCCATCTCATAACGTCTGAGCTTGGAGCGGTTTCCGCCGCAGCCAAACAGACAGACAAGGCGTTTTGGCTTATATTCCCGCAGTGTTGTAAGCAGACTTTCCAGCGCCATGGCATTATGTGCATAGTCGATCATCAGTGTGAAATCATCCGATACTTTGACAAGCTCGATCCTGCCTTTGACATGTGCCTGCAGAAGGGCTTCCTTGACCTCTTCTGCCGTGACACCGAAGTGATTGCAGATCGCGATCGCACAAAGCGCATTGTAAACACTGAATCTGCCCGGTGCATGCAGCTCGATATCCAGATTTACCTTTCCTCTTGCCTTAAAATCAATGCCCAGGAAACCTGCGCCGCTGATCAGCTTCAGATCCTGCGCCCGGTAATCTGCATTCTCGGAAAAGCCGAATGTTTCGATCGTGCATGTATGATCCTTGATCACATTCTGATAATGGGCATCGTCACAGTTGACGATACCGACTCTGCACTGTTTGAACAAAAGTCCTTTACAATGCATGTAATCGTCAAAATCCTTATGTTCCAGTGGTCCGATATGATCCGGCTCGATATTGGTAAAAATACCGTAATCGAAGATGAAGCCCTGCGTTCTGTGCAGCATCAGCCCTTGTGAGGAGACCTCCATAACGACAGTGTCACAGCCCGCCTCGACCATTTTGGCAAAATATTCCTGTAATACATAGGACTCCGGTGTTGTATTATTTGCCGGGATATGCTCCTGCCCGATGACCGCTTCGATCGTACCGACAAGCCCTACTTTATGTCCCGCATGTTCCAGGATCGATTTTACCAGATAGGTGGTCGTTGTCTTTCCTTTTGTGCCGGTAATACCGATCACCTTCAGCTTCTCTGCCGGATGTCCAAAGTAAGCAGCAGATATAAATGCCAGTGCATAACGGCTGTCATTTACCTTGATCACGGTCACATCCGCATCCTCCGGCAGCAGATCCGATACATCCTTTGTCACGATCAGTGCCTTCGCGCCTTTCTTTACCACATCCGGTATGAAAGTATGCCCATCTACCGTTCCGCCTTCAATACAGATAAATAAAGAACCTTCTGTTACCTTACGTGAATCATATACTACCTCTTTAATCTGCACATCTGCTGATCCGCTGACCAGTTCATATTCCAGTTTTTCCAGTAATGCTGCCAGTACCATATCCATTCCCCGCTTTCTGTTATGATGTCAAAACTTACTGTTTATCATATCACACTTCTGTTCACTTTACAATTTCCGTCCCTGCTTTCCGGCTGTTTCTAATTCTTTTCTATTCTTTTTCGTTTCTTTTTATACTTTCTACACACTTTATTCACATTTTATTTTTATTCTTATAAACAGTGATAGAGAGATTTATCACTCCCCCCTCATAAGAATTCAAAACCGGCGCAGAAAATTCTGCGCCGGTTTTGTGCTGTAAATCCAGTCGGCTTATATCCTTATTTATAATTTGTCACCACGATCTGCAGGCTCCGGTTTCCGCGGAATTCATTGATATCCGGGTAAT
>ERZ808240.1331-NODE-1331-length-31012-cov-4.735795_pt1 | contig 31012 bp, 25 predicted proteins | sample MGYA00521084_ERZ808240 | MGnify/ENA primary metagenome ERZ808240 (study PRJEB31516, sample SAMN03275571) | gut metagenome | biome: mammalia-associated habitat; material: feces | host: Papio cynocephalus | place: Kenya | collected 2012-08-06 ... | reverse complement strand
AAACTTACGTTGACTTCACTAAACAGTAATTTAACTAAACAGTAATCTATATAGTCCTTTAATCCCTATTGCAACAACCCGGTATGCCTAATTATTGAACTTATATATTGTAGTTATATAACGTATCAACAAATAATTGACACATAACACGATAATATAATATCTATAGAACCAGCTCACACAATACAGCTATTATGCCATCTTTTGTAAAAAGCTTCTCGTTCTTTCACTCTTAGGATTATCTATGACATCCTCAGGCTTACCCTCTTCCACAATAACACCGCCATCCATGAATATAACTCTGTCAGCCACATTTCTTGCAAATGCAATCTCATGCGTAACTATAACCATAGTCATCTTCTCATCGGCAAGAGCTCTTAAAAGCTTAAGAATACCTGCTGTTATCTCTGGATCTAGTGCTGATGTTGGTTCATCAAAGAACAGCATCTTTGGATTCATCGCGAGGGCTCTTGCAATGGCAACCCTTTGCTGCTGGCCTCCTGATAACTGACCAGGATAACTGTCTTCCTTATTCTCCAGTCCAACTTTCCTAAGAAGCTCCCTTGCTTCTGCTATAACCTCATCCTTATCTCTTTTCTGTACATTAATAGGTGCATCTATAACGTTCTTAAGCACCGAAAAATGTGGAAACAGATTAAAATTCTGGAAAACAAGACCGAAATCATTCTTAATCTCATGTAACTTTTTCTTATCCACATACTGTGTAGGACCCGATTCGTTTAAAGTTGCACTTTCTCCGCAGTAAGCAAGCGTTCCTTCATCCATAGTTTCAAGAAGAGTAGCGCATCTTAAGAATGTTGACTTTCCAGAACCTGATGGGCCGATAATAGCTACAACTTCGCCTTCCTTTACTTCTATTGATATATCCTTTAACACTTCAAGATTATCAAATGTTTTCTTAACATGTTTCATTTCAAGCAAATTCATATTAATCCTCATTTCTGTGATTTTGACACATAAATTATTGGCACAATATATGTATAGGTGCAAATACTGTATGTGAAAATCCATTCTTCATACTAATACCGCTAATTCTTATACTACTTATAATAACGCATCTTCTTTTCTATTGTTTCCATAACCCATGCAACTACAAAATTGAATACATAATAGAATACTCCGGCTACGAAAAGTGGCATTATACTTGCATTAGCTGCTGCAATCTGCTTGGCAAGAGTAAACATCTCTGTATATGCAAGCGCAAACGCAAGTGATGTATCTTTGACAAGAGTTATTACTTCATTAGTTACAGGTGGAAGCACTATTCTCATCATCTGAGGAAGCACTATTCTTACAAATGTCTGGCTCTTGGTATATCCAAGAACAGAAGCTGCCTCATGCTGTCCCACAGGTATAGCTTCTATACCTGATCTGAATATCTCTGCAAAATAAGCTGCATAGTTTAAAGCAAATCCTATAATAACTGCATAGAATCTGTAACTATATGATAACGATATTCCAAATATATAATATGGTCCAAAGAATACAACAAGTAACTGTAACATAAGAGGCGTACCTCTCATGATGGATATGTATATCTTGGCAATCCATCTTACCACTTTAATCTTTGATATTCTTATAAACATAAGCAGCATACCTAAAGGAAGTGAGAATACCAATGTAAGAACAAATATCATAAGTGTTGCAAGCATACCACTTGCAAGCTTACCTACAACATCTGCGAAATCACTCATAAAACCTGTTGACTTCTTATCTTCGGCAACATCATTAACCTTATTGTCTGCACTTAAACATATACTTTCCTCAAGTCCCCAGTCCTTTGCAATATTCTCAAATGTACCATCTGCAAGCATATCATAAAGTGTTTCCTGTACAGTATCCCTTAACGCTGTATTACCAGGCTTAAAGCCTATACCATACTGTTCCTTTGATACCTGTTCTGATAACATACGGAACTGACTTCCTCTTGCCTCAAGCTCATACTTTGCAACACCCATATCCATACATATCGCATCTACTGAACCTGATTCAAGATTCATAAAAGCTGCATTGTAATCTCCAACCTGCTGAAGTGATGCAAAACTCTTAGCAAGTGCAAGATTCTCCTCTGTTGCATCTTCACCTGTAAATGCAGCAAGGGCTGATGAATCTGACTGTACAACAACAACCTTTCCTGCAAGATCTGATAACTTGTTTATAGAAGAACCTGACTTAACAATAACAACCTGTGAATTATCTATATAAGGAGTTGTCCATGTATAATCTGACTCCCTGCCATTCATAGTAAAACCGTTCCATATACAGTCAATAGTTCCTGATGCCAGTTCCATATCCTTTGAATCCCAGTCTATTGGCTGCTTTACAAGTTCCCAGCCATTGCGGTTACACACTTCCTGTGCTAATGACAAATCAAATCCTACATATTCGCCATTATCATCCTTATATCCGTATGGTGGAAATTCAGCATCAAAACCAACTGTAAATGTAGTTATACCAGACTGTTTTTTCTTACCTCCACATGCTGTAAGTGTTGCTGCTATAAGTGAACACATTAAAAGCACAAGTAACATACGTCTTATCGTTTTACTATTAGTAAAAGTCTTCATGTTTCAATTCTCCATTTCACTTCACTACCACGTGAATAATTTATAACTTTAATACACTAAATCGTACCCTACTTAATGCCATATGTCAACAAGTTTCCCTTGTTTTATTTGCATGTTTTATATTCATATTTTTATATTAACATAACCTAATACGGTCTCTGCAAATGTGTCTACATCAAAAGGTTTTGATATATGTCCATCCATTCCATTATCAGCAGCTTTTTTCTTATCTTCCTCAAATGCGTTTGCTGTCATGGCAACTATCGGAATATATGCTTTATCCTTATTATCTATGTTTCTTATCATCCTGGTTGTTTCAAATCCATCCATACCCGGCATTCTAACATCCATAAGAATAATATCAACATTATCCGCATCTGATTTTTCTATATATCTTACTGCATCTGCCCCATTAGAACATTCAATTACTGTTGCACCACTATCACGTAATATTTCTGTTGCAATATCCCTGTTATACTCATTATCATCAACAACCATTATTTTTATATCCGACAGACTTCTGCGGTTGTCTGTGTTATTATTATCTTCTTTATGTTCAATATGACGATTAATATCTGAACTGACATTATTATCTGAATATTCATTCTTATTATTAACAGAACTTCCAGCATATGGCTCTGCATAAATATGATTAATACTGTCTTGTGCAACATATTCCATAGGTATAGTAATAGTGAACTCTGTTCCACAACCTTCTGTACTTTGCACATTTATGGTTCCATTCATAAGTTCAACTATTCTTTTAGCTATTGACAACCCAAGCCCTGTTCCCTCTATACTTGAATCATGGCCATATGCACCTCTTGTATACTTATCAAACAAATATGGTAAATCTTTTTTTGCAATTCCTTTTCCATCATCTGAAACCGTAAATACATAATCACCATAACATCTATTGTCTTTTTCTATCTCTTTAATATCAATACTGATATGACCACCTTCTGGAGTATACTTTATCGCATTTCCTACTATATTGATAAGAACCTGATTAATACGCAGCCAGTCCATGTAAACATGTTTATGTTTAACATCTGATATATCCAAGGCAAGATGCTGATTCTTATCTGATGCCTGCATAACCATTATATTGTAGAAATTATTAATAAGTTCACATATATCAGATTCATTATGCTCTATACTGATGTTTCCATTCTCTATCCGGGAAACATCAAGAATTTCATTAATGAGCCTTACAAGATGGTTTCCAGCAGATTTTATCTTGTCTATACAATCTTTAACCTTATCTTTGTCTGTTATATTTTTCTTTGCAATAGAAGTGTAACCAAGAATGACATTCATAGGTGTGCGTATTTCATGTGACATATTTGAAAGGAATTCTCCTTTGGCACGGCTGGCATTTTCTGCCTGTGCCAGTGCTTCTTCTATGAGTTTTTGCTGTTCCATTTCTTTTTTTAATACGTCTTCTATATTTCTTATAGTCATAGTTACGCAAACTGGTGTATCCTCACATCTTTCCTCTACAATAAAACTTACAAGACACCATTTGTAAAGATGTTCCCCTATCTCCCTTTTATACCTGAATTCAACAACATCCTTATCTTTAAGTTCTTTTTTCAAGTTATCTATGCTTATAAGCTGTGCCACATCTGTATCCTGGTCATCACATATTATCTTTTGAAGGATTCTTCGTATTATCTCACCTGAGTATCTTAATGTCTCATCAGAGCCCCAATAATCAGGATATATCATCTGACAATAGTCTTCTGACAGATTAACATGATATACCTCATAATATGCCTGAAGTGTACTTGATACTGCTGCCTGATACAAACGCATCTGCGTTATGTCCTTAACAAGACATGCAAAATATCCCACAGCGAACTGATATGCTGTGACCCCGAAATATTTCTTGGCTGCACTGCTATATATCTCAGTTTCCATTGGCACTCCGTGATACGCCACATTAACATATAACTCTTTCAAAGTTTTATCTTTATATGAAAATATATTGCCATAAGTACCTTTAAGCATATCTTCCCTGCTTATATTCATATAATCAGCAAGCTTCTGATTAACGTATTTTATATCCCAATCTTCCATCCTGGAATCTGCCGATGGTATTTTTACTATAACATAACCATCTGGCATTGACATATAATAGCGGTCTAATTCGCTATACTCCAACTCTGATTCAACTACAGAACTCTCCATATACTTATATCCTTCTCATTGCACTATCCAAAAATAAAATTATTACAGGCTGCTTATAAAACTGTATTTATACTTATTTATATTACTTAACAACGTTATTTTCTCTTATATCAGAAACAAGCTGACGTCTGAATGCCCTGCAGCCGTTTTCATTCCAGTATTTTTTCTTTTCTATCTTAATAACCTCAAATGTCGTGTTAAGTATATGAGACTTATAACTTGTAACCGGATCTTTTCCTGGATAGAACACAGTTATTGAATCTCTGTATTCATCTTCATCAAGGTCATAATCCTTTGCAAACTGTTCTGCTAATTCCTCTGTAGTTATTCTTTTAATATGCGCATAATATCCGACCAGATATGCAAAATAATCAACATCAAACTTCTCAACCCAGTAATCATCCGATGCAACAAATACAACTACTGGGAATTCCCTGTTGTTATCTGCTATAAGATTCTTTAACACATCATAATCTTTGGCATCCCCTATGCCTTTAACATTCTGTCTTAATCGTTCTATATCACATATACCTATATTATCTGCTATCTCTCCATAGAAATTCGGACGGCTGAATAATATATTTTCATTATCCCTGTATTTATCTGTTGGCTCGGCATACTCGTTGCTGACATCAAACACCAGCTTATCATCTTTCTTTTCGATAGATGCCACTGATATCCATAACCGGTTTGGAATCTTAGAATCAAGATGTGATGTTATCTGCTTAAAATATAATCTGTCTGGGTTATACTTTATTGACACTCTGTATCCAGGACTTTCGTTTTCATATGAATCAACACTTTCCGGCATATCATCAAATACTTCTGAAAATCTTGAGCTTATCCAGGAATAAATATAATTAACTGCTTTCTTATATGCATCTTCCATAGATAGATTCGTAATATCTATAAATGAATGCGACTGGAAAACCTTATATGTACCAAGCTTCTTAAAAGGCTCAAACTTTCTTCTTTTGCTTACTGCCTCATTATCCTGTCCATGTTCATGATCTATCCTTTTAAACACTTCATTAAGTCTTTCATCATCAGGTCCTATCTGATTCACAATCCTTACTATATTATTGACTGTAAGCTCTATTCCCTTTTCCGATGTATCCATCCATAGCTGTTCAATGGCTCCCGGTCTTTTGAACTTATAGAATATCTTGGCAAGCTCTGTGTCGGAATCAAACAATTTCTCTATGTAAGGATGCAGCGGTTCATTCTCAAACTTCAACCTGTAATGACATCTTAACATATCATTCCATTTCTTATCTTTGTAATGCTGATGTCCTAGATCCTCAAGTAATCCTACTATAGAGTCATCGCATAACTCAAATGTTGCAAGTATACTGTTCATCTTGCGTGCAAGTGCCTCATTACCTATGCCAAAAGCTGAACCCTTATATCTCATATCATGTTCTATCTCATGCCATCCCTCAAACGAATTCGTTCTTACCTGCACTTCAAATGTATCATCAATATAATCTGAAAGATACGGATTAACTATAGTCTTGCTAAGATATGCCGGAAGTCTGAATATTCCATTAACTTTCATAGCTTTGAACTCATATTCATTATTCTCAGTAGTTTCCCACATTCCAGGGGATGCAAACAATGTGTCAAGAAGCTTTCTGCATATGTCAACATCATCAGCAAAATACAATATGATACGGATACCTATAAGATCCTGCATCTTCTTATCGGCATTCTCCCCGCCTGGTCTTCTGTAATCCTTGAATATAAGCTTGTTAACCATTGAATCAACTGCTTTTACTCTGTAAGCTATTCTGTAATAGAAACCTGCCCTTTTTAATTTTTCTTCTATTATGCTTAACAGGTCATCTTTAACAACCTGTGGAACAACTATCTGTTCAACATTTTCCTTTGTAAATAATTCATTAACCTCGTTCATAAATGATACCATCCAGTTTCTTATATATAAATATATCTTCATAGTGCCAGCAATACAACCTGTCTGGCATTATATAACCCCTTCTGCGCTTCTATCCACACAGTTTAATAAGCATAGTATACCATATTTTTCCTTATTAGAACTAATAATTTGCTTAATTTTCTATTATATGTTATACTTTTGATACTTATTAGTACATCGACATTACAGTTTACCTATATCATGTATATGTAAGCTGCTAATTATCAGATTATTATTACAGTCATGTCAGAGATAATAATAATACAATCATTATATAATATATCATCAGACAATATATTTTATCCTGACCTCATTATTATATACACCAGGGGGAATTGACTATGGTTATTCATGAATCAGCTGAAGATTATCTTGAAACAATACTTATGCTTAGCAAAAAGTTACCTGTTGTACGTTCTATAGATATTGCAAACGAAATGGGCTATAAGAAGTCCAGCGTAAGCATAGCAATGAAGAATCTTAGAGAATCAGAGCATATACGTGTAACTAAAGAAGGTTATATATACCTTACAGATTCCGGCAAAGAAATAGCCGAGATGATATATGAAAGACACCAGATTCTTTCATCATGGCTTATAAAGCTTGGCGTTGACAAAAAGGTTGCTGAAGAAGATGCATGCCGTATCGAACATGATATAAGCAAAGAATCATTTAATGCTATTAAGAAGGCTATCTCTATGCAGTTAGCTGAACTTGACAAATAAATACCGGTATTATTCAATACAAACCGGTAATTAAAACAAATACAACTGGCACAGAAAAAGGAAATGACTGTTTTACAGCCACTTCCTTTTTTCTTTTTTATGCTCATCATTTTTATATATTTTAGCATCAGCACACTACTTTAATATCATACTCCTTGTATGCATCAGAAACCTTTTTATCGGTTATAAATTTCACTTCCTCAGGTCTTGCAAATGTAACTGAACTGACATTGTCAAACTTATCAGAATCTGCCAGAACATATCTGTTGCTGCAATGGGCTACTGCTGTCCTTTTAACCGCCGCCTCACTTATATCAGGAGTCGTTATTCCACTTTTTATACTTATTCCATTGGCACCAAAAAAGCCCTTGTTAAAGTTATATTCTCTTAAAGCCTCTACAGCACTGCTTCCTACTACTGCCTCTGTCGAACCTTTAAGTTCGCCACCTATAAGAATAACCTTAAAACCAGCTATAGCAAGATTCCTTGCATGTGCAACTGCATTAGTCACATAAGTTGCACTCTTCTCTCTTATATAATCTATCATACATCCAGTTGTTGTTCCTGCATCTATAAACACAAAATCATCTGGTTCAATAAGTGATACCGCATACCTTGCTATTGTCTTCTTGGCATCCATATTCACTTCTTTCTTCTGTGATACTGTTGGTTCTTTTCCTGAAAACTCGTAGTTTACTGATACAGCACCGCCAAATACCTTAACAAGCTTACCTTCTTCATCAAGAGTATTAAGATCTCTTCTTATTGTTGACTCCGATATTCCAAGTTCATCCTTTATTTCATTCACAGTTATGCTGCCTTTTTTTCTAAGTAGCTGCAATATAATCTCGTGTCTTTTCTCTGTCAGCATATCCTTCACTCCGTTTCACATATTAATATAGCACCATACTAATATTATTACTTAAAAACGTCAAGGATGTTTCATTATATCATAATTTATTTTTTACATCCCTATACTCACGAACCCGCGCTCTCGCGCTCTTCCGTCCTGCTTCGCATGACTGTTCGTTCGTTAATGGCGCAGAAAAAGAAAATGTCTGCTTCGCAGCCGCTTTCTTTTTCTTTACGCTCATTATATCATAATTCATATAACTCTTTTTACAATCTGCAAACTAAAGCAATATTTATGAAAGTCTGGAAACATCAGTATCAATAATTATCTTTCTTATAGGAAGTATTCTTCCTGGTGACACTGACAGTTCATCAACACCCATTTTTAAGAACTCTGTTGTAAGTGATGTATCTGCACCAAGTTCTCCACATATTCCTGCCCATATGCCAGCTTTATGTGCATTATCAACAACCATTTTTATCATCTTAAGCACTGCCGGATGATGTGGATCAAAAAATGCATCAAGCTTTGGATTCTGACGGTCAACAGCCAAAGTATACTGTGTGAGGTCGTTAGTTCCTATACTAAAGAAATCAACTTTTCTGGCAAGTTCTTCACTAAGCATAACTGCCGCCGGAGTTTCTATCATAATACCCGTCTGTGGTAAGCCAATATTTATCCCCTGACTTTTAAGTTCATCTTTCACTTCATTTTCAATCTCTTTGATTTTATCTATTTCCCACATATTTGCAATCATAGGATACATAATATTGATATTGCCATATGCACTGGCTCTGTATAAAGCCCTTAACTGAGTCTTAAATATCTCTGTTCTTGTCAGGCATATTCTTATAGCTCTCATACCAAGCGCTGGATTATCCTCTTTATCCATATTAAAATAATCACACTGTTTATCAGCGCCTATATCAAGCGTTCTTATTATGACTGGTTTTCCAGCCATATTTTCAGCTACAGTCCTGTATATATTAAACTGGTCTTCTTCAGTAGGATAATCATCCCTTTCAAGATATATAAACTCACTACGGAACAATCCTATTCCGGCAGCATCATTGGCTTTGACTGTCATGATATCCTTAACATTGCCTATGTTGGCATATAACTTTATCTTTCTGCCATCACGTGTAATATCTTCTCTTCCCTTTAATAACTGCAGCAGTTCTTTTTTCTTAAGCTGTTCTGCCTGTTCTTTCCTGTAATATTCAAGCTTCTCATTATCCGGGTCTATATATATGCATCCATTATTTCCATCTACTATCCCCATCTTTCCATCTGTGTCATCATCAAGTGCTATAGGAGTTCCTATAAGTGCAGGTATTCCCATGGTTCTTGCAAGGATAGCTGTATGTGAATTAACAGAGCCTCTAACACTTACAAACGATAATATCTTATCCTTATCCATCTGCACTGTTTCTGATGGTGCAAGGTCATCGGCTACTATGATAACGGGCTCATCTGATATAACAGAAGAATCACTGTTACCACTAAGTATATTAATAAGTCTCTCAGATATATCCTTTACATCTGCGGACCTTCCTCTCATGTACTCATCCTCCATAGCTGCAAACATAGCCGCATAATTATCTCCTGTCTGTGCGACTGCATATTCCGCATTGACCTGCTGACTATCTATAATATTTTCAACCGATTCCTTATAATCATCATCCTCAAGCATAATCTGATGCATCTCGAATATAGCTGCGTTAGCTTCCCCTACTTCCTTTAATGCCTTATCATACAGCTGTCCAAGCTGATTTGAAGCCTCAAGTACAGCACTATAATATCTCTTTTTTTCAAGTTCTGTATCGCTGACATGTATTCTTTTAACCGGATGCTCAGATTTGTTATAAACTTTTATCCTGCCTATAGCTATTCCTCCAAATACACTTTTACCTTTATATTCTTTCATGAAAGCCTCCTTTCTGCATTTTCAGCGTTTTTTAATTCATATTGATTCAACTGTATATCAGTTATTTGATTTATATTTATGATGTGAGGAAAAAAACATCCTACATATGTTCTTCAAAGAATTCCTTCACTTTTCTGCTGGCTTCTTCCTCATCTGTTCCTTCTATGCTTATAGTTACTTCCTGACCATTCTTTACTGCAAGTGACATAATAGTAAATACCTTCTTGCAATCACCCATTTTACCATCTTTTGATATAGTTATCTTACTCTCAAACTGCTTTGCAACCTTTACAAGTTCTCCTGCTGGTCTCATATGAATTCCTTCTGGATCTGTTATTGTGTAATTAAATTCTTTCATAATTATCCTCTTTTCCGCTCACGCTCATATATTAATTTCATTTATTGTTTCTGATATTTATTTATTATTTCTAATGTTTCTTACTTTAATATTTCTTATTCCTAATATTTACTCTGTCACTTTCTTTTTAAGCACTCCCAAAAGTAATGTTGAAACTATTGTTCCCACAACTAATGCAAGTAAATAATATAATGGATTACCCACAACCGGGAATACGAATATTCCACCATGAGGTGCCATAAGTGTACATTTGAATATCATGCTTATAGCTCCTGCTATACCAGAACCTATGATACATGATGGTATTACATGCAGAGGATCTGCTGCCGCATAAGGAATAGCCCCCTCTGTTATAAATGCCAGTCCCATAACAAAGTTGGTAGGTCCTGCCTGTCTTTCTTCTTTAGTGAATTTGTTCTTGAATATAAGTGTTGCAAGTGCTATTGCACAAGGTGGAACCATACCACCTATCATAACTGCTGCCATTATGTCGTAATTACCAGAGGCTATAGCTGCCGTACCAAACACATATGCTGCCTTGTTGAATGGACCACCCATATCTATAGCCATCATCGCAGCCAGTATAAAGCCTAATATAACTCTGCTTGAACTTCCCATGCTTACAAGGAATGAATTAAGTCCTGTATTAATAGCTCCCATAACCGGTTCTATAACATACGTCATGCCAAGACCAATAACAAGAATACCTACAACCGGATATATTAGGACTGGAGCTATCTTTTCAAGCGCCTCTGGAAGCTTATCACACAGCTTTCTTAAACCAACGATAACATAACCTGCTACAAAGCCTGCCACAAGGGCACCAAGGAAACCTGACTTGCCATTGGCAGCTATATATCCGCCAACGAAACCAAGCGCAAGTGCCGGTCTGTCACCTATCGCCATAGCGATAAAACCTGCAAGAACTGGCAGCATAAAGCCAAACGCTGCCCCGCCAATCGTCTTAAACATCGCTGCAACAGGCGTTATCGTACCGAAATTAGCGCGTTCAGCCTCTGTAAGACTGTTCATATCAACATTAAGTCCGTCAATAAGAAATGCTATGGCTATAAGAATACCACCACCAACTACAAATGGAAGCATGTGGGAAACACCATTCATAAGCTGCATATATATCTGGTGTCCTACACCGCCTGATTTTCCTTTCTTAGTGGCAGCTGTTTGACCATCACTGCCATTAGTACTTGTCCCATGAACCTCATATACCGGTGCATCACCATTCACAGCTCTCTTTATAAGTTCCTCTGCCTTATTAATACCATCTGATACCTGACATTCTATTACCTTCTTACCTTCAAATCTTGCCATCGGTACCTTGGCATCGGCTGCAACTATTATACAATCTGCTGCAGCTATCTCTTCATCTGTTAATACATTCTTTGCACCACCAGAACCTCTTGTTTCAATCTTTACTGTACAGCCAAGCTTCTTAGCTGCCTTTTCAAGTCCTTCAGCAGCCATATAAGTATGCGCTATTCCCGTTGGACACGATGTAACAGCAAGTATATTAGCTGGCTCTTTAGCAGTTTCTTCAAGCCTTTCATCTATACCAGCACTTTCTTCATCTGCCGCATCAATAACTTTAATAAACTCCTCTGGAGTTTTGGCTGCTTTAAGTTTAGCTATAAACTCATCGTCCATAAGAAGAACTGACAGCTTACTAAGAACATCCAGATGTACATTATCCTTAGTATTCGGAGCCGCTATAAGAAAAAGTACATTTACAGGTTCACCATCAAGTGAATCATAATCTACGCCATCCCTTATTATCATTGCTGCAAGCCCCGGTCTTGTTACCGCATCACATTTACCATGAGGTATTGCTATTCCATCGCCAACTCCTGTAGTGCTTTCTTCTTCCCTTAACATTACCTGTTTAGTATAGGCCTCAACATCACTTATGTTTCCGCTCTTTGCCATAAGCGCAACTGCCTGTCTTATAGTATCATTCTTATCTTTAGGCGCTGCATTAAGGTCAATACTTACTGGATTTAAAAGTTCTGTAATCCTCATATGCCTATTCCTCCAATCTTTTGATTTAAATATTATCCGCACAATATTTCATATTATTATATTCTATCGCTTCTATTACCATGTGTTTTATTATATTCTATTAATTGCCACATTCATATTTATTATCGCTATATATCCAGCATAAATATACAAGCTCTTACAATCCTGCTATATCCTTCAAGTATGCTTGTATACTAGTCTGCTTGTATAACCTCAATCCGGCTGATAAGATTCTCTACCTCAGCCTTAGCTGCAAGGTTATCTGAAAATGCACTTGCACTTCCAGCTGCTATTCCCATCTTAAATGCTTTCTCATAATCATGTTCTTTAAGCCATCCTGCTATGAACCCTGCTACCATGGAGTCACCTGCTCCTACAGAATTCTTAAGTGTACCTTTGGGAGCATCCGCCATGTACACTTTATCATCATCTGCTATAAGTACTGCTCCTTTGCCACCCATGGATATAAGGACATTGACTGCTCCCATATCCTTTAATCTTCTGGCATATGGTACAACCTCTTCTCTTGTATTAAGAGACACACCAAATATATCTCCTAACTCATGCTGATTAGGCTTTATAAGAAATGGCTTGTACTTAAGAACATTCATAAGAAGACTGCTGGTTGCATCAACGACAATCATAACTTCTCTGCCATCAAGCAGCTTCATGATATTCATATAAATATCATCAGGTATACATGCTGGAATACTTCCTGCAAGTACTAAAACATCCCCTGATTTAAGATATTCAAGTCTCTTCATAAGACTTTCTATATCTTTTTCTGATATATCTGGTCCCGCACCATTAATCTCTGTTCCATCTATAGACTTTAACTTAAGATTAATCCTTGATATTCCATTATCCACCTTTATAAAGTCTGCATTAACACCAGCCTTATCAAGCCTTGTACTTATCTCATCACCTGTGAAGCCAGCAATAAAACCATAAGCTGTGTTCTTAAATCCAAGATTCTTAAGTACTATGGATACATTAATTCCCTTTCCACCTGCTAACATCTGTTCACTGCTTGTTCTGTTAGTCATTCCCAGCTTGAAATCATCAACTGAAACTATATAATCTAACGATGGATTAAATGTAACTGTATATATCACCTTTATCCCTCCTTCCTGGTCACGAACCTTTAAGTTGTTATTATAATAACTCCATATTCGTTCATAATCAATCACCATCATTCACAAACATCCATACTTGTTTTTATATATTTTGCACAATATTTTGGTTTTTTGCGTGCTTTTTATGTGTAATTATACCCATTTCTATACTTTGTATGCAATTACAGATTTTTTACACATTCATATCCAATCATTTATGTTTAATATTTACTATTTTTCATTCTTTGCATAATTGAGCATTTATCTATGATACATACATAAAAAAATAAAACACAGGCAATTTCAAAATATATATCATTTGAAACTACCTGTGTTTTATTTTATTGCTATGTAATCCTCTATCAGTTTAACGTATATGTCTTAAGTCCGAACTTTCTTCTTATAAAATCCACAAGGAAATCGGCTGTTCCCTCTACTCCAAGAACACTGCTGTCAACCATGATATTCTTATGCTTAGGATCAGATGGAAGAAAGCCTGCATAATGCATATGATAGTCATCCCTTGCCACATCTACAGACCTTATCATCTTCTTTGCATCAGTCTCTGTAAGATTCAGATCCTTGACACAATTCTTAACACGCGCTTCATAAGGTGCATATATGTATATATGTATTGCATTCGGTTCATCTGATAACACAAAATCCGAACAACGTCCTACTATGATACAGCTTTCTCTTTCAGTAAGAAATCTCATAATATTCTGTTGTGCTTCAAATATGTTATCCTGCTCAGCACTTGATTCAGTACCCAGAGGATACATCATTCTCATATAGGAATTCTTACTTGTCTTTTTAACCTTTTCTTCAAGTTCATCTATGTGTGATACAGGAAGATTCAGCTTCTTTGCAGCCTGTTCTACTATATCCCTGTCATAATATTCTATGCCAAGCTTCTCACTCATCATTTTAGCTATCGGTCTTCCAAGACTGCCAAACTGTCTGGCTATTGTAACTACATATTTCTTATCATCACTCATAACTGCCTCCTATCCAGGATTTCCTTTTTTTGTCTGATTTTTTCAATATCAGCCACAAAGCTTTTAACCCTTATCTATATTTGCTCATTTATAGTTTATTTATATATATTCCATTTAATATAATCTTTTTTATCTCATTCCTGCACTCATTAACCCACGCTTTCACATTTTTCATCGTGCTTTGCGACCGCTTTCTTTTTCTTTGCGCTCATCCATAATTTTCTCTTCTTCATCTCTAGTATACAAAACCAAGAACAAGGAATCCTACAATACTGACTGCCGCACCTATAAGCACATATGGGAGCTGTGATACTGCATGGTCAAAATTATCAATACCTGATCCCTGTGAAGCAAGGACTGTTGTATCACAGTAAAAGCATGCATGATTACCAAATGCGCATCCTGAAAGGATGGCTGCCATGATAAGTACTGCATTAGCACCTACACTTGCACCAAGTGGAAGTAATACTGGTGCTACCAGTGTACATACACCCCAGGCATTGGCAATCATAAATGCCAGTATACCTGTTATGATAAATGCTAACATAGGGAATATCTTAGCTGATAATATAGGCTGTGTTAAATCTATAAAGAATTCTGTCATCTGCATGTTGCTTGCTATAGTCTGGAAAGTAAGTGCTGCTATAAGAAGAATGATTATAGGTAACATATCCGCAAAACCTTTTACAAAGTTATCCCAGTATTCGGTAAATGTCATAATCTTTTCTGAAAGATACATAACTAATGTAACTGCAAGACATATAACCTGTGCTACTACAAGATTGCCTGTTACACATGCAACAACTACAAGTACAAGCATAGGGATAAGGAAGTTAAGAATATTACCATCCTGTTCACCCTCTTCATCATCCATATTATACTTTTTACTTGCATCACTGTATACCTTACCAGTTGTGGCAACTCTGTCATACGCCTTTTTCATTCCGCCAAGCTTAGGAAACAGACCTGCTGAGAAAAGAATAACTATAATCAGCGCAACTATAGGGTATACACAGAATGGAATCGCTTTAATATATGCACCCATCCATGTCTTTGCACCAAGTGCCTGTACGCTTTCCTGTGCGAAGAATATTGCTCCGAAGTAAGCAGCCCATGAAGAAAATGGGAACATAACACATACTGGCGAACCTGTACTGTCAAGAATATAAGCAAGTGCTTCTCTTGGTACCTTTACCTTATCATACACCTTTTTCATTGCTGTTCCTATTGATAATACATTAAGATAGTCATCTATAAATATAATTACACCAAGTATAAATGTCGTAAATAAAGTTTTTCTTTCTGTATTGCATATTTTAGATACAATCTTTGCAAAACCAAAATGTCCCTTAGATGCCGTAAGCAATGCTATAATGCTTCCAAACAATCCACACACAAGTATCAGATATGCCTCTGAACTCATAACATCCTCAAGTGTTGTCACCCATTCTGTTATAAAATTCTGCTTATATAAGAATATAGCTCCTATTATTGAACCTGCTATCAAAAAAGGCTCACATTTCTTAGTAGCTATAGCACCAATTACGATACCAATTACTATAATTACCGCTATAAGACCATAACTCATAACCATTCCTCCTGTTTTTTGTAACTTTAGTTATATCCTGATGTTTTTAGAATATCGTCATATACATGGCATATTTATTAAAATGCTTACTATAAATCTCTATTTTAAAATATTTAAAAGCATTTCAAAACAATTAATAACATAATGCATTGGCAATAATCTTTTTCTAACAGGTTGTTTAAAATAATATCTTACTTATCGATCTAAAATATCTAATTAAATATACAACAAAGGGACTTTATCCGATCGTCACCAGATAAAGCCCCTTTGCTTCTTGAAATATTATTTTTATTACTTCCTGTCTATGTGTGTAATATAGCACTCCTCTTTATGCAGTTCAATAATAAATTTTCCATAAACTTTCTTTATATCATCAAGCCACAAAATCATTATAGCCTATTTGTACCCACAGCACAAATACCGTTAAGTTTTCTTTTCTTTTTACGTTCATTACATTCCGTCAATTCAGCTGATTTCCATACATATAATGGCATTCATATATTCAAGCCTGGTTATGGCATCATCAAAATCCCTGCCTGTCAACTGGCTTATGCGCTGCACTCTGTACTTAACAGTATTCCTATGTGTGTATAACTGTTCAGATGCATGTATAAGACTGTTATTATTCCATAAATATGCCTTCAGCGTTTCCAGCAGCTTAGAATTATTGTTCCTGTCATACTCAATAATAACTCCCAGCGTACTGTCTATGAATTCCTGCATAACCTTTTTATCTGCCAGCTCTGAAAACAAGTTATATATTCCCATCTCTTCATACCAGAATACTCTTCCAGACATGTTCATCTTTTCGGACAGAATTACACATCTTGATGCTTCCGTAAAACTCTTCTGTAAATCTCCTATTCTTTCATATGCACGCCCAACTCCCATAACAAGCTTTATATCAGGGCTTATGCTATAAAGATACTCTGATAAGCTGCTATATATCTTGGACAGCACTTCCTTTTCATACAGTTCACTCACTTTGTCAGTGTCATGTATGTTTTTCATTGATAAGTCAATTGGAGTAATCTCTGATATATTACTTTCAGACATATTGTTATCTGACATAATGTCATTCAACACATCTTTATCCTGTATATCATTATCTTGTATACTATCATCTGACATATTGCTGCCTGACACATCCGTCTCTCCTGTTTTAAAGCAGAAACAACCGACAATATTGTTGCCATATCTTGATAATAATGTCCTGGTTTTATTAGCATTGAACTCATTCTTTATTTTATTGATAATTGAATCATATTCATATTCTTCTATTCTGCAGTCACCATGAATATTTATTGTAAACATACGATTCTTACCACCCAACTCATAGCCAGCTTCTGCAAACTTCATTGCAAATGCATCTGCATTAATATTCTTACCGAATATAATTCCAGACAGAATATCATCGCTAATAGCATCGGAATTCTTATTATATGCTATTGCATGTCCGATTTCTTCAAAAATATCTATAAGTGGAATCTCACCAGATATCGCAAATATCGGAAAATTATTAAGATTAGCATACGACACAACACTACTGTCTATACTAGCTATATACTTATCCCCTGTAAGAAGCAGTGCCCCCGACATATTAAGTTTTTTTGCTTTTTCTATAATTAGCTGCAGATTAAAATCTCTGCTTTGAATAACAGGTGTACTTATAATAAGAAGTTCCTGTCCTTTGACCCACTTGGCAAAATTCATATTCTCTGGCTTATATACCCATCTTATACTGTTAGATAACCCACTCTTACCAGCGATTATTTTCGCCTGTGCCATAGATGGCAAGGTTAATAAATCTTTACATTCAAACATATTATTTCCCTCATTCTTCTATTATTTTATTCTCACATTTATCACGACAAAAAAACACACTATAAATACATAGAACTACGATATCCGCTGTACCTTTTTCCTATACAACCTTACTATTTTACAGCTGAAAAAGGGAAAGCAAAAACAGCTTTCCCACAACATTATTCATTATTTTATTAATTTCATAATTCTATATCTATTATATCTCTGAATTACTACAAACATAAGATCAAACAACGAAGCAAGAATAGATGTAACAATAAATGCTGTATATCCACCCAGCCATATTCCTGCAAAAACAGGTGTAAAACTTAAAACAGCTATTGTTTCATGAACTAATTCTGCCTGACATGTTGCCTGTGCAATCTGATCCCATGTACGCTTTCTTGGATCAAATATATCAGAATCATACGTTGGCATAAGGTTTTTCCACTTTTTAACTCTCATTTTCCTGTATATATTCATTTCGTATTCACTTACCTGATACCACTGTTTTCTATAATCCGCTTTGTTATGCATAACAGAATTGTAAATAGCACCAACCAGCAATCTCATAACAACATGATAAGCAATCGTTCCTAATGTAATCACAAGAGTAAGCATCATACAATCTAAACTCCATTTTCAGCTTGCAGTTCTTATAACTGAAATTCTTAAAATCTATACAGTTCAATGTTATAATATAACTTGATACTTGTCAATAAACCAGCTTACTTTGCCATAAAATCACTCAAAGCCTCATACTGTACCGGAGCCTTCTTGAACAGATATTCTCCATCACGGACACTTGCTACTACATCAGCTCTTTCGCACACTGCTTCAAACTCGCTTTTAGCATCAACTACAATAAAGTTGGCTGGCTTTCCGGCTTCTATACCATATTGGTCTGATATGTTCATAGTCTTAGCACCATTTACAGTTATAAGATCAAGGCAGTTATCCATCTCCTCAAACGACATCATCTGTGCAATATGAATACCATTATCAAGGACATTCATAAGGTTGCCGTTGCCTGCTGGATACCATGGATCCTGTATAGAATCCTGTGCAAAGCATACATTTATGCCATTTTCGTATAATTCCTTAACCCTTGTAAGACCTCTTCTCTTAGGATATGTATCCTGTCTGCCCTGAAGATATATATTCTCTGTTGGACATGATATAAAGTTAAGACCTGCCTTTTTAAAGTTCTTCATCATTCTGAATGCATAGCTGTTATCAACAGAACCAAGTGAACAGGTATGGCTTGCTGTTGTCTTAGATCCGATTCCTTCAACTATTGAAAGTGCTGTAAGAAGCTCTACGAATCTGCTCATAGGATCATCACTTTCATCACAGTGTACATCAATAAGCTTATCATACTTAACTGCAAGTTCTACAACCTTATGAATAGACTTCTCACCAAACTCCCTGCAGTATTCAAAATGTGGTATGCCACCAACACAATCGGCACCCATCTTAAGTCCTTCTTCAACAAGCTTATCTCCATCCTTATATGAATACATACCCTCCTGTGGGAAAGATACTATCTGAATAGTTACTATATCTTTAAGCTCTTCCTTCAACTCAAGTAACGCCTTAAGTGCTGTAAGGTTAGGATCTGTTACATCTGCATGTGTTCTGATATACTGTACACCATGCGATACTTCCATCTTGACCGCCTTAATAGCTCTTGACTTTATCTCATCTATAGTAAGATCTGACTTAGTTTCACTCCATCTTTGTATGCCTTCAAACAATGTACCTGTTCCGTTCGTAGCACCCTGCTTTCTTGCTGTGAATACATAGTCAAGATGAATATGTGGATCTACATATGGTGGCAATGTAAGCTTACCTCCAAGGTCTTCAACCTCACAGTCACCCTCAACCGCAATTGCTGGTGCAATCTCCTTAAACACTCCATCCTCTACGAGTATTTCCTGTAATTCCTTATATCCCTTTAACTTTGCGTTTATAAACTTCTTTCTAGCCATAATAAAACCTCCTGATTATTATTATCTGTATATGATAATTTATGTTTTTATCACTACTGAATAATTCCTGTTGTTTCTTTATGACCAGAATATAATCCTATGATATATTCTTATCAAGATTTTGTGCATTGGTAACAAGATTTTTATACTGTTTTAACAAGTTAAGCTGTTGCTTTTTGTCCTGGCAGAACATATAAACCATAGCATATGCAGCCCGAATATACATATTTGAAAACCTGTTAAATATAAAAAAATGCAACATTAAAAAAATATATTATTAAGTTAATGTTAAAAGTACCATATTAAAGACATTTTATGTCTTATGTTCCAGTATACCATTAAACTTTGCCATAAATACTGACGTTGTTACTATAGCAGCTATTATATCACTGACAGGCTCCGCTAAAAATACTGCAAAGACTTTATCTGTCAGTATCAGTGGCAATATGTATATAAGTGGAATAAGCAGTATCAACTTTCTTAAGCATGCCATGACAAGACTTACCTTAGCCTGTCCAAGCGCCATAAAGCTCTGCTGGCAGCACACCTGGAAACCAAGTGCAAATATCCCTGCCATATATATACGCAGTGCCCATGAGGTATACCTGGCAAGCTCGGCATCTGACGTAAACATGCCAGCAAATATCTGTGGGAACAACAGCATTACACCCCAGCATATACATGTAAATATAACACATGCCTTAAACTGTGTAAAAAATGCTTTCTTAACCCTTTCCTTTTTATTGGCACCATAGTTATAGCTTATAATAGGCTGACCACCCTGACATATGCCCTGTACTGGCATAACTACAAGCTGGTTGGTGCTTGTTATGATAGTCATTGCACCAACTGCTACATCACCTCCAAACTTTGACAGACTGGAGGTAAAGCTTATTGAAAGGATACTCTCTGTTGACATCATAACAAAGCTTGATATTCCAAGTGCAAGACATGGACCTATTATGCTTCCCTTTAATCTTAAATTACTCATTTTAAGCTTTAATATTGTTTTATCACCTGTAAGAAACCTTAATATCCATAATGCTCCGACAGCCTGACTTATAACTGTAGCTATAGCTGCACCTCTTACTCCCATATTCAGTACAAATATAAATACAGGGTCAAGTATTATATTAATAACAGCACCTATTACTGTTGTAAGCATGCTTATCTTAGCAAAACCCTGTGTTGTTATGAAAAGATTCATACCTAATACAGTGACAACAAACACACTTCCAAGTATATATATTCTTGCATATGCAACTGCATATGAAAGTGTAGCACTGCTTGCACCAAACCATATAAGAAGAGTTGGTGCTGCCACATAGAATATGACAGTCAGTGCAACTGCACATATCATAAGAAATGAAAAACAATTTCCCATTATTTTCTGTGCAGTTTCATTATCTTTCTTTCCCATATATATAGCTGCCCTTGGCGCACCACCAGATCCAGCTAACATTGCAAATGCATTGATTAACATAAGTATGGGAGTGAATAGTCCAACACCTGTTAAGGCACTCGCACCTATATCTGGAATATGACCTATATATATTCTGTCCACTATATTGTATAAAAGATTGACTACCTGCGCCACAACTGCCGGAACGGCCAGCCTAGCAAGCAGTGAGCCTATACTTCCTTCCCCAAGATTAGTTGTTGTATCTGACATATTAATCTCCATTCCTGCGTACCTTTTACGCATCTTTTTTCTTATATTGTTCAGTGTAAAAGCACAAAGCCTGTGTAATAATCACTTGTTTACCAAACATTTTTGTACTGATCACCTGACCGGCACTCAATCAAACGCCGATTTCTGCTCAACATATAAATCCCCTGCCAGCTATGAAGCATGGCTTAAAATGCGCCCTGACACATCACAGCTTTATGAACATATACTTATTATAAATGTAACTCTAAAAGTATCAAGCTTTAAAAATACAAATTTGCCTATTTAAAATAAAAGTGCTATAACAATATAGCCAAATATTTTCTAAAAGATAACATATTACAATTACAAAATTACAGACATTTTATAATCACAATAAATGCTTAAGATATATGATACGAGGTATATATGAATTATATAAGTAACACTATTAATAAATCCTTTAAAGGTAAGTATCATAAGGATACTTTAAAAATAGCCATCAATATGGCATGGCCAGCTATAATTGAATCATTTTTCATTGCATTTGCTGGATTAATCGACTCACTTATGGTAAGCTCCCTTGGTTCTGCATCCGTTGCTGCTGTAGGCTTAACCACCCAGCCTAAGCTTTTAGGTCTTGCACTATTTTTTGCACTTAATGTTGCCATATCAGCACTTGTTGCAAGGAGACGAGGCGAACAACGCAAGGACTCTGCCAATGAAATTATGTTTACAGCTGTACTTTTCATCATAATATCAGCCATCATTCTTAGTATATGCTTTGTCACTCTTGCAGGGCCAATCATCAACTTATGCGGTTCTACAGAAGAAACACATGATGGTGCAGTAGCTTATTTCCGTATAATCATGGGTGGCATGATATTTAACTGCATACAGATGGGTATCAATGCTGCACAACGCGGTGCTGGTAACACTAAAATCACTATGCGTACCAACGTAACATCAAACACAATAAATATCATACTTAATTATCTTCTTATTAATGGTCACTTCGGATTCCCTGCACTTGGAATACAGGGTGCTGCACTTGCAACTGTATCAGGAACTGTTGTTGCCTGTGTTATGAGCATAATATCAATAACAAAAACAGATAACTTTTTAAGCATACCTTACATAATTAATAAAAAACTAAAACCAACCTTTAAGGCTTTCATTGACCTTATCAAAGTTGGCTATAGTGTATTCTTTGAACAGGTTCTTATGCGTATCGGATTCATGCTTACAGCAATCATGGCAGCTAACCAGGGAACAGATGCCATGGCAGCACATCAGGTAGGTATGAACATTATGGCACTTTCATTTGCATTTGGTGATGGACTCCAGTCAACTGCTGTCGCACTTATCGGACGAAGCCTTGGTGAAAGAAACCCTGACCTTGCTAAAGAATATGGAAGAACGTGCCGTCTTATAGGTGCATTCATAGCTGTTTTTTTAGTTGCTGTTTACTTCTTTGGTGCAAGAACTCTATACCGATTATTCTTTACAGAAGAACATATAATAGCTATTGGCATTAAAATAATGCACGTAATCATATTCGTTGTTGTATTTCAGATATGCCAGGTAATCTATATGGGATGTCTGCGTGGAGCCGGTGACACACTGTACACTGCTATAGCATCTATGATAAGCGTAACATTTATCCGTACTATTGTTTCATATCTGTGTGGATACACTCTTGGTGGAGGAATAATTGGAATATGGCTTGGCGTACTTGCTGACCAGATGTCAAGATTTATATTCGCCACTGTACGATTCAGACAGGGCAAGTGGATTAACATAAAAATATGATGTTACAATTAATATGAAATAATCCCATGCTATACACTAAATAGCATGGGATTATTTACAAATTAACTAAGTACTGTTATCTCTGATGATTAATCATACTTGCAAGATACCCAGCACCAAAACCATTGTCTATATTAACCACACTCACACCGCTCGCGCATGAGTTAAGCATAGATAACAATGCTGATAATCCACCAAAGTTAGCTCCGTATCCAACACTGGTAGGAACGGCTATAACAGGACAGTCAGCCATACCTCCTATAACACTTGCAAGAGCACCTTCCATACCCGCTATGGCTATTATAACCCTTGCTTCCATAATATCCTTGCTGTGGCTCATAAGCCTGTGCATACCAGCAACACCAACGTCATACAGACGTACAACTTCATTACCATATACTTCAGCCGTAAGTGCCGCTTCTTCTGCCACTGGAATATCACTTGTTCCACCTGTTGCAACAACTATCTTTCCTATGCCATCCTTAGGTGGCATATCACCGATAATACCTATCTTAGATAGCTTGTCATATCTTAAATCATGATTACGTCCAACATATTCTGCTGCCTTTTTCTTCATTTTTGTTATAAGAATAGTCTTTTCGTGCTCTTTTTGCATTTCATCAACTATAGCAGCTATCTGCTTTTTTGTCTTACTTTTTCCATATATGACCTCTGACATTCCCTGTCTTAACTCCCGCGATGTATCCACCTTTGCGAATCCTAGATCTGTATATGACTTAAGACGTATATTATTAGCAGCATCCTCTGGCGGGATATCACCAGCCGCTACTTTTTCCAATAAATGTGTTAATTCTTCTTTATTCACTGGATTTTATCATCTCCATATAACTTTTAACTAAATATTGCCCCTGACCGGTATATATTGATTGCTGCATTGCTACAAAACCCCCGCAATCATCACATACTGCCAGTTTAGTTCTTATATCCTGTATAATCACCTGTATGAAGTATACTATCTGCTCTTTCTATCTGTTCCTTAGTAGGTGGCACAACATCTTCAAGCTCGTACTTGATTCCAAGATCATGCCACTTAAATACTCCGAGTGTATGATATGGAAGAATCTCGAATCTCTTAACAGTCTTAAGTGACTTAACGAATTCGGATAGTTTCTTAAGATCTGCCTCGTCATCTGTAACACCTGGTACAAGGACATGCCTTATCCACATATCTTTTCCGTTATCTGATAAATACTGTGCAAGCTGAAGGATATTCTTGTTAGTCCAGCCGGTAAGCTTCTTATGCTTTTCATCATCTATATGTTTGATATCAAGCATAAAAAGATCTGTAACAGCCATAAGTTCGTTAAACTTGCTTAAGAATGGCTCTTCCATCGTAAATGGGTTGCCTGATGTATCAAGGGTTGTGTGAACATTATGCTGTTTTGCTATCTTAAAAAGCTCAGTAACAAACTCCATCTGAAGCATGGCCTCACCACCACTTACAGTTATGCCACCTTTATCCTTCCAGTAATTATGATAACGATATGCTTTATCAAACACCTCCTGTGGTGTCTGTAGTTCTCCACCTTCTTCCTTCCATGTCTCAGGATTATGACAATACTTGCATCTCATATGACATCCCTGAAGGAAAACTATATATCTTACACCTGGTCCATCTACTGAACCAAAACTTTCTACTGAATGAATTCTACCTTTAATATCTGACATAATACCTCCAAGTGTTTTCTTTTATTATAATTAAAGTACACTTCTGACTTTGAATATATTGCTGATGTCTACCTGACCAATATAAAACTAAACAACATAAAATCAGGCAATACATACAATAGGAAATATGCTTTTAGCTACTCACTACTGAATCTTATGACATCGCACTATATAATAGCATAACTGATATACATAATCTATATTATTCTCATATTTTAATATTTTATAATCTTGTACAATCTTTTATTATACACTCACACTTTTTACTCTTCTTAACATAATAATGCCAACCATATTAATCTCCCTAGAATACTATTTAAGCAACTCTTGATACTGTTTATCTTTTATCTGTGCAATGGCTGTTACCGACTTTATATACTTTGATTTTCACACATCTTATTTTTAATATTTTAAAGTAAAATCACCTATTATTGCGACTATCTTCATTTTTTAATTAATTATATTTACTTTTAATCCCGACAGTGCTATTCTTAGCAACGTTTTAAAGGAGCTCTCAAAAACTAATAGTATCAAGATAGTACATCAATCTGGATAATACATCAATCTAATAGTAAAACTTGTATAGAAATATACAGACAGGGAGGAATAACTATGTTAACAAAAACAAGACTTGAATCAGACTCTATCGGAACACTTAAGGTACCAGCAGATGCATATTATGGCGTACAGAGTTTACGTGCCAAAGAAAACTTTCCTATAACAGGAACAAAGATGAATCCTGTGTTCATAAAGAATCTTGCGACCGTAAAAAAGGCTGCTGCACTCACTAACTGCAACTCTGGACGTCTTGACAGCAAGAAAGCAAAAGCCATAGTAAAGGCATGCGACGAAGTAATAGGACATAAGTTCGATGAGCAGTTCATAGTAGATGCTATACAGGGTGGTGCAGGTACAAGTGCCAACATGAATATGAATGAGGTCATCGCCAACAGAGCTAACGAGCTTCTTGGTGGAAGCCTTGGAGCATATGACCATGTACATCCTAATGACCATGTTAATATGTCACAGTCTACTAACGATGTTATTCCTACCACTGGAAAGCTTACAGTCCTTGACCTTTTATCATCACTTATCAGCGAATATAAAGGGCTTTACAAAGCTCTCCTTAATAAATCCGCTGAATTCGATGATGTCATAAAAATGGGAAGAACACAGTTACAGGATGCTGTACCTATGAGACTTGGACAGGCATTTCACAGTTATGCCTCCATGGTAAGACGTGACCTTAACAGACTCAAGGATGTAAGAAAAGAAATGTACACTATCAATCTTGGTGCAACTGCTATAGGTACATCCATCAACGTTTCTGAATTCTATCTTGACAGTATCACTTCATGCCTTGGCAACCTTACAAAATACCCACTCGTACAAGCTGATGATCTTTTTGATGCCACCGAAAATCTTGACTGCTTCATAATAGTATCATCTACTATCAAGGCCTGTGCCATGGATCTTTCAAAGATGTGCAATGACTTAAGACTCCTCTCATCTGGTCCTAAAACAGGTCTTTCTGAGATTAATCTGCCTGCAAGACAAAACGGAAGCTCTATCATGCCAGGTAAGGTAAACCCTGTTATTCCTGAAGTTGTTAACCAGGTTGCCTTCAACATCGCCGGCAATGATACTACTATCGCCATGGCAGCAGAAGCAGGACAGATGGAACTAAACGCCTTCGAACCTGTTATATTCGTGAATCTGTTTGAATCCATAGAAACACTTACCGCAGCAGTTGATACGCTTGTTGCCAACTGCATAAACGGTATAACAGCTAACAAAGAACATTGCAAAGAGCTTATGGAGAGCAGTGCTGGAATCGCAACTGCACTATGCCCTAAGCTTGGCTACGTAAAATCAGCACAGCTTGCAAAGGATGCTCTGAAAACCGGAAAAAGTGTACGTGAACTCGTACTTGAAGAAAAACTTCTTACAGAGAAAGAACTTGATATCTTACTTAACCCTTATACATTAACTAATCCTGTAAGAACAGAATCAGTTGCCATATAATAAATGCGCAATTATTGTATAATTGATACATAATAAATATACAATTGATATGTATTTTAATATATGCTAAATATAGTTGATATACAATTTAATATGTACTTAATATAGGGGCAAAATATATTCTGCCCCTACACTTATCTATACAGATTGCTGCATTGCTAAACAATTATCGCAATCCCCTGACACATATACAGCTTTCTTTACCTGGCATAGGTGGTTCATAGGTGGTTCATAGGTGGTTCAACTGCTATTATAAGCTGACCATTATCATTCATACGTCTTCTTATAACAGTAAGCGTATGCGCTAACATTTCCTCTGATGGCTCACTCTGTAAAGCTTCTATGGCATTTTCTATAAGCTCATTGCCATCCTGTATCTTCTCTGTTTTTCCCACTTTCACTTCTCCATATTACTCTTTATAAACTGCTGTATTGATCTCTTTTTCCCCTGATGCAACAATAACTGTCGCTGCTATATCTCCAATTACATTAGCAGATGTACAAGCCATATCATTAAACTGGTTTACTCCCATTATTAATGTAATGGCTGTTCCAGGAATTCCAATTGTTGAAAATAATGTACTTAAACATAAAAGGGTTGAACCAGGTACACCAGGTGCACCTAATGCAAGTAATATGATTGTAATAGTTATCATAACCATGTTAGTAACAGTAAGAGGGATTGAACATGCCTTCATAAACATCATTACTGCTGCAACCTCATACAGACAAGTTCCATTCATATTAATAGTTGCTCCTAATGGAATAGAAAAGCTGCTCACTCTGTTCTCAATCCCAAGCTTGTTTCTACACACATCTATTGTCATAGGTACACATGCAGAACTGCTCTGCACTGTAAATGGTGTAATCATATATGGCACAGCTTTTTTCAAAAAAGGTATTGGATTTAACTTTCCAAATACAGCAATAAGTATTGCATATACTACTACAAGAATAACTGTACCAGCATACATTGCAATTACCAGCTTTATCAATGTTATAAGACTTCCTGCACCTGTTCCAACTACACATGATGCCATTGAGCAAAAACAGGTCAATGGTAGGAATTTCATTATAACATCGACTATTTTCATACATATTGTGTTACCTGTATCAATCAAATCATTGATTATTCTTACTCTGTCACCTAACACATTGCCACATAATCCTATAATAACAGCAACAAATATAACCTGAAGCATATCTCCATTTAAAACAGGACTAACAATATCAGCAGGTATAACATTAACAATAGTACTTTTTAATGTCTCTGCTGCACCAGACTGCTCAACAGCTGCTTCAACACCACCTGGAATTGTTATATTCAGATTTCCACTAAATAGCACTTTTCCGAGTCCAAATCCAATAAACACTGACATAATACTTGTAAGAAAATATATAAGCATTACACGTGCAGCTATCTTACCAACCTTTGATATGTCACTCAGACTACTTATGCTTGCAGCTATTGAACAGAAAACAAGTGGGGCAAGCACCATTTTTAATGTCCTCATAAACAACGTCTGCACTGTATCAAATATATAATTATTTAAAAATAATGTAATATTTGCCGGCGCAAAATTTTTCAAAAGAATGCCAGCAAGCACACCAGCTATCATTGTTGCAAATGTGTAATAGACAGCTTTTTTTCCTGTTTCGTATATTCTTATAAATACACAGTTATTTTTCCCTTTATGGCTGTATCCAAGCCTGTCTTTATATGTAGAAAAAAGAATGTGGCGCGTGCTTTTCTCTATATCATCTGCATCATAACTTTTAATCAGCTCCAGCGGATTATATTCCTCGCCTTCGCAGACTACTTTTAAAAAACAATTTCCAAACTTTTTTTCAAGCACAACTTTAAACATTTTAGTTATGTCATTATTAGTCAGTTCAACAACTATTTCTTCTAATAAAAGAAGTGCATTATTGATATCTTTTTTCGGAATTTTAGTTGATGCCAGCTCGTTTTTAATACTCTCGCTAAGTTCTCCAATTCTATCAAGGCTGGTTTTATATTCTTTTGTATATAAAAAACTATTCATTATATTAACTTTCCTCCTGCCTGAGCATATTTGATGCTCTGCTATATTTTACCACATAAAATATAGTGATGGGAATATCAAAATCTAATTTTATCACTCACCTGTTTGTTTCCTGCTGATGTAACTTAATTGCTTCATTACGATACAATCACATAATCACTATACATTTTCTCTTCTCTTAAATTTCCATACAACTCCATATACTATGCCGCCTATAACCCCTCCTAGCGTATTATAAAACAGATCTGACAGCTGAAATGTTCCTACCCTGAAAAACAGCTGGAAAAGTTCTATAGACAATGAAAAAAGAAATGAAATCTTAAGCGATACTCCAACGATTCCTTTTAAAGTTACATTTTTCAGCAGCTTATCCTTCATCGTCCATAAAAGCAATATAATAAAAGGAAACAACATTATTATATTCTCTATGCTGTCAGTAGTATAAACCCTGACTCCGTTAGCATTATACGTCCACATTGCCCAGCTTCCACACACATCAGAAAGCGGATTAAGCCATAAGTTTCTATTAAACAATGTCCTGAAAAGTACAAGAGTTGTATAAAACACTAATATAAACAACCGCCTGAAATAATATGAATTCTTGAATTGCTTTAACCACGCCATCAAAGCAGTCTTATAACCCTTTCCAGATTCTTTTGGACACTTTGCATACATATATAAAAACATAAAAATAAATGCCATGGCAGCTGCAAACAAAAAAGGCTGATACAGCGCCGTAAGCACGTTTGTTACTATTGAATTGATTAATTGTTTCATAATATGTCATACCCTCTCTATTCTGTTCATTTACCATCCTGTCTATCAGAAATGACAGTTTTACTTACATATACTTAGTATATTCGTTGTAATCACTGTTACACACAACTAACTGTTGACATGCTCCCCTATAAGCTTCTCCATCCATACCATATTATACCATCTGCCAAACTTATATCCACAATCATAGAATTCACCTACAAGCCTGTAACCAAGATGTGCATGAAACTCTGCACTGTTCTTATCAAGGTACTCATCTTCCTTTTTAGGATATGCTATACATGCATACATGTTAAGAAAACCTCTGTTCTTAAGTTCTCTTTCAAGCTCATCATGAAGGATCCTGCCTATTCCCATATGCTTCATATCCTTATCAACGTATATAGAAGTCTCCACACATCTGTCGTATGCTTCCCTTTCATGAAACATTCCAGCATATGCATAACCTACGATTCTTCCTTTATATACAGCCACTATGTATGGATATTTCTTTAACGTATTCTCTATACGTCCTCTGAATTCGTCTACTGATGGAACATCATACTCGAAGGTTATCGCTGTATTCTTAACAAAAGGTGCATATATAGAAAGCAGCTCATCCGCATCATCCACTGTTGCCATACGAAGTATAATATCTGAATTGTTTATGCCACTTTTATTCTCTGTGCCAGCATTGACACTAATATCTGTATCAATATTGATATTAACATTGGTATTAATCTTAATATTCTCATTATTATCATGAGAAGCTTTTCTTTCATTCATAACTTTATCATGCCTCTCTTATTTCTTCTTTACCATGCAACGTTTCTTAAAAAATGAAATACCATAACACAATATCTCATCATAAGTAAACGCTCCAACCCATGTACCTTGACTTTTAAAAGACCGTGGTTAACGGTCT
>ERZ808240.1330-NODE-1330-length-31041-cov-3.859872_pt1 | contig 31041 bp, 19 predicted proteins | sample MGYA00521084_ERZ808240 | MGnify/ENA primary metagenome ERZ808240 (study PRJEB31516, sample SAMN03275571) | gut metagenome | biome: mammalia-associated habitat; material: feces | host: Papio cynocephalus | place: Kenya | collected 2012-08-06 ... | reverse complement strand
CAGTTTGGTAAATCGTCACCATCTGCATGATAAGCATTGTATTTCAACCGAATGCCGTAGGCAAGTGTTCCCTCTGCCAAAGCAGCTGCCAATTCATCATTAATCTGGAATTCAAATACTTGTACTTTGCCGGCTTCTGTAATAGCACTATACTCACTGTAACCGTCGAATACATCAATTCCACCACCCCATACATTTGCCGGATTGCTCTTAAGCAATTCACAAACAACAGGTGCATTTGCTGTATCTGATGACGCTGCAATATGAATGGATTTGTATTTGGATAAATCAATTCCGGACTTGTCTGCATTGGTCCAGTATGCCACACCGCCACCGCTTGCCTGTCCGGTTGACGTATAGCTTACACCATTTCCTTCATAATAAGTAATAGTATCTTCCAATACCGAATTCTGACCATATTCATTTTCTTTTGTCAAGTCAACTTTAACATCGTTTTCACCAAGATCCGGAAGCGGCATTGGTGTTGCTGTTGGCTCTGCCGATGGTTCTTCTGTCGGCGTTGCAGTAGGCGTTGCCGACGGTTCTGTTGTTGATGTTGCAGTCGGTGTCACTGTTGGTTCTTTTGTTGGACCATTCGTTGAACCGTTTGCCGGTTTCTTTGTAGTCTTAGCCGGTTCTGCGGTAACAACAACTTTTTTGGCACTGCTTACTTTCACCGTAATCGTCTTTTTCACTTTTTTCTTTCCATTCTTCATTTGAACGGAAATTTTTGCAGTTCCTTTTTTTAATCCTTTAATTGTTGCTCCCTTTTTGGATTTCTTTGTGAGTTTAATAATTTTTGCTGCTTTTTTTGTTACTTTCCAAGTAACTTTTTTGGCATTTTTTACTGTCACCCTTTTGGTTTTCCCCACTGTAACGGAAATCTTTGTTGCACTCAATTTGGGTTTCTTTGCTTTTGCATCAGCAGATACGCCCGACATCTGTGACATAAGCATACCGGCCGCCAACAATAAGGCAAGGCCTTTGGTATGTGCAGTTTTTACTACATTTCTTTTCATGATTTTCAATTCCTCCTTTTTGACTTTTCCATCAAAACCCCAAAAAAAGCAAAATACTGCCATTGTTTTCACAATGACAGTATTTTTAGTTATAAGAGTTTGTTTTGAGGGAAAGTAAATATTGATTTACTTGAGATTAGTTTATCGCATTTATAAGTATAAATCCATGATATATCTTGAACGAAACTTGATTTATCAAGCACTTTTATGGCATCACCTGATGTTCCTTGCGATAATAACTCGGCGAACACCCCTCATGTTTTTTAAATTGTCTGCAAAAATGCTCCACATTATGGTACCCACACTGCAGACTGATTTCACCAATATCAAAAGCACTTCGAAGTAAAAGCATCTTGGCTCGAATCATCCTGCTCTCAATCACTTCTGCGATACATGAAATATTGGCAAAATTTTTATATGCTTTCTGAAGCGAGCGTGTACTTAGGCTTACCCGATTCGCCATCATTTCCAACGTCCAGTCGTATTCCGGATGTGCATAAATATCTCCACGCAGTTTTTCCAAAAGCGGCTGATATCTGGAACTCTGTTTTGGGAAAGCATAATCGTGAAACCAATGAAAAATAATATGCATTAAATCTGAAATAATATATTCTTCACTTTTACTGTGCCAATAATTTTCACAAGCCACCATATGCCAATAATTTAAAAAATAATCATAATTGCCACAAAAAATTGGCACTCCAAACGGAACATACCCTTCGGCAAACAAAGGCTCATCACAATCGAACCGAATCCATGTATAAATTAATTCTCCTTCTTTGGCATGATAATGAACCCGCTGTCCCGGTTTATAAATAATTCCGGTATGAGCCGGATATGGGCGCATTTCACCATCCACTTCAATCATCGTATCATTTTCAAATAACATCATCTCATATTCGCCCTCAGCAAAAACGAGATTGTCTACAAACCCCTCCGGCATATGTTCGCGCTCAACCGCATATATAATACGAAACACGTGTCAAACACCTCCTCGACTATGACACTATTATAACATGTTATTTTGTATCATATCAACATAAAAAGAGCAGAACACCACATTCTCTATGGTATACTGCCCTTTTTATTTTTAAAACAATACTATTTATTATTTGCTGAACTTCCAGGAATCCATACGAACATCCAGTGTACCAAACTCAAAGTAGATGGTATGCTTTCCTGTCAGCTTCTTACCGAGTTTCTTTGTAACCGTCTGATAAGAATCCGATGTGGAATCACCAAGTTTCATGGTGATTTCAGATGCTCCATCCGTTCCAAAATCAACATCTGCCACACCAATATAAGAACCAATCTTTCCATTGTATATGGAATAATTTACGGTCCAGTCTTCATTGGACGCTTTCTCATTATTAATAACAGTTCCTACCGTATCTGCCATCGCAAATGTTTCTGCCTCAACTGTCTCATATGGATTGATTGTACCAACGGATGACACACCGGTCTTTGTCATTTTCGTATCTGCAATTGTACCATCAGCGTTCGTGAAGTCACCATTGTCACCAAGGTTTAATTCATTTACATAAGTTGTTCGGAAATCCTGCTTTGTACCAACTGCAATCGTGTCTTTTTTGGTATGGTAAAATGCATACAGTTCCCCATTAAACTGTGTGAAACAGTGATGGTTGTTACCACTGGCCCCAAAATATGTACCCGGATTTTTCAAAACGCAGCCGACATACTTAAAATCGCCCATTGGACTGTCACTAACCATTACCGCAATGTTTGCCGTCGGACAGTCTGCACGGTCAATCGCAACACCGTCAATACTTCCGGTCCAGTTTGTGCAGTAACTGTAGTAATATTTATCTCCAATTTTGTTAATACCGGAATCCTCAAACATAAATGGCGCATCAATCGTTTTTGCATCTCCATCTACACTAGTCATATCGTCACTAAGTTTTACAACTCGTGCACATTTCGGATTGCGGATAAATTCTTCTTTCTTTCCATCGGTATCACCGATACCACCAAAATAAAGGTATCCGGTTCCGTCATCATCAACTAAAACCGCCGGGTCAAAGAGCCATCCGATTTCTGACTCCGCGCAGCCGGTAATGGAGCGGTCAATAATTGGCTTGCCAATCGGGTCAGTCCAAGGACCGGTTGGGCTGTCTGCCGTCAAGACACCAATACTGCTTGCGTTGTTCGCAAAATACAAGAAGAATTTCTCTTTGCCATTAATCTTCTTATGGCATACTGCAGGTGCCCAGGAATTTGCTGACCATTTTGCAGCGCCTTTACTTCCGGATACTGCAATCGTTCCATGATCTGTCCAGTTCACCATGTCCGCAGATGAATAACAGTTTAATGTTTTAATTTTGCTGTAATTATTATCTGCATCCGGTGCTGCTTCATACTGCTGGGAATCATTTGTTCCATAGACATACACTCTTCCGTTGTACTCCATTGCCCACGGATCCGCTGTTAAGCGGGAAGTCATAATTGGATTACCGATTTTCCCTTTCACAAGTCCTGTACTAAGATCCGGAAGTCCGGAATCTTCACCGGCGGCTTTGGCAACACCAGTCATTGTAACTTCATCCAAATAAAAATCCATATTATTATTTGAGTTGTACACAGACTGCCAATAAATCAAAATTGTTCCTGTATGCTCCGGCACTTTGACCTTTGTTTCGCATTTTGTCCATGTAGAATCCGAAAGTTCAAAGGTCTTAATTCCATCATAATGAGTAGCCTCATCATCCCCTACATACTGCATGGAAAGATCCAGTTTCTGATCCTCACCTGTTTCCTGCTTTGCATAAAATGAAATCGCATATTCATTGTCTGTTTCAACCAAGGAAGAAACATCAATTGATGCACCGTGCCAGTCTGCTGTACGTCCTGTTACTTTAGCGCCTTTCTTTGTGTTATTTGCTCCATCATCTACAACCGAAATAGATGCAGAACCACGAGAAGCAATTGGCTCATATTCACCATTTTCCATGTCCGCATTCACAAGCACTGCCGGTGTTGGTTCCGGTGTGGCATCTGCTGATTTGGTCGGCTCCGGTGTTGGCATATGTCCAAAGCCATCAGCCTCAGCAATTAAATTAGAATCCTTAATTTCGTCCGTGTACACTTTTATCGATGTACCTTTTACAACCGGTGTCGGTGTTGTTTTTGCCGGATTTGGCTTTTCTGTTGCTTTCGAAGTGGCCTTTGCCGTAGGCTTTGTTGTATTTACAACATTTTTGTCTGATCCTTTTTTCCTTGTTACTGTTACTTTAACAGTTCCAAGCTTTCTTGTTTTTCCGTTCTTTTTTACTTCTTTTACCGTAATTTTTGCAGTTCCTTTTTTCAATCCGGTTACCTTACCCTTTTTGGATACTTTGGCAACCTTTTTCTTACTGCTTTTAAATGTGTACTTGCAGGATTTTTTCTTGTTTGCAATTTTAATTGTTTTCTTCTTTCCTGCTGTAACACTAATTTTTTTTGTCTTTAATTTTGCCTTTTTTGCTTTTGCCCCTGCATCCGGTGCTGTCATCCCGCCAAGTGTCATTGACAAAGCTAAAATCCCCGATAAAACAACTCCACTTACCCGTTTCCATTGTTTCATGGCAGTTCCTCCTTTACATTATATAATTATTATGTTGCACTTATAATAACATAATAAGAGGCTTCCTGCCATGATGATAAACGTATTACTTTTGATATATCCGGCACACTTATTTAAGAAGTAACATCGGATTTACCGTTGATTTATTCTCCTTCACTTGAAAATAAAGGTTCGTTCCTTCTTCTTTATAATACTTTGTCGGCTCTGCAATTTTGCCAAGAACCTGTCCTTCCGAAACAGTATCGCCTTTACTTACAGAAACATCTTTTAACTGTCCGTAGATAACGGTAAAACCATCACCAATTGATACCGAAACCGTTCGTCCCGTTTCTTCGGAAGTTGCCACCGATTCCACAATACCGTCTGCACTTGCTTTTACATCCATCCCTTCCTTTGCTTCTAAAAGTAGCGCTGGATTTGTGCGGTACTGCGCCAGTGTCTTAAAATATACCACTTTGTCCGCACTGTACTCCATCAGCACATCACCTTTTATCGGCCAGGAAAGACCCTCTTCCTGATTAAACGATAATTGCTTTTTCACGGGCTTTGCATTGGTCTGCACAGACTTTTTCTTATGCTTTTTTGTTTTCTTTTCTTTTACCTCGGAATTTGCATGATTGCTGGACGCTTCTTTCGTCTCCGGTGTTGCCACCGCGGTCGCCTGTGGGGGATTACTCGCCGAAGCCACCGGCTCCTTTTGTTCACTGCGGTTCATATTGATACATAACGCCGCAAAAGCGCCAATTGCTGCAATGCCGCAGGCTAATGATATATAGAATCCTTTTTGTTTAAAAAACATACTATCACCTCACAAAAATTGTTTGATGATAGTATGCTCGATTTTAAAATTATTTATTCAATTATATTACAATGTAACTTTCTCTAAGTGCCAAATCTCTTTCGCATATTCTTCGATGGTACGATCGGAAGAGAATTTACCGCATTTAGCGGTCTGGAGCATTGCCATCTTAGCCCATCTCTCCTCATCGCGGTATGCTTCTTCTACTTTCTTCTGTGCCTCCTCATAAGAACGGAAATCTTTCAAAATAAAGTACTGATCGGCACGCTCATAGCCGTTTGTTTCCAGCAGCGAATTGTAAATTTCACGGAACAAATCAAGATTTTCATGAGAATATGTTCCATCAATCAACTGGGTAAGTACGGCACGGATATCGGAATCCATGTTGTAAATTTCTTTCGGATCATACTGGTTATTATGTTCGAAATCAATTACTTCCTGTGAAGAAAGACCGAAGATGAAAGCATTTTCCTCGCCTACTTCTTCTACGATTTCGACATTGGCACCATCCATTGTTCCAAGAGTCGGTGCACCATTTAACATAAATTTCATATTACCGGTACCGGATGCCTCTTTACTTGCAGTTGAAATCTGCTCTGATACATCAGCAGCGGCAAAAATGATTTCTGCATTGGACACACGGTAGTTTTCAATAAATACAACTTTGATTTTTCCTTCAATCGAAGCGTCATTGTTTACTACGTCAGCAACACTGTTAATCAATTTGATAATTGCCTTTGCACGGCGGTATCCGGCAGAAGCTTTCGCACCGAAAATGAAAGTACGAGGATACATATCCATACCCGGATTTTTCTTCAATTGATTATACAAATGCATAACATGCAAAATGTTAAGCAGCTGGCGTTTATACTCATGCAGACGTTTTACCTGTACATCGAAAATCGAATGAGGGTCTACTTCAATACCATTGTGCTCCTTAATATACTTTGCAAGACGAACCTTATTCTGGAACTTGATATTCATAAATTCCTGCTGTGCTTTTTTATCATCCACAAAAACAGAAAGTTTATCAATTTTAGACAAGTCCGTAATCCACTCATCACCAATTTTGTCTGTTACCCATGCAGCAAGTTTCGGATTTCCATGAAGCAGGAAACGACGCTGTGTAATACCATTTGTCTTATTATTAAATTTCTCCGGCATCATTTCATAGAAATCTTTTAATTCCTGATGCTTCAAAATTTCCGTATGAAGTCTTGCCACACCATTTACCGAAAAGCCGGCAACAATTGCAAGGTGCGCCATCTTCACCTGACCATCATAAATGATTGCCATACTTTTCACTTTATCCTGATTGCCCGGATACTTCGCCTGAATCTCATTCTGGAAACGACGGTTAATTTCCTCGGTAATCTGGTAAATTCTAGGAAGCAGGCGGGAGAATAACTCAAGCGGCCACTTCTCCAATGCTTCCGCCATAATTGTATGGTTTGTATAAGCGCAGGTACGGGTTGTGATATCCCACGCATCATCCCACTCAAGACCATATTCGTCTAACAAAATACGCATCAATTCCGGTATGGTTACCGTTGGATGGGTATCATTTAACTGGAAACATACTTTTTCCGGAAGACCATGAATGTCATTGTGATTTTCCATGTACTTCATAATTGCACGCTGCACACTTGCCGATACAAAGAAATACTGCTGTTTCAAACGAAGTTCTTTTCCTGCCATATGGTTGTCATTTGGATACAATACTTCACAAATGGTTCGGGCAAGGTTCTGCTGCTCCACTGCCTTTTGATAATCACCCTTATCAAAAGAATCCAGGTTAAATGTATCGATTGCCTCTGCATCCCAGATACGAAGCGTGTTTACAATGTGGTTTCCATAACCGACAACCGGCAAATCATAAGGCACTGCCATTACGGACTGATAATTTTCCTGTACAAAACGATCCCTTCCGGTCTTTTCGTCTTTTCTTACCGTTACATAACCGCCAAAACGTACTTCAACGGCATATTCCGGACGTTTCATCTCAAATGGATTGCCATCTTTTAACCAGTCATCCGGTGCTTCAATCTGGAAACCATTTTCAATTTTCTGTTTGAACATACCATATTTGTAGCGGATACCACAGCCATACGCCGGGTAACCAAGAGTGGATAAGGAATCCAAAAAGCAGGCTGCCAGACGTCCAAGACCACCATTACCAAGAGCGGCATCCGGCTCTTGATCCTCAAGCAAATCTAAGTTTACGCCCATTTCATCCAATACCTCACGGACAATTTTATCCTCTTTGAGGTTGATAATCATGTTACCAAGTGCACGACCCATCAAAAATTCCATAGACAAATAGTAAACCGTCTTCACGTCCTTTTTCTCATAGGCTTTGTGCGTTGCCATCCAGTCATCAACTACAATATCTTTGACTGCATAGGAAACTGCCTGAAACAACTGCTGTGGAGTTGCCTCTTCAACCGAACGGCGGAACAACAATTTCATGTAGTTCGAAATGTTTGTCTTCAATTCCTTTTTCTTTTCCTTTTCCGTTACAAATGCCATAAATTACCTCTCTTTCTGTAACAAACTCTTCGTTACGCTTCCACTTTTGCAACACCCAGTGTAACAGCCTCACCGTTAATTTTCCAATCGGCGGTGTAACCTTCTACTTTATCCAAAATAACCTCATCCGCCAAAACATCGGCTTTAATCTGAGATTCATTTGCTTTGATAATTTCTTTAATCTTATCATTTCCCTGCTCGTAAACACGGATATGGTCAACCACTTCAAAACCGGCATCTTTACGCATGGTCTGAATTTTACTGATAACCTCGCGCACAAATCCTTCCTCGATTAACTCCGGTGTCAAGTTTGTATCCAATACAACGGTAATACCATGGTCTTCCTCGCTCACATAGCCATCCATCTGTGCCGTCTCTACCAAAAGGTCCTCTGTTGCCAGCACTTCATCCACGCCGCCAACGGTAACGGTCACTTCACCGGAGGCATTCAACGCATCCATCGTAGCATTGCCATCTAAACCGGCAAGCACTTCTTTCAATTCATTCAAACGGCTTCCAAAACGGCGGCCGAGAGTACGAAGCTGCGGCTTAAACTGATATGTCGTAAATTCTTTTGTATCATCGGTAAAGACAACTTCTTTTACATTCAGCTCATCTGCAATGATTTCTTTATAGAAATCGGACAATTCGCCTTCTGCCTTTACATACATTTTGCCAATTGGCTGACGATTTTTGATATTTGCTGTATTACGGCATGCACGGCCAAGAACAACAATGTCCAAAAGCTGTTTCATCTGTGTCTCAAGTTCTTTGTCAATCCATTCTTCCTTAACTTTCGGGAAGTCACACAAATGAATACTTTCCGGTGCTGATGAATCCAGATTGCACACGAGATTCTGATAAATACTCTCGGTCATAAATGGAATCATCGGAGCCGCTGCCTTACTGATTGTTACAAGTGCCGTATACAAAGTCATGTAGGCATTCATTTTATCCTGTTCCATGCCTTTTGCCCAGAAACGGTCACGGCAGCGGCGTACATACCAGTTGCTCATATCTTCCACAAAACTCTGCAGTGCTTTCGCAGTCTCCGGAATTTTATAGTTGTCAAGATCTTCATCAACTTCTTTAACCGTCGAATACAGACGGGACAAAAGCCAGCGGTCCATAATCGAAAGTTTATCATATTCTAATGTATGCTCGGTTGGATCAAACTGGTCAATCTCCGCATACAACACATAAAAGGCATATGTGTTCCACAGTGTACCCATGAATTTACGCTGTCCTTCGGTAACCGCTTTTCCATGGAAACGGTTCGGCAGCCATGGTGCACTGTTTACATAGAAATACCAGCGGATTGCATCTGCTCCGTAATTTTCCAGAGCATCAAACGGATCTACGGCATTTCCTTTACTCTTACTCATCTTCTGTCCATTTTCATCCTGCACATGTCCAAGAACGATTACATTTTCATATGGTGCTTTGTTGAAAAGTAAAGTAGATTCTGCTATCAATGAGTGGAACCATCCACGTGTCTGGTCAACCGCCTCAGAGATAAACTGAGCTGGGAACTGTTTCTCAAACACGTCTTTATTTTCAAATGGGTAGTGATACTGTGCAAATGGCATCGCACCTGAATCAAACCAGCAGTCAATTACTTCCGGTACACGGTGCATAACTTTTCCACAATCCGGGCAGGTAAATGTTACTTCGTCAATGTATGGACGGTGAAGTTCTACCTCAGCGGCTTTCGGATCTCCGGCACGCTCTGCCAGTTCTTTTCTTCCACCGATACATTCCTGATGGCCACATCCCTCACACTCCCAGATGTTTAATGGAGTTCCCCAATAACGGTTACGGGAAATTGCCCAGTCCTGAATATTCTCTAACCAGTTTCCAAAACGTCCTTTTCCAATTGATTCCGGAATCCAGTTTACGGTATTGTTATTTTTAATCAAATCGTCTTTTACTGCTGTTTCACGGATATACCAGGATTCTCTTGCGTAGTAAATCAGCGGTGTATCGCAGCGCCAGCAGTGTGGATATTCATGCTCAAACTTCGGTGCATCAAACAACTGACCTCTGGCATCTAAGTCTTTTAATACCTCAGGGTCTGCTTTCTTTACAAAAATACCTGCAAATGGAGTCTCTTCTGTCAGCTCACCTTTTTCATTTACAAACTGTACAAATGGAAGGTCGTAGCTTCTTCCCACATTGGCATCATCTTCACCAAATGCCGGTGCAATATGAACAATACCGGTACCATCTGTCATCGTAACGTAAGTATCACAAGTTACGAAAAATCCTTTTTTGTTCTGCTTATCGGCACACTCTTTCGCGCAGGCAAACAATGGCTCATATTCTTTATGCTCTAATGCGGTTCCCGGGAAACTCTCTAATACTTCATAAGCCGGCTCATCATCTTTTGCCAGTTTACCAAGTACCGTATCCAAAAGATCCTGCGCCATATAATAAGTATAGCCATCTGCTGCTTTTACTTTGCAGTAAGTGTCATTCGGGTTTACACAGAGAGCCACGTTACTTGGCAGAGTCCATGGTGTCGTCGTCCATGCAAGGAAATAGGCATCCTCACCTGACACCTTAAAGCGGACAATAGCGGAACGCTCTTTTACGGTTTTGTATCCCTGTGCAACTTCCTGTGCGGACAACGGTGTACCGCAGCGAGGGCAGTAAGGCACAATTTTAAATCCTTTATACAAAAGACCTTTATTCCAGATTTCCTTTAATGCCCACCACTCAGACTCAATATAATTGTCGTCATATGTGACATATGGATCATCCATATCAGCCCAGAATCCTACGGTATCGGAAAAGTCTTCCCACATACCTTTGTATTTCCAGACAGATTCTTTACACTGATTGATAAATGGCTCCATACCATATTCTTCAATCTGCTCTTTTCCATCCAGACCTAACATTTTTTCTACTTCCAGCTCAACCGGCAGACCATGCGTATCCCATCCGGCTTTACGCGGTACACGATAACCTTTCATTGTGCGGTAACGCGGAATCATATCTTTAATAACACGGGTCAACACATGACCGATATGCGGTTTTCCATTCGCAGTTGGCGGCCCATCGTAAAACATATACGTTGGCGCTCCCTCACGTAGTTTAATACTTTTGCGGAAAATATCTTTGTCTTTCCAAAACTTTTCTACTTCTTTTTCTCTCTCGACAAAATTCATGCCTGTTGATACTTTGTTATACATAATTACCTCCATAAAAAAAGAATAAAAAAGCTCCCATCCAACTAGGATGAGAGCCTAAACTTTCATTATACCACCTGTCTTCTACGTCAGGACTGTGATTGTTTCACAAACCGAACATATATCCTTTTAACGGGGAATACCGGCGCAGTCTACTGGATAAATACCGTTCGACTTTGCAGCTAAGGAGTGATGTTCGCCTATGCTTACTGGTGCCGGATTCTCACTATCGCCGGCTCACTGGAACACTTCCACACAGGGTACTGTCTCCGTCAACGCTTTTCTCTATAAGTATTTTCATGATAGTACGATTATTCGCAATTGTCAAGAGTTAGTTATTTCTTACCCTCTAAATCAAATTCGCTGACAATCTGATTTAATTTGCTTGCACTTTCTTCACTGTCCTGCATAAAGGTTCCGGTTGCTTCAATCTTCTGAACCATCTCAGAAGTTTTCTCTGCAATGTCCGAAACACCGGTTGCCGACTCATTTACCGTAAGATTAATCTCTTCAATTGAATGAGAAATATCGGTAATGGCATCGACTAATGCATTAATTGACTGGTTAATTCTTGTCATACCATCTTCAAAAGCAGCAGCATCTTCCGAATACTTCTCGCCGACTTCCATAAATCCTTTGTAATCGCCAAGAACCGTATTTTCCAAAAAGTCCATAGCATTCTGTAAACAGTCTACCATACCGCTTACTGCGTTATGTACCTCACCAATAATGCTGTCGATATCACCAACTGCATTCTGTGTCTGTGTTGCCAGAGCACCGATTTCAGTTGCTACAACAGCAAATCCTTTACCGGCTTCCCCGGCTCTTGCTGCTTCAATGGAAGCGTTTAAGGCAAGGAGATTTGTCTGGGAAGAAATCTCCATAATATCACGTGTAAGTTCATTAATCTTCTCTACCGCTTCTGCCTGTTTCATCGCAACTTCAGTACGCTGTTTTACTTCTGCATACATTTCATCCGTACGCTGTCCGGCATTCTCCGTTGTTGTCTTTAACTGGTTCGCACGCTCCATCACTTCCGTTGACAATGCAGCACCTCTTTCCGAAAGTGCTTCAATGCTCTCTGCATTTTCTTTTACGGTTGCAATCGTCTGATTTACCGTATCCGTTGCACTGGCCGCTTCTTCCATCGCCGCTGCCAGTTCTTCTGTTGTAGCCGAGTTGTTATTACAGATGTCATTGACCTCTGACATATTTACCGTTAATCCAGTAACATTATCACCCATTTTAATTCCTGCCTGGTCGATTAATGCTACCATCTCGCGAAGTTTACTCCGCATCTGCTGCACGGCACGTGCCATCGCACCGGTCTCGTCTTTCATGCGGACTAATTTCGCGCCTTTTTCACTTTTTACAAAATTAAGTTTCGCTGTATTCTCAATAATTTCAGTCAAATCTTTAATTGGTCGAATCATTGAACCACTAAAGAAAAATCCGGTAATCGCCGCATATAAGACTGCTACAATAATCGCAATTATCATCATATACAATAACCGCATGGAGTTACTCTGTACTTCCTTATCCGGAACGGTCATGATGAGTTTCATTCCATTTTTCAAAGATTCTACACTTGCAAGCTTTTTACTTCCATTATACGTATACTCTTTTGTCTCTCCTGATTTTGCCGTCTTAGCAATCTCATAAAGTCCCGCATCCATTTTCTGTAATTTTGTGCCCTGTTTTACTTCTTTGTGTGTCAGCACTTTGTTTGTGCTGTCCACCAAAAAACCATAACCGGTATCAAAACATTTTGCCTTGTCTGCCAATTTCTTTAACTGGTCAAAGTTGATGTCCATACCGACTACACCGATTGACTCACCATCTATCTCAATCGGAACTACATAAGAAATCATATATACATTTACATTGGAATTTAAGTACGGATCCATCCATGTAGGTTTCCCATTTTTAACCGGGATGTAATACCAGCCAACATGCTCCGTATCATCTTTGTCATAGCTGCTGAAATCAGTCGGTGTCAGCGATTTAAATTCTGCACTCTCGCTTTCTTTTGAAGCAAAAATACCGGATGTTGCTTCTGTAAATTCCGGATTATAGCGGATATAATATGTCATCGCACCCTTTGTATTGTTGGCACACTGAAGAGCCGTAGATTCCAGTTTATTTGTGCAGGAATCCACATATTCACTGCTGCTCTTAAATTCATCTACATCCTTAATCTGTTCTTTGGTGACGTCCGCTAAGGTATTCACTGCTACTTCCACCTGCGCAAGCAGAGTGTCCATATCCTTTCCATAGCTCTCACTCACCATAATTAATTTTTCTTTGGCATCGTCGTCGGCAACTGCTCTTGAATTATAATATCCGATAATACCACAAATCAAAGCTGTAATTGCTGTCGTCCCCACCAAAAGCAGTAATATCCGAGACCGTAAAGATTTTGTTTTCATATATGCGCTCCTCCTATCTTCATATGCAAATTCAACGTTATGTTTATTTTACTGCCGATAGGAAAAAAAAGCAATTATAACTTTTCAAAATTTATTTTTTCTTATGCTCTCCGGTAATGGAGAAAATAACCCACTCTGCAATGTTGCAGGCATGGTCGCCAATTCGCTCAAAATACTTTGCAATCATAAGCAAATCCGTTGCACACGCACCCTCTTCCGGGTTGCTGCGGATAAGGGAAATTACATCCTCTCTTGACTTAATAAATAAATCATCAATAATGTCATCGTGAGCAATAACTTCTTTTGCTTTTTCCTCATCTTTTTCCACATATGCTTCCACACTCTGTACAACCATGCAGGTCGTTTCTGCTGCCATTTTACGGATGTGTTCCATATCCTTTTTATAATTTGAATCAATTAAGTGCAGAGTGACTTCGGAAATGTCAGCCGCCTGATCACCAATTCGTTCCATATCTGTGATCATTTTAAGTGCTGAGGAAATCACACGCAAATCTCTTGCTACCGGCTGCTGCTGTAACAAAAGTTTCAGGCAGAGATTTTCAATCAAGCGCTCTTCCTCATTAATTTCATCATCATAATCAATTACTTTTTCCGCCTGTTCTTTGTCACGGTTATTCAGTGCGCTGATTGCCATGCCAATCGCCTGGCCAATCATATGCCCCATCTGAATCATGTCCTGATTTAATTCTGTAAGCTGTCTGTCAAATCGATTTCTCATCATCCAAACCTCCCCGTAATATAATCTTCTGTACGTTTATCCGATGGCATGGAGAATAATTTTTCCGTTTTGTCCATCTCAACTACTTCTCCAAGAAGGAAAAATACCGTGCGGTCAGATACACGCGTTGCCTGCTGCATGTTATGCGTTACCATTACAATCGTGTATTTATCTTTTAATTCCAGTACCAAATCCTCAATTCTTGAAGTGGAAATCGGGTCTAAGGCACTTGTTGGTTCATCCATTAAAATCACTTCCGGCTCTACGGCAAGCGCTCTGGCAATACACAAACGCTGCTGCTGACCACCGGATAATCCAAGGGCACTTTTTTTCAAACGGTCTTTAAGTTCATCCCAAATTGCTGCCTGTTTCAGTGACCGCTCGACAATTTCATCTAACTTTGCCTTGGAGTGAATTCCATGAGTTCGTGGACCATAAGCAATATTATCATACACGCTCATTGGAAATGGGTTCGGGTTCTGGAATACCATTCCAACCCGCTTGCGAAGATGATTGACGTCAATGTCACCGTAAATATCTTCGCCATCTAATTGAAGTGATCCGGAAATCCGGCACCCCTCTACCAAATCATTCATCCGGTTTAACGATTTTAAAAATGTGGATTTACCGCAGCCGGAAGGTCCGATAAAAGCGGTAATCTCATTCGCCGGAATGTTCATACTGACATCTTTCAGTGCATGAAAATCTCCATAATAGAGGTTCATGTTTTGTATGCAAAATTTATCTTCCATATTCATTCTCCATTCTAATTGCCATATTTGTTTTTCCCAACTTTTCCGGCAACAAAATTCGACAACATATTGATTCCAATTACAAGTACCAAAAGTACCACTGCTGTTGCATACGATTCATCCGTATGCAGTCCTTCTTTTGACAAATTGTACATATGAACCGATAACGTTCTTGCCGAATCAAAAATGCTGCTTGGCACTTTTGCAATCGTTCCTGCCGTGTAAATCAACGCTGCGGTCTCACCAACAATTCGTCCGGTTGCCAAAATAACACCGGATAAAATACCCGGAACCGCACTCGGCAAAACAACGCGAAACACGGTTCGCAGTTTTCCGGCACCAAGCCCGAAACTTCCTTCTCTGTAAGAATCCGGCACTGCCATAAGTGCCTCTTCGGTCGTTCGCATAATAACCGGAAGTACCATAATTGCTAAGGTAAGAGCTCCTGACAAAAGGGAAAATCCCCATTTGCAGTAACCAACAAAAAACAACATGCCGAACAAACCATAAACAATTGATGGGATTCCGGTCAGTGTTTCTGCCGTCACACGAATTATGCTCACCAGTTTGTTTCCTTTCTTCGCATATTCCACCAGATAAATGGCGGCAAAAATGCCAAGAGGAACGGCAACAATCAAGGTTGCCAGTGTCATAAGCACCGTATTAATCAGTGCCGGCATCATCGAAACATTTTCCGATGTATAGGCAAACGCAAACAGTGACGGTTTCAAATGTGGAATACCATTTGCCAGAATATAAACAATCAGGTATCCTAACGCAAATATGGTAATCGCTGCCGCCAAAATTGTAATCAGATAAAGAACCAGAGAGGACTTATGTTTTGCAAGTGCTTTCCATTTCTGCTTTTGTTTTTTCAAACCATTTGCCATCTAGTCCACCTTCTTTCTCTTTAAGAGTGAGAACAATAAATTGATAATCAGGATAAAGACAAACAGGACAACACCTGTCGCAATCAGCGCTTCACGGTGTAAATCTGCCGCATATCCCATTTCAATTACTATGTTTGCTGTAAGTGTACGAACACCCTTTAGCAAACCAGCAGGCATTCTTGCCTGATTTCCGGCAATCATAATAACTGCCATTGTCTCACCAATCGCACGTCCGACACCAAGAATGACGCCGGCTAAAATTCCGGATTTTGCTGCCGGTACAACCGTGCGGTAAACACTTCTTTCATGTGTAGCACCAAGTGCCAGTGCTCCTTCGTAATATTTATCCGGCACCGCCTGAATGGCTGCCTCTGATGTTTCAATAATCGTTGGCAGAATCATAATGCCAAGTAAAAGAGATGCCGTTAAAATACTGTTTCCATTTCCGCCAAAAGTGTCGCGCACCATCGGAACCAGAACAACAAGTCCAAAAAATCCGTAGACAACGGATGGGATTCCGGCGAGCAAATCGACGCCACCTTTTAAGATTCGATACCATTTTTTCGGACAGTATTTTGCTAAAAACACTGCCGTCAAAATGCCAATCGGAACTCCTACAATAAGAGCTCCGGCGGTCACATATATGCTTCCTAATATCATCGGCAAAATCCCAAATTTGTGATTTCCCGGTTTCCACGCCGTTCCCGTCAGGAAATCGAACAAGCCGATTTCCTTAATTGCCGGGATACCATTGGCGAAGAGAAAGATACAAATTAATGCTACAGCGAGAATCGAAACACAAGCGGCAATCAGAAACACTACTTTCATTGCCTTTTCTTTCATGGCTGCCTCCTTTATTTGATGGCACTCCAGTCTGTGATTGTTCCGCGGAACACATCATTTACCTGTGCTTTTGTCATGTTATCTACTTTGTTTTCGTTATTTACGATTACTACGATTCCGTCTTTTGCAATTACAGTAGGTGTAAGTCCTGCACCGGTTTCGCTGTCTTTTAAGTCACGAGATGCCATACCGATGTCACAAGTTCCTTCTGCTGCTGAATTCATACCCGTTGTGGAATCGCTTTCCTGGATTTCAATTTCAGCACCACTGTTTACTGTCTTATAACTTTCCGCAAGTTTTTCCATAACCGGTGTAACCGAAGAGGAACCAGCTACTACAATTTTACCTTTGGCACCGTTACTCTTGAAAGCACCTGCATCACTTGCTTTGATGTAACCGTTAGACTCAATTACTTTCTGTCCGTCTTCACTCAGGATGTAGTTAATGAAATCCTGTGTTACTTCACTTTTCTTATCCTTTGTTGCAATGTTAAACGGACGGGAAATTGCATAACTTCCATTGTTAATGTTGTCAACCGTTGGCTCTGCACCGTCAATCTTAAGTCCTTTTACACTGTCATTTAAAGAACCGAGTGAGCAGTAACCAATTGCATTTTTATCACCGGCTACGGTTGTCATTACGATTTCCGTGCTGTTTGCGATTGTTGCTTCTTCTGTCGTCTTGTCTACTTTTTCTCCGTTCTCCTCATCTTCAACGCCAAAAAGCTCTATGAAAGCGCCTCGTGTACCAGAACCATCTTCACGTGATACAACGGAAATTTCCTGTGCTGCATCTGCTGATGTATTTCCTGCATCTTTTGTTGTGCTGCTGTCAGAGCCGCCACAGCCGGTAATCATCCCCACTGTCATAACCCCGCATAAAACCATTCCTAATACTTTTTTTGTCATCTTCATTTTCGTTTTCTCCTTTCAATCTTTTCATCTTTCTTTTTCTTTCTTACAAGTCCTAGTTTAGAGGGCGAATGTAAAATCTGAAATCATGTCTATGTAAAAAGTGCGTAAAGATTTGCAAAAAAAATACAACCCATTGACTGCACGCTTTCGCTTGACAGCCGCGCAGGGGTATGGGCATGCTAAATACGCATGCCTCATACCCGCGTGGCTGTATGCAGTCAATGGGTTGTGTTTTTTTGCTACGGAATGGGTTGGGGATTAGGTTTGGAGAAAAGGGGAAATTGCAAATTAGATAGAAGTTAATATGTAACAATATAGGTCTACTCTTCCGGATTTCAGATAATAATATAAAGAAAAGATTATGTTGCGTGGGTACAAGCACGTGGGTATCTGGCATGCGTATTTAGCATGCCGATACCCCTACGCGCTTGTTAAGCGGGAGCGCCCACAAAACATAACCTTTTCTTTATTATTATCTGAAATTTGAAAAAGTTTCTACCTATATTGCTTTACATATTAAACTTCGTCATCAATTCAAGTATCCTTTCTTCCGTCTCCTCGCACTCATCTGCAATCTGCGCAATGTTTTTCCCTTTTTCAAGTTTCTTTTTTATCAGTCTGCATAGTTCTTCCTTTCTGCCTGCTTCATATCTTTCATCCAATTTCATTTCCCACGTCATATAATTTTCCCTCCATTCTGTGTCATCGCGCATTTCCAGCACACGATGCTGAAGTTTATGAGTGTATTCATCCGTTGGCTGATTCGTACTCAGATAATCCAGTAAATTTACCAGATTGGTTTGCAGCCCTTCACGGTTTCCTCTTATGTTAACAAATACTGTCTTTCTCTTGTCCTGTAAGTGTATCTTTGTATCTTCCACACATACTGTCTCAAATGTGTAAATACTTCGATTCTTTTTAAACATATCAAAATTGCAAACAAATATCACAATGGATTCTTGCAGCTCACTGTATTTCTGCCCCACCTGAATCTGGTGACGGTCCATCTCGCTGTGGTAATAACGGCTCCGTAAATCCAATTCCCCTGTGTCTAGGAGCTGCATTTCGATATCATACGCATTTCCCTGTTCATCCTTTGCATAAATATCCAAACGAATTCCCTTACTGTATAAACCCGGTTTCATGCTTTTCTGAGATTCCATGACATGCAATTCTTTTATCTTAAATCCCAAAATCCTCTCCAAAAACTCCTGACAATGTTCCGGATTTCCCAATACAGAGGAAAACATAATATCATCTGTAAGTTGTATTTTTTCAAAATCAATTGTTCTGCCCATACATTTCTCCCTTCTGGAATATATCTTTCCATTTCTTTCTACGGAGAAACAAAACAAAACTTATTCTGATTTTGCCCTATGCCCTACTTATATAGTCTAACATCATTTTCTGTAACATGCAAGACAAAACATATCACATGCGTGCCCCCGTAAGTTTTTGTAAATTGCCTCACATTGTAGCACTGCATTTTAAAAATATCAATTCACAGTTATGTATAAATTTTCTTTTGCTATTTTGTATAAAACGCAGAAATTTCGGTGCATTACGGCTTTTTACCTGTGTGTCGTGGCGTTTTACGACGCAAAAGAGATACTTCCTACTCATCCGTTTTCATCAGCCCTTTTAACAACTTCTTATCCGAAATCGTTTTTACTTGTTTTGCTGTAATTGTAAACCATTTTTCTTTCTTCTCAAGCGTTCTATACTTGCCGGTCACATCTTCAATCCGGCAACTTCCTTGTTCGTCTCCACAAAAAGTATACACTTTATCCGAGACTACCTTTCCCTGTTTGTCTTTTTGCGCCACACGCACAACTCTTTTATTCGATATCGCATTATCCCCATAAACATAATCAATTGCCATTTCTACCATGTTCGTTTCCTTTTCAAGTGTAAGCCATTTTCCCCGATTTTTCATATATGTCTTTCCTTCCACATAATCAAAATCAATATAACTGACACCTGTATTCACCGTCTGCGTCTGCTTTGTTTCCACATCATAGCAATAATAATTTTTATAATCCGGCATCGGCTTTCCATACCGGTCTTTCAGTGATTTCTCTGACAAATAAACGGATACCTTGTAAATAATTTTCCCCTTTTTCCCCTGCCATACATTACTTAAATTTTCATACTTTAAATCTGCAATTTCGCAATACCGCCCTACATGTTTTAACACCGTTTTTTTGTTGTCTTTTACCGAAATAGCAAGAAATTCTTTTTTCGATGCAGTGTAAATAACTCCATTTTCCACAGCTCCCGGAAGTGCCTTGATTTTTTTCTTTTCATATGTTCCATCTTCATGGAATTTATAATACAATACCTCAGCATTTTTTTCGCCAATTTCAATTCCCGCTGCCACTTCTTTGGCATCCGTATCAAAAGAAAAGTCGAGCATTTCGTCCATGATTTTTTTCCACTCGCCATTTTTTAATGATATCTGCCACAAACAACTAATACCATGATACTTAGCAGGCACAATCATCGATACATAAACATAATCTCCATAAGAAAATAAAAATTCTAACGACCATCTATCCTCCTCGGCATTCTTCTTTTCCTCTTTGTCAGAATTGCTTCCCACCTTATGAAATCCTGACTGGATACTGCCGGCATAAAGCGTCGATGATGTCAAAATGTATTGTTTCCCATCCATTTCCATAATATCTGTCGGCCGCCCCTCTTCGATTGAAATCTCTTTCATGGCTTTTCCTAAAAAATTAAATACAATTAACTTTTCGGCAATCTGCGCAATCACATACTGTCCGCTCTCATTCACTGCAAATAACGAATCATCATAATTTTCAACATTTTCACAATATGTATATACAGCCGGAACTCTCATCGTCTTTGGATTCCAAAAATAAATCTTTATTTTTGATTTTGTTCCCGAATCAAAAGACACAAACAAGTCCCCCACACGATAACACTCTTCAATTGTATTGAATGGAATCGAAAAAGACTCCTGCGAAAGACTTTTCTTAAACTCCTGTTTTTCAATGATAAATTCTTCCCCTCTTTTTAATCCCGCCCTTGATGTGGAAGAAAGGCTCGCCGTTTTCGCTGCATTTTCTTTTTTGGCAGTATTCCCCATATATTTCCCACTCGCGCAAAAAATACCAATAACAGCAAGAACTTCCAAGAAAAAGATAATGGGAACCCCAATATAAAACTTTGGTTTACGTGTTTTGTGATGAAAAACATGCATTCCGGCAAAGGCACCTATCACGCCAAAGACAGCGGCAATAAGAAGGGTAGCTTCCGGGATTCTCCACTTATGGTGAACCGCTTTATACTTGTCCACTCCGTAAATCAAAAATACAATTCCATTTAAAATCAAATATGCTGTCAAAAAATACACTATCATACGTTCCTCCTATTTCTCAATCCGGCTGTCTCCCCGGTCAGTCACAATCCGGTAGCCAACCGATTCCACACGCCTGCTCAAACAGTCTTTGCACTGCGCCGACTCTTCCCCAGTGCATATTTTATTATCATACAGCTCGTACTTTTTCCGCACAGAAACCGGCGATAAATTCGGCATTAACACATTCGCTCCTGCCAATAATCCCTGCTCACGTCCATCCGGCGCAATTGTTCCAAGCGCTGTCGTCGCAGGAAGTAACACCCCCGGAAACATCAGTCGTAGAATACTCAATAACAAAAGTGTCTGCTCATAGGAACCATTTTCTTCTGCACCAAATGGTGTATCCTGATGGGCAAGAAACGGTCCGATTCCAAGCATATGGGGCTTTAGTTCCTGCAAAAATTCAAAATCTTCAACAAGACACTCCACCGTCTGTCCCGGCGAGCCTACCATAAAACCGGCACCTACTTCATATCCAAGTTCACGTAAGGTAAATAAACATTCTTTACGATTTTTAAGTTTCATTTCCTGCGGATGCAATTTTCTATAGTGAGCATCATCCGCCGTCTCATGGCGCAGAAGGTAACGGTCTGCCCCCGCCTCACGAAAACATTCATATTCCTCTTTGGTGCGCTCTCCGATAGACAACGTCACTGCACAATCCGGAAATTGTTTCTTTAATTCCCGGACAATCGAAGCCACCCGTTCTTTCGTAAACCAGCCATCTTCGCCGCCTTGCAGCACAAAGGTACGAAATCCTAATTCATATCCTTCTTTGGCGCAGGACAAAATTTCTTCCGGCGTCAGACGGTACCGCTCCACTTTTTCGTTACTTTTGCGTATCCCGCAGTAATAACAATCATTGCGGCAGATATTTGTAAATTCAATCAGCCCCCGTACAAATACGTCCTTCCCGTAAATCTTCTCCCGAACTTCTCTCGCCTGTGTGGCAAGAAACTCTCGGTCCTCTTTATTTGCTGTTTCAAGAAGTTGTATCATTTCATTCCTGTCTAATTTCTTCTCCTGTCGAAGACGCATAATCCTCTCGCCGTTGTTCATCTTCTGATTCCTCCATCTCTTCCGAGGAAGCGTGCAGGCACACTTCACTCTGCCCGTGTAATTTTTTTGCTAAGTCAAACTTTAAAATCTGCTTTCGTCTTACATTATGTCCAACAACTTCCCGATATTTCGCATTAACGAATCCGAGAATCTTAGGAAGTGCCTCGTCGACACCCGGCACATCATAATACACCGCCACTACTACATAATTCATCGGTCCGGTCTGGTAAAGCTGCAAATCGGCAAAAAATTCACCACAATTCTCCTTCAGATATGCATCAAGATACTTTACCAGCGCACAATAACGCTCCTGCCATCCGGCATTTACATAGGACATACTGACATCATACAAAAAATTATTCTTTTCTGACATATAAATCCCCAAAGAAATATCTTCACACTTATTATATGAAACTCCTCTGTTTTTGTCATCCTTTTTTCAAATGTTTGTTGTTTTTAAAATTTTTAGGTTGCCGTAAATTTGCAGGAAAAGTTTGTGGTGCGTGAGTGCTCCCGCTCAACAAACACGTAGGGGTATCGGCATGCAAAATACGCAATGCCTGATACCCACGTGTTTGTACTCACTTACCACAAATCTTTTCCTGCAAATTTACGGCAACCTAAAAAGATAAGCAACTAACATTTGATGCAAACCACCCCTATGGGGCAAATCAGGGGAAAAAGCGTTGTTTTAAAACTGCGCACCTAATTCATGCAGGGGAGATTCACTAACAAATATCTGCTGGCAGCTTATTAGGCTTGCATTTAATCATCAAGAAAAGTTCGTGAAGAGCGGGTACAAACACGTGGGTATCTGGCATTGCGTATTTTGCATGCCGATACCCCTACGCGTTTGTCAAACGAGAGTGCCCGCGAAGCACAAACTTTTCTTGATGATTTATGGAATCCTTAACAACTGCCAACACCTTGATTTGTCAACACTTGACATCTATTTATGCTCTGTAGTAAAATATTGAGGTTATGAAAAATGAAAGAGGAAGCATTTTAATATGAAAGCAAAAATACGAATAGCACGACTTCTTCAGTACCTGCTGTTTTTTATTCCGGTCAAAAAAAATCGGATTATGTTTTATGCAAATAACCGCAAGGGCTATGTGTGCAACCCAAGTGTTCTTATGGAGTCATTTTGGTTAAAACATCCGGGAGAATACGAACTTATCTGGGTCACCCGTTTTCCGGAAACCTGTACGATGCGAACCGGAATTACAGTCGTACGCCAGCGAAGCTTAAGCTATTTTAAATTATTTCTGCGCTGTGGTATTTTTATCACCAATGATATGATTGATGAAGCACTAGTCAAAAAAAGAGGACAAATCTTTTTAACAACCTGGCATGGTGGCGGCGCTTATAAAAAAGTAGGCAAAGAAACAATAAACGAAGATAAAACATTTGCCGCAAATTTCGACAAATGGTATAAGCGGTTAGATTACTTTGTATCTTCCTGTCAGGCATGCACCGACATGTACGCCGAAGCATTTTCGTTAGACCGAAAAATCTTTTTGGAAACCGGAACACCACGAAACGACATTTTCTTTTCGGAGCACCCGGAAATCAAAAAACGTGTACAGGACTTTTATCATATAAGCGAGCAGACGAAAATTTTGCTTTTCGCGCCAAGTTTTCAGATGACAGCTCCGGAAAAAGAGCAGTACGATTTGCGATATTTATCGGAAACAATTGACCGCTTAGAAGAAGCGACCAAAAACAACTGGATTGTTCTTTACCGCTCGCATTATTTCCGAGAGGAAACAAGCGAATCTCTTGATGAGCGGATTCTTGATGGAAATGCCTATTATGAAATGCAGGATTTACTTTACACCAGTGATTTACTGGTAACCGATTTTTCTTCCTGCATCTGGGATTTTGCCCTGACCGGTCGCCCGGTTTTCTTATTGGAAAACCGCCTGAAAGAATACGAACAAATGGACCGCGGTTTCTTTGTTCCATATGACACATGGCCGTATTTGAAATGCAAAAACATTGCGGCACTTCCCGATATGGCAGTCAAATACAGGGACGAAGACTTCACAACATTGTACAAACAGCATTTTGAAACCATGGGTTCTTTTGAAAAAGGAACAGCATGTGAACAAATTCTTCATATATTAGAGAACTAAGAATGTAAGGAGTAATAAAATGAGCGAACAACGAGATAAAAATTTATGGATTTTTAACGCCGGAAACAGCTTTGCCGGCAACCCAAAATGGATGTTTGAATATATCATAAGACACCACAAAGAAATCAAACCGGTCTGGATGTGCTACAATGCAGACACGATGAACTATGTGCATAAACTTGGTTACGAGGCAGAACTTTACCGCTCTTCCAAGGGAAAAAGTGTTATGGCAAAAGCCGGTGTCTATGTCGTTGAAATGTGTAAAGAGGTGTTCCAGCCGGAACTTTCCGGCATTACCGTTTTGAATCTGTGGCACGGCGTTGGCTGCAAAAGTATCGAAAGAAGGGTAACCGACGGATTTCTTCAGGAGCGCATTGCGAAAAAATACATTCAAAACAACGATATTCTTCGCAATAACCAGCTCTTTTTAGTCACCTCGGAAATTATGGAAAAACATTTCAAAGAGCAGTGCGGCATTGATGATGACAAAGTAATACGCGCGGGCTATCCACGCTGTGTTGTGAACGATAACATTCAAAGTTACGACCATGATATTCGCAAAAAGAAAGGGCTGCCTGCCAATACCAAGCTGGCAATTTACTGCCCAACTTACCGCGATAATAATGGTGCTAATTTTATGAAGTCCGCTCTTCCGGATATGAAACGTCTGGCAAAAGTCCTTCATGAAAACAACATTCTTTTGATATTAAAAATGCATCCTTTAGTGGAAAAAGACACCCAGTATCTCGCAATGAAAGAAGTATATCGTGAACATCCGAATTTTTACTTCTGGGAAAATGAAGATGATGTGTACGAAATTTTTTCGGATATCGACATTGCCATTATTGATTACTCCTCCATTTTCTATGATTTATTAGCGCGTGGAGTAAAAACTTTTATCCGCTATTTTTACGATATTGATGATAAAGAAAATTTCCGCGACTTCGTTTTCGATGTGCGCGAAATGACTTGCGGAACCGAAGCATCTAATTTCGATGAATTACTTGCGGCTCTTGCTTCCTGCAAAGAGACGGAAAAAACAGAACTCGACCGGATTAATCAGTTATTCTGGTCTTATTCGGATGAAAATGACTGCGAGCGGATTATCGATACTGCACTATCTTTTACGCCGGAAAAAAGAGAATTTCCGAAACTTTACAGTTTTGATATTTTTGACACTCTGTTTTCACGCCAGTGCTGCTATCCTTCCAGCGTTTTCGACAATGTCCGCAAAAAACTGGAGCAGTCTGACTGCGGATATGACAGTTATTTTATCCGCAAATTTTCGCAGATCCGCCGCTGGTGCGAAGCCAATGTGCGTGAGTTTTATAAAAAGTCGGTATTAATCCGAAACGACGACCATTTAGAAATCCAGTTGTCGGAAATTTATGACCACATGGCAACACTGTTTCCGCTCACCGATGAGCAGAAACAGCAGTTGATTACATGGGAATGTGAGGAAGAAATCCGTTCCGTCATTCCTTTGACTGACCACATTGATATGCTCAAATCGTACCTTGCCGAAGGAAACGATGTCGTATTAATCAGTGATATGTATTTACCGAAAGAAACAATTCAGAAAATGTTAGCAAAAGCAGACCCGCTTCTTGCCACACTTCCACTGTTTTTATCGAGCGATAAAGGTTATCAAAAAACAACCAGAAAATTGTTTTTGGAAGTATATAGTTCTCTCGACTACCATTATTCGGAATGGATTCACATTGGCGATAATAAATTTGCCGATGACACCCAGCCATCCCGTCTTGGCATCCACACACAGCCGGTGTCGGTTCCGGAACTTGACGACTATGAAAAACATATGGCAGCCTACATTGAAGAATATGGTATGCACAGTGTTGTGAAATTGTTCCGCAACTTCCGTCTGGAGGAACACACGGACAAGGAAACTTTTGCCTACAAATATGCCAGCCTTTATTTTGTTCCTTATGTTCACTGGGCAGTACACGACGCCTTAAAACGAGGTTACAAAACACTTTATTTTATTTCCCGTGATGGCTATTACTTGAAACTTATGGCTGATGCCGTAATTGAGAGCAAAGGACTTCCGCTCCGCACAAAATATATTTACGGTTCACGAAAAGCATGGCGTGTGCCATCGTTTATCGACAAAGTGGATGAAGAATTTTTTGAACCTTATGGCAACTTCAGCGGCGTCCGCAATTTCAATAAATTGCTTTCCGCCCTTTTAATTGACGAAGCAACATTTGATAAGTTCTTCCCGGAGCTTGATTACTTAAAAACAACGAAACGTTATTCAGACCAGTTAATTTCTGATGTCAGTCAGAAATTAAAACGTTCCGATGCCTACAAAGAACATTTGCTTGCCGTTGCCAAAAAGCAGCGTGTCATCGTTTCCGACTATCTTCGTCAGGAAATTGATTTCAACGAGCCATTTGCCTTTGTCGAGTATTGGGGCCGCGGCTATACACAGGACTGCCTGACAAGATTGTTAGCCGATGCCGCCGGTCACGAGGTGGATGACCCGATGTATTATGTACGAAGCATTTACCCGACCATCGGCAAATCCATTCGCTACAACTACACTTGCAACACACATTCCGTCGTTTTTGCAGAATCCATTTTTGCAAATCTTCCGTATCGTACCATCGAAACTTACGAAGAGAAAAATGGACGCATCGAGCCGGTATTTAATTCCTGTGAAAATGACGAAGAAATGAATCAGGCATTGGAAACTTATCTGGTTCGCTTTGCGAAGGATTTCTGTGCACTCAACTTAGAGGATGAATTTACAACCGGCCATTACCTGTATGACTTTGGCATGGCAAACTTCAAGCAGACAACCGACGATCCGATTCTGCTGAATGTTTTCGGAAGTCTCAAGGATGCCGTGGCACTTGGCGAGCGTGCTGAGGAATACGCCCCTCCGGTAACCTTCCATACAATTGTCGACTGGATGCATGGAAAGTCATACCATACAAAATCATTTGAAATGTCGATGAAAAAATCGAAATTTATTTATCGGTGGATTTATAAGAGTTACTGTTATTACTGCGATAATATCAGAGGGAAAATATTTAAGAATAAATATTAAAACAGTTTACGCAGAGTGGGTACGTTCTCTTGTACTCATTCTGTGTAAACTGTTTTTATTTACAAAAGTTAATTTTGTCATTCTGAAATCAACCAATCAATGAGATTAATTGATTTTATACCATCATATGAATTATCCATTCCAGGATTTAATGAAAGAATTATCTTTTCATAATTATCTCCGATTTTTTGCAACGGGAACAATTCTCTTTTTCGAACATCTTCATTTTCCATTGATTCAGTTACCTGAATATATTGTTTTTCATCTACTTTTGTTGCAATAAAATCAACTTCAGCATTATCTATTTTTCCAATTGATACATCAAAACCACGCCGAAGCAATTCAAAATAAACAATATTTTCCAAGACATGTCCACTATCACGGTCTCTAAAACCAAGAAGATAATTTCTAAGACCAATATCAACAATATAGTATTTTCCAAGTGTCCGCAAAAATTCTTTCCCTTTAATATCAAATCTTTTAATACCATAAAAGAAATATGCTTCCAGCAAGGCATCTACATATGACTGTACCGTATGTGTACTTGGTGTTCCTTTCCGTTTGCCATCCTCAAGTAATCCTTCATTTACAAGAATATTACCTATTGAGGACACGGATATGTTGCTGCCAATATTATCGGCAAGAAATGTAATAATCTTTTTTAAGAGAATGGGGTCTGTAATACGCTTTTGCCCCCTCAAATTTTCACGTTCTAAGATATCTCTCATAATAACCGTTGAGTAAATTCCTTCAAGTAATATAAGTGCTTTTTCTTGGTCAAGTCCAACATCTGCAATACCAGGCATACCCCCAAAACGCACATAAGCATCAAAAACTTCACGAATTTCATAATGTTCTCCATTAGAATCAAATGCTTGTTTTCGAGTACCGCCTAATGCACTCTTTGTTTCTTTAATTTCAAAATCATAAAAAGTCAAAAACTCCGAAAAAGACAATGGCAGCATCTTTATTTCTACACATCTGCCTGATAAGTATGTGGCATATTCGGAAGATAGCATATACGCATTTGAACCTGTCACATAGATATCACAGTTAAAATCAACTCGAAAAGAATTGATTGCATCTTCCCAATTAGGGACACGCTGAACCTCATCAAAAAAGAGATACATTCTCTTTCCTTCAATTATGCGTGCCTTGACATATTTATAAAAATCATCACTATTCATATCCTTAAAAGCATAGGACTCAAAATTCATCTCAAGAATCTGTTCCTCTGATACACCATTTTCTTTCAAATGTAGAGTCATGAGCTTAAGCAGACTTGATTTTCCACACCTGCGGATACCAGTGACAACTTTTACAGGTTCGGTATCTTGAAATGCTATAATTTTTTTCAAATAAAGTTCTCTTTTTTTTAGTACATGTGTGTCTATCATCCATTACACCTCCTTGTAAATATGACAATAGCACAAACTTCAAAAAAAAGCAAGTTTGTGCACTCAAATGCACAAACTTGCTTTTTTCGATTTTTTTTGCACTCATCAGTACCTTTTCCAAAAATCATACGAAATCAATTCCGCACCATTTTTCTGAAAATCCTTCACGGTCTTTTTATACTTGCCGGCAAGTAGCCATCCCATTTTGAAACATCTGCCAATGGTTACAAAGAAATCTTTTGCTTTTCGTTCGACATAAAATCCACGGCTTGTGTCTGGGTCGTATAAAAGAGCTGTTTTTCTGCGGTACAAAGCATCCGGATGCGCACCCATAGGAAGCACCGCCGTCTCTTTTTTCGCCGGAAGAAGCCATCCGTTCACAGACAACAAATGTTTCTTCGCAAAACCACCATCCTCATATAAATGCGAAGGCTGTGGCTTTGTCTTTTCAACATCAACGCCAAACTTGTGTAAATCATCGGAAACATCCTGCATGGCATACCCCATTTTCATGATTTCCGGATGAAGTTTTGTCGGGTCTAATTCCTTCAAAAAGTCAGTTCCCTTACAAAAATCTTCGACACCCTTCATCGTCAAATCCTGATCTTTCACGCGAAGATGAAGCATTTGTCCAATAAGATGTCTCGCAACACGTTTTATCATGCGCAGCCTGGAAAACTTCGGATGATGGATGGCACAGGCAACCAATGTATTTCTCATATCATAATATTCCATGGAAGATGCCTTTCTATTATCGAACGCATCATGCCACACACCAATGCCGTTCATTGTCATAATATTTCCATCAAAACGCAGACCATATTCGATATCGTCGCCATGAATAAAAATCGGAAGCGGAAAACCACGAAACTGCTCTGCTAACGGCACGCAGCAGTACCACCAGCCATTATAGTCCATCGGGAGATCATATTCATTGCGGGCAACATCTGTCATTCTCCGCAAATCATAACCACGCTTGGTAAATCCAATGCGTCCGCCCTGCCAGAGTTCACCATTCGCATGCTGAATGTAAGGGATATCAAGGCGCAAAAGCCCACCGCCAAGCATAGCCCCTTTCCGCTCCTCTTTTAGGAAGTTAAGAAGTGTATACGTTCTGAAAAGTGACTCCGGTTCCAGCACAATATCATCATCCATCAAAAGAATATGTGTAAGGCAATACTTTTCCCTATCCTCATATGCTTCTTTCATGCAGCGGCCAAAACCGCCGGAGCCGCCGGTGTTTCGATTTGGCATCACAAAAATTCTGTCGTTTGACAACTCTTCGCAAGGAAGCGTCTGTCCGTTATCCGACACATACACATACACCTTTTGATAAAGCGGTGAATCCGGATTTTCCATCGTTTCACGCTTTAAAGTTTCCAGCGTTTTTTTCACAAATTCTTCGCGCCGGAAGGTACAAATTCCAATCGCTATTTTCGCTAACTGGATAGGTTCAAAAACTGTCTCAAAACATCCACCGAGAATCTCCGTATCACTGTCTGCCCTAACCGTTGCGTAAACAATCCCCTCTACGTCTGCCAGAGAAAAGGAAAGAGAAACCTCCTCCGGATCTGCCTGCCTATGTCTCTCACTGGTAAAATTTTCAGTCAATGCCATTGTTCCACCCGTAACCCCGGCATCCCACAGTCGAACCATGCAGCTTCCCTTACAGCGCAGGCGGAAACGAACTTCTTTTATTTTCGTATACATTTTCCATTTATAAGCGGAAAAACTATTAAAATAAGTAAATAAATCCGCTTCATTTCCAGCCGGTATCTTACCGTCCGTTGTGCCATGAAAATAAAGTTCCGGCTCGTTGCATATATTTTCTTTTGGAAAAACTAAATTCTGTAATATCATTTTTATCCTCTATTTCTTCTGAGTTGCCATATAGGCATCGCACACTTCATTTACCTCGCCAACCTGCATAATCTGTCCCTTATTAATCCATACCGCATGGTCACAGAGTTTACGCACCTGGTCAATCGAATGTGAAACGAACAAAAGTGTTGTTCCGCCACCCATCATTTCATCCATTCGCTTCAAACACTTCTGCTGGAACGAATAGTCGCCGACCGCCAGAATCTCATCTACAATCAAAATATCCGGACGCACAATCGTAGCAATCGAGAAACCGAGCCTTGCACGCATACCGGATGAAAAGTTTTTCACCGGCGAATCCAAAAACTTATGAAGTTCTGAAAACTCCACGATTTCATCAAAATGCTCCTGCATATATTTCTTGGAATGTCCAAGTACCGTTCCATTCAAAAAAATATTTTCCCTTGCCGTCAGATTCATATT
>ERZ808240.1329-NODE-1329-length-31052-cov-14.618866_pt1 | contig 31052 bp, 16 predicted proteins | sample MGYA00521084_ERZ808240 | MGnify/ENA primary metagenome ERZ808240 (study PRJEB31516, sample SAMN03275571) | gut metagenome | biome: mammalia-associated habitat; material: feces | host: Papio cynocephalus | place: Kenya | collected 2012-08-06 ... | reverse complement strand
TGGTTAGAACGCTAGCCTGTCACGCTAGAGGTCGTGGGTTCGAACCCCATCCAGGTCGCCATTTGCCCATTTGCCTCTGTAGCTCAGTCGGTAGAGCAGAGGACTGAAAATCCTCGTGTCGTTGGTTCGATTCCGACCGGAGGCACCAAATGGTTATGCGGATTTAGCTCATCTGGTAGAGCGCCACCTTGCCAAGGTGGAGGTAGCGAGTTCGAGCCTCGTAATCCGCTCCAAGGACGCTTAAAATATATTTAAGCGTCCTATATTTTTAAAAAATAAATACGGCACCATAGCCAAGCGGTAAGGCAGGGGCCTGCAAAGCCCTCATCCCCAGTTCGATTCTGGGTGGTGCCTCCATGAAAAAGCAATTGCAAAAAGCAATTGCTTTTTTCAGTTGTATTCGCCTTACAGCGAGTAATATTCGCTTCGCGAGTGTGAGGGTGAATATAATATCACTTTTACCACAAGCAAAAATATCACGCCGAGCACAGCTCTACATATCACTTGGTTTACTTTATGTTATAATATAATAAGTGATTCGCGCAGTGTAAACGCACATCGGTTACATACTGTGCAATTTCGTCGCACAGTCACAAAATCGTCGCGGACCATATATAGTTCGCGACGATTTTTATTTTTAAAAGGTCTCGGCTCGTTCACGCCGTCTCCCCTCCCCTGTAAATTTACGGCTCAGCTACGCAGTTTTAAGACGTTTTTCTTTTTCCGTTTATTATCGGCACACGCTTTGCAGTATTTTAATTCCCAAAACGGGCGCTGATTTAGCGTCTGCCGACATTTTTTTAAAAGCTTCCGCCCGTTTTACATCATCAAAACATTATCAGAAAGTGAGTCTGTTTCGTGGGCTGTTTAGAATTTTTACTCGAATTTATTTTTGAAGCTGTTTTAGAAGGATACATTACACTGATGCAATGGATAATTCCTCAAAAACGAATCGGTAATCGCTTTCAAATCATATTAAAAACCATTGTCGGAATTGTTACCGGCCTTCTGCTTATTACTATGCTCTTAGGTATTTTCGCAATGCTTTCCGCAGACGAATACATAGTACATATCGGTCGGTATATGATATTCATTCCTCTTGCCATAAGCTTATTTCAAATTATTATAGGAATTATTATGCGTATTATCGCAAGAAAAAAGTGATTTTTTGCAGCGCAAATTTTGACCTTGTAAGCAGCAGCCCTTAGTTATTTGCTTTTAACACCTATGTACGGCAGGCATTCGCCTGTTTTACAAAGAAAAACCGTTTTCTTTGCAATATAATCAACCGCTATGACTTGCCTTATTTACGTATTTTCGATATTCGGTGGGTGAAAGCCCGTATTCCAAACGAAATTTTTTTGAAAAATATGCAGCGTTATCATATCCGAGCGCTACGGCAATATCGATTATTTTCAAATCGCCGCTTTTAAGCAAATATGCCGCTTCCTTTAATCTAAGCTTGTTTTTATATTCGCAAAAATTAAGCCCCATATTCTTCTTGAACAAATGTCCTAAATACTTTTCATTCATTCCGCAGGACGCCGAAACGGATTTAACGGTTTCCTGCGAAAAAAAGTCTGCTGCGGCGTCCGCAAGTCTCTTTACAGGGTCCGGAACATTTTTTCTTTCAAAATTTACATTTTCAAGTCTCCGGGTTATTATTTCAGCTACCGCGTCTGCAAGCGCTTCGGCTTTTTTTAAATTAAACTCACATTCCGAATTTTCAATTAACGATAATGCATAATCATACGACAAAGAAAACTTGCTGCAAGCCCTTGCTATTCGTTTTTCAGCTTCCCTTTTATCATAGCAAAGATTACTTATATACACCGTAGCTGCCCACTCCCCGTTTAAAAACACGGGCTCTGTCACCTCAAAAGCCCCGTTAACGCAATAAGCGGCATAGCGGCCGCGTTTTGCGGCAAGTCTGTCGGCACAGGCACGGCAACGCATACATTTCTTTATTCCCTCAGGCGACGATTTAATATAATTGCATAAAGCGTTTGTATGTATCCGATGTTCAAGCTTAACGCTTAGCTCATCGGCAACATCAAATCGGCACCAAACATATATTTTGAATTTATGCCCTTCTTCTAAAAGCTCTATCCATTCATTAACCGAAAGCACAAGACACACCCTTATTAAGTAATATATAACTTTTATGTTATGTTTTCAGACCTTTGTTGTAGAAAAACGCAATCCGATAATATATAATATAAACGGATCTTTGTTTTGAAAGGCAGTTTTATAATGAAAGAATTATCCTGTAAAAGCATTTCAAAGGAATATGACGTAATAGTTTGCGGCGGAGGTCCGGCAGGCTGCTGCGCCGCAATTTCCGCTTCAAGGGCAGGTATGCATACCTTGCTTATAGAGGCAACAACGGCGTTAGGCGGAATGGGAACCATGGGTATGGTATCGGCGTTTGCACCGTTCACAGACGGCGCAAATATAATATACCGCTCCCTGCCGATTGAAATACTCACACGCTATAAAAAGCGTATGAATATACCTGAATGGAAATGGGACTGGATCAAGCTTTCGCCCGAAGACCTTAAAAGAGTATATGACGATATGATATCAGAAAGCAAAACCGACGTTTTGTTCCGGTCGATTGTTTGCTCTGCCGAAACAGAAAACGGAAAAATAAAACAAATCTATGCAGCTGATAAAAGCGGCATTACCGCTTACCGCGCCAAGGTGTATATTGACTGCACCGGCGACGGAGATTTAGCCGCACACTGCGGAGTACCGTTTGAAATAGGACAGGACGGCGGAGTTCAGTCCGCCAGTCTTTGTTTTGCCGTAAGCAATGTTGATACGGAAAAGATAAATACAAAGATAAACAGCAATTTTGACGACGGCATATGGCCTAAAATAATTGCCGACGGTAAATATCCGCTCATATCCCGCCATTTTATTCCGGTTTATTTCGGCGATACTTTAATAGTAAACGGCGGGCATTTATTTATTGAAGACCCAACCGATAACAGGCAAATAAGCCGCGCCTATATTCTCGGAAGGGAAACTGCGGAGCAATATCTCGCCGCCCTTAAGGAATATATGCCTAAGGCGTTTTCCGATTCATATCTTGTAGAAACCGCGCCGCTTATGGGTATAAGAGAGACGCGCAGAATAAAGGGAAAATATACCCTCACATTAGACGATTATATAAGCCGCAGAAGCTTTGGCGATGAAATCGCCCGTAACTCATACTGGCTTGACTGCCACCCTTCCGAAAAGGACAAAACCGCTTGTTCGGTACAGCCGGAAAACGGATACAAAAAAGGCGACAGCCACGGTATACCTTTCAGATGTCTTGTACCTGAAAACATAAAAAATCTGCTTGTTGCAGGGCGCTGTATTTCGGTTGAAAGAATCGTTTTATCAAGCACAAGAGTTATGCCGAACTGTATGGCAACCGGCGAGGCGGCAGGTATCGGAGCCGCCCTTGCGGTAAAAGAACATACAGACGCCTGCAATATAAGCGGCGAACAAATCAGAAGTATTTTAGAATTAAATTAAACCGAAAACGTTATACTTGCAGGGCGGAGACCCGCGGCCTTTGCATAAACGGTTACCTTTCCGCTCTTCCCGGTTGTTTCAATAAGAACGCTGCACAGTCCGGCCCACATTTTTCTTTTATTTGAAGCTGCCGCGGTATGGTCGCAATTATCGGAGCCGGTTCCGGCAACCCTTGCTATCGGCGTGTTATCGCAAAAGAATTCCGTTTCGGGCTCCGCGTCCGGAACGAAACGCCCTTCACTGTCTGCACAGCTGCATTTAATAAGCACCGCGCCCCTTTTACCGCTCGCCGGCAGTTCTGAAACAATTTCCATTCTAAGCTCACTTGCCTGACCCGACGTTTCAATTGTTTCGCTTACTTCAACTCCGTTTTTTATTCCCACGGCAGTCAGTCTGCCGGGTCTGTATATAATATTCCACTCTGCATGACCAATAGGCTTAACCTGCTGTTTGCCTACCGAGCAGCCGTCCTGAAACAGCTCTGCGCTTTCGCAGTTGGTATAAACAACAACCCTTACAGTTTCCCCTTCGCGTTCAGGCATATTCCAATGCGGAAGAATATGCAGCATTGGTTTTTCTGTCCATAGCGATTGGTTTTGGTAAAAGGCGTCTTTTTTATTCAAAAACAGATCAACCGCTCCCGACGCGGAACAGAGCCTTGGCCAAACCGTTTCTCCCCTATGCTCAATTCCGGACCATTGGAACGAACCGGCTATCCACGGCCGTTCGGCTATAGCCGCCATAGTTTTTTCTCTGCCCAGAAACCATTGGTTTGTATCCTTATCAAACGCCGAAAATCTGCCGAGTTCAGGGTTATCGGGATAATACCACCCGCGGGTAGTTCCGGTTGCACAGCATTCGGAAATATAAATCGGCGTATCGGGATATTTTTCTTTTATTTTATCCCAAATCTGCAAATTATAGTTAATACCGATAAGCTCGCTGCATAAAGCCACCGGACAGTTGAGCGGATCGGCGTCAATTGCACTTGTTACGGGGCGAGAACCGTCAAGCCGTTTAACCGCGGCTGCAAGGCGTTTTGTTATGCGTACGCCGACATTATTTTTATGAGTAGGCTCCTCGTTGCCTATCGACCACATAAAAACCGAAGGACGATTGCGATCGCGTTTTATAAGCATCTCAAGCTGCTCTATACTGTCCTCATCGGAATTAAAAAATCTGGTTTCGTTCATAACAATAAATCCGTTTTCATCAAGCGCGTCCATAGTGGCCTTATCGTGCGGATAATGTGATGTGCGGTAACCGTTGGCCCCCATTTCCTTCATCAGTTTTATCTGATACCGCTGTATTGAATCGGGAACCGCCCTGCCTGTTATACCGAATCCCTCGTGGCAGCAAACCCCGTTTATCTGAACGCGCCTGCCGTTAAGGATAAAGCCCTTGTCGCAATCGAATTTAAACGTCCGAAATCCGAATTTTGTTTTATATTTATCGCATTCAATACCGTCTGCGCTTATAATAACATCGGCGCTGTACATATACGGATCGCATACATCCCACAGCCTTGGGGCTTTAACCGAAATTTTCGCTTTTCCTTCGGCCTTGCCATAGCTGTTGATATTTACCGTTTCGGTCGCCTGACCTATAACCGTTTCTCCGTCAAGCAATCTGAATGTAAGATCGGCCGTTTTTTGATTTTCGGTTTCATTTAAAACAGACGCCGTAAATAAAACGTTCCATTCCGTTTCGCTGATTTTTTCCGGCAAAACATACAGCCCGTATGTTTCCGCACATATGGGCTCGGTCTTTTGCAGCCATACATGCCTGCAAATGCCGCCACCCTCATACCACCAGCCGTTATGTACCTCGGCATTTGTATATACCGCAACAACATTAACGGCGGCTTCGTCATATTCAAGCACATCTGTAATATCAATTTCAATCGGGTTATAGCCGCAGTAATTGTGCTTCATAATATGTCCGTTTACATATATATCGCTTTGAGTTGCAATACCGTCAAAAAGCAGGGTTATTCTCTTGCCTTCATCTTCCCCGGTAATATTAAGATGCTTTCTGTACCATGCGTTTTCGTATTTCACATAGCCGCGTGTGTTATTACAGCCCTTATCGGGCGTCCTGTTTATCATATAATCGTGGGGCAGGTGAATATTCTCCCAGCCGTCGCAGTTAAGTACTCTGTCGTCGGCATATGAATCGCTGTTATCATCATAAAACCGCGCCGCCGGTCCCCACTTTTGCGTTTCACTTTTTGAAGAAATATAAACAGGTCCCTTATATTTAGGGGCTTGCTTTTCGAAATCTCCCAAATGAAACAGCCAGTTATCGTCAATACATATTTTTTCGCGCATATATTTTAACCTCATTTAACTACTTATTATCCCGTAATGCCTACACGGTCTATACTTTGAACAAATTTTCTTTGCAGAATCAAATATATAGCAAGCATAGGAGCTATAAACATAAAGCAGGCTGCCGATTTTGCGGCAATCGCTTTTCCGCCGCCCCATATATTCGCGGCAGTAATCAGGTTGTCAATATCATAAATTTTAACCGCAAGAGGAAAATTTTCAGAAAGATACATAACTGCAAGGTAATAATCGTTCCAGTGCCATATAAGCGCAAAAAGCGTAACCGTTGTGTATACAACCGAGGACGAAGGAACGGCAATTGAAAAAAATGTTCTGAAAAGACCGGCGCCGTCGATCCAAGCCGCCTCTTCAAGCTCCTTGGGAAGTCCCGAAAAAAACTGAATATAAATATATATAAGTATACCCGAACGAAGCCCTACCCCGAAAATCGAGGGAAGATAAAATGTTAAGACCGTACCGAGAATATTCGGCCGCAGGTCAATTCCGGTAAGCTTATTAAAAAATCCTAAAATTCCGAATATATCAAGATGAGAATAATTTGTCATTATGGGAACTATTATCATTTGCGCGGGAACCAATATGGTAAGCAAAAGCACAAAGTTTAATAGTTTTTTTCCTTTAAAATCAAATCTTGCAAGCCCGTAGGCTATAAACGAGCATATAAGTATCTCTATGGCGGCGCTTAATATTTCAAATTTAAGGGTTGAAAGCAAACTGTTTTTATAATCTATTGCTTTTAAGGCCGTTGCGTAGTATTCAAATGTAATATGCTTAGGTATGTAAATAACACTGGGATCTGCAAATGCGGCGGTTGTTTTAACCGAAGAGGATACCATATAGATCACAGGATAAATAACAATGTAGCCTATGGCTATAAGCAAAGCAAGCCTGAAAACGGAATACACCGCAGAGGTTACCCGCTTTAATGTTTTTTTGTTTTTAAGCATCGGTTACTCCCCCTTATTCCCAACGTTTCATACACAGCCTGTTATAAGCGCCCAAAACAACCGCCATAATAACGCCTATAACCGCAAAATAGCTCCACAGCATTGCCGATCCTTCACCGTAATACTGCATACGCATAAATGTATAGGCCTGACTCATTACCGAATTGCTTTGCGCCGTCATAAGCTCAACCATTGTAAATACAGCCACCAATACCATCACGCGGGAGAGCATCGGAAAGGTTATAAACCAAAATTCCTCCCACCTTGTGGCTCCCTCTACCTTTGATACCTCATAAAGCAGCGGCGGTATTGTTTGCATACCCGAAATAAACAGCACCGTCTGAACGCCGCAGTTCCATATCATATTCATAATTCCGTTTATAACGGTTACAAAATAGTCGCCGAGCTTTTGCGGCAGACCTAAGCCCTCTACTATTTCATTAACGTCAAACATTGCCATTGCAACGCTTTCGTCGGTCTTAATATTGGATACCCCCTCGGACACCGAGCTCAAAATAACATTAAGCACCGCGCCGCTCGCTATTATTACGGGGAGAAAATAAAGCGCCCTGAAAAATATTCTGCCCTTGAATTTTTGGTTAAGTATTATTGCCAGTATAAGACTTATTATTATTATAACCGGAAACGAATACAGAAACTTAACTATCGCTTTTGCAATATAGTCAAGATAATCGGCGTTACGGGCAAATATATACCTGAAATTTTTAAGCCCGACAAATGTAGTTTTAAGCCCCTCGGTTGTAAGCGATACCTTAGAAAACGAGTATATTACGGACTGTATTACAGGCAGTGCGAAAAAAAGCACAAGTCCTATAACCCAAGGAAAAACACAAATTCTGCCATAGTGCGCCTTAAGGGCGTTTATTCCGCGATTTTTTTGTTTTTTCATTGCTTTTCCTCCGTATAAATGAAAGAGCCTGCTTCAACCGTGCCCGCCGCGGTGTTTTCCGCCTTGTTCCCGTAATTCACATAAACCGTAACGCCGTTGTCGTAAACGGTGCTTCTCAAAGTTTTGCTTAAAAGACGGTGCTCCTTAACGGCGGCTCCGTTAATTTTTTCAAAGAACCCGCCGTATTCCGAAACGGTTTCTTGTGTGCTTTGCGAAACAGCCGAATAAAGAACCGAGTGAAAAATATTTTCCTCTGCCGAAAACAGGCTGTTATCGTAGTTCTCCGTCAGCATAAATCCAAGCCCCATTCCGCCCTCGGCAGCAGAAAGCACTCTCTCCTTACTGTCAGCCGCAAGATTGACCGCACTGCACGTCATAGGAACATATCCCTTAAAAACCAGCTGATAAAACGGAATATCGGTATAAAAAAGGTCGTTTTTATCAGAGCAGTCGGGTGCTCCCGTTATTATATCCGCCGTAACCGCAGCATATAAATTAGCGCCTTCCGCCAGCATTTTACTTCCGTTTTTGCGGTTATAGTCTGCAATAGTCCTGTAATCATTTGCAAAGCCGTTTCCGGTATAGAAGCTTTGAACCGAATAATCAGAATACTTGCCGGAAGCCGCGTCTGACAGTGAAATACCGCCTATTCCAAGCCCTCTCGCATTATCCGCCGCCTTTTTCCCAAGCTGTACAAGCTTGTCTCTTGCAACAAAATATTCGGCGGTATTTTCCTCTTTATCGCTGCCCAAAATGCGTTTATGCACAAGCGCCTTTTGTCCCACGGTATTTCGCGCATAATCGAAGGCTTTGCTTATCCCCGCGCCGGAGCTTGAAAAGCGCGTTATATTGTAATCCATATAAAGTCCCGCCGTATCGGCCTTACAAAACGCCGTAAGCGCTTCCATATCCTTTTTTCCGCCCAGTACGGAAGCCGTTTTCAGTCCTCCCGCCGGCTTGCCCGCGCTAAGCCCCGACAAGCCGAAGCCCTTAAGATTGACCGCCGGTGATATTCCTGTTTTTTCGGTAATATCCTTTACAATGCTTAAGGCGCCGCCGATAGTCGTTGCAGGGTAAAGAGATTTATACGGTATTCCCAAAAAATCGGCGTCTACATATACGGCGCCCAAAAAGGTTAACGAAACCGGAACCTCATCTGATATTTTTTTAAGCCCGAAGCTATCCTTAAGATAATTGCGGTATGCTTCCGCCATACCGTTATAGTTTGCTTTATCTCCGTTAAGCGGTATAAAGCTTACCGAAAGCGGCGATAGCTGCGCATTTTCCGAATATGAGCCGTTTGCGGCTACCCCACGTATTTCAAAACCCGCGTATACAGAAGAAAAGCCGAATTTTATATTACCCACATTGCAGTTTATACTTGCCGACTCCGCGCCGTTTTCTATAATTGCAAGCACTGCCCTGTCCCCGTTTGCCGCACCGTAAACCGGAAGTCTTACAGGCTGTGTGTTTGTAATTCCGCTGTTACCGGTATTCTTAAGCTGTCCGTCTTCTCCGTAAACCGGATAAGAGCAGGTATAGCTTACATCTGCCGACCATTCGCTCGGTTTGATCAAAGCGCCGCTGCCCGACGGCACAAACAAATATCCGTCTGCTGAGCTGTTGCTCACCGAACAGAAGAACGGGGACAGCGCAATACTGTAAACCTTGAAATCACCCTCGGTTATATTTTTCGGGTTAACCGAAACATTCAAGCCGTTTTCAATCAGCCTGTATTCCACCGGCACGGATATTTGCTTGCTGTCAAAATAATATGTTATTTTAATTCCGCCGTTTATTCTTTCTATTTCATAAGCGCCTTTTTTAAGACTGCCCGAATAACCGTATAAAACCTCAAGCTGCATATTTTCCGGATTTATATACTGCACCGTAAGAGGATTTTCAAGCTGGGGATTATTGATTTTTTCATATCCGTCTTCATCAAACGTCGGGGCCAAAAGCTCAGACGGCAGTGCAGACCATACCGTACCGTTATTTTGATTTTTAAGCAGCACCCTGTAATGCTCCCCGTCCCACTCAAGCAACCATTCGCCGTTTTCAGCCGCCGTAAAGCTTTGTTCGCTTTTGGTTTTATGCTTTATATCAAAGCCGGAAAGGGCCTTGCCCTTTTCCGTACCGCAGCCCGCAAGGACGGCTGTTATCAGTACCGAAAGTATTAAAGCCGATATTTTTCTTTTCACCGTTAATTCACCTTATCTGAAAAATATTTCACGCCAAATTGTAGCCGCAAAGGCCGCCGCCTGCTGGAAGAAAATTATTATAAGAACAAACAGAAAAATTATTATTACTATGCCTGTAAGAGTAAGCAGCGTTATAGCAAAAAATCTTCCGAAGCTTACATCGTGAATAATAATCGACCCTACAATAACCATAAATACCGAATACAGCTGCATTGCGGCAACAAATATTAAAAGAAATTCTCCCTCGTCGGCATTAAGTACATAGGAAAACAGTATATAGATTATATTGCCGAACACCATAGGTATAATGCTGTAACAAATAACCGTGAAAATTTCCTTCATCTTTCCTATTCCGCCAAGCAGTGTTGCAACCGCCCAGTTCGCCGCCGTCCATAAAACCACAAATCCCGCGGTTTGAATAAGCACAAGCGCAGAATTAAAGGAGTTATCCGATACGCGGAATAAAAATCCGCTTGCGGTTGCCTTTAAAACCGAGGTAATGTAGTAAGCCGCAATAATTGCCGCGCCTATATAAACCGAGCCGGCGTTTTTTGCTTTAACCTCACCGAAGGAATAGGCAGGATGAAACGGCGAGGAAAGCGCAAGCCGCAGCTTTGGCGACTTAATAAGCCTAAGCCTTTTTTTCCTTGCAAACACCGCAAAAGCCGCAATAAGCGCGATTGACAGCAGAAAAACCGTCATAACAAGGTTGAAATTATCCTTTAAAAAAGCCTTTCTGTTATAATTAAACGCCTTGCTGTAAAGCTTTTTATCAAGCCCCTGTTTTGCGTAATCGGCAGCCGCCTTATATTCCCCGCGGGAAAGCGCCGCCTTTGAAAGACCTATATACGCCGGCTGACAGTTTTTATCCTCTTTGATTATTTTTTCCCACTTTTCACGCGAAGCTTCATAATCGCCGTCAAGGGTAAGCCTTTGCGCCGCTTTCAGCTCCTCGCCGTACTCCGTTTCGCAAAAAACAGTCAATGTAAGCTTAAGCCCGTCTGCCGCTATAATTTTCTTTCCGTTATCAAGAACGTCAAGCGCCGTTATCTGTTTGAAGGTTCCGTTTTGGTCGCCGTTTCCCGCGCCGCCGAAGGCGGTCAGCATATAGCATTCCCGATCATATACGAAAATTTTTCCGCTTGCCGCGTCAAAGCAGTAAATATAACCGTCGCCGTCAACCGCTACGCCCGAAATATTCTGGGTTCGGGCCTGACCGTTAAAAACCGCAACCTCTTTATCCCCGAATACCACATCAGATGAAGCAAGTATATTTTTTCCGCCGGGGCTTAACCGTTTTATCTGTGCTTTTTGAGTACTGCCCGGTATTTTACCGGTTGCAGTATATATAAAATCGCTCCCGTCGGCATAAAGGTCGGTAAACTGATAAGGAAGCTTGCTTGCCTTGCCCGCCCTTTTCGCATTGTTTGAGGTAAGCTTTTCCCACAGCGCCGTAATTGCCTTTATAACCGAGCTTTCTACGGAATTTGCACCGTAAAAGCCGTAAAACCCGCCCTTGGGCGAATAAAGAATAGCCCCGTAGTAAGAGCCGTCGCTCAAAACATAGGTATAGCCTCTTGAGTCAACCGTAACCTTTATGGGGCGGTAATTGAAGCCGTCCGGTATAAGCTTTGAATCGGGCAGGGTTATCATATTAAGGCATTTACCGCTTTCATCGCATACTATAACACGCGCGTGCTCGGTGTCCGCTATATATATTTTGCCGAATGCGTCGGCATACAGCCCCTTGGCGTTTTCAAACTTTAATTTTTCTTCCCCGTTTAATACCTCTTTAATAATGCTTTTAACACTGTAATCGGAATTCAGAATAACAACGCGCGAGGATTTGCCGTCTAATATATAAATATTTCCGTATTTATCCGTGCAAACATCATTAAGCTCCGAAAAATTCTCTATCCCAAGGCGTTTGGCTGTAAGTACGGTTTCGGTTTTGTAGGCGGCTTTAGCGGAAACCGCCGTAAATCCGTCGCTTTCCCAATAGGTATAGCTTGTATACGGTATTTCACCGTCATATGCAAAAACGGGCAGTGCCTGAAAAGCCGCCGATAATGCAATAAGAACAACGGCTGAAAACGATACGATATGTTTTTTGAATTTCATAAGCTGCATTTCCCCCGTTATTTAATTCCGGCACTGTTCATTGATTCAAGTACGTTGCTTTGCGATACCATATACACAGCCATAGGCGGTATCATCATTATTACGGTAACCGCCATAGCGCTGCCCGAACGCGCTATTCCGCCCGCGTTGATCTGCGTCATTATTGCAGGCAGAGTTTTAAGCGATTCGTTGAATATTGTTCCGTTGGGCAAAGCAGACCAAACGTCCCTGAAGCCGAAAAGCGTAAGCGTCATTATGCAGGGCTTAACCATAGGAACTATAATCTGCGCAAATATCCTGTACGGTCCTGCTCCGTCTATTTTTGCCGCCTCCATAATTGCGTCCGGCACGCTGCCCTCCATATACTGTTTCATAAGAAAAACTCCCATTGTGGTGGCAATATGGGGCAGTATATATGCCCAATAGGTATCTATAACCCCCATATAAGAGAAGATAAGATACTGCGGTATTGCCAGTGTATATGTATTGAACAGCAGCGCATACTGCACAACGGTAAATATTTTCTTTTTTGATTTAAGCGGTGATTTTGTAAGAACAAACGCCGCAAGCGTTGAAACCGTTACATAAAGAAACGTTGTTATTACCGCAACAAAAAAGCTGTTGAATATATATCTTGAAAGCGGCACCCTGAGATTTGAAAGCAATCCGGGCAGCGCAAGATAATTCTGAACGGTAGGTCTGTTCACAAAAAAGCGCGGCGGAAATATCATAAGCTCGTCAAGCGGCTTAAACGAGGTTGCCACACAGTATACAAGCGGCAGAACCGAAAAAATTCCCAACGCAAGCAGTATAACAACGTAAACCGCATTTCCCGCCTTTGAACGCGTATATTTTTTGCTTTGTGAGGTTTTTGCGGTTCTGTTTTCGCGTATGCGTTTAAACAGCCCCGGTCTGCCGGCGGCAGCTTTGCTTTGTTTCATAATCCGTTTTTCCTCACTTTCCGACCTTGTTAATAAGCTTGCCTATTACTATCCTTACAATGATCATAAGCATAAACAGCAATACGGATATTGCCGAAGCATAACCCATTTCATAACGCACGGTGCCTGCGTCGGCAAGATACGAAACAATAGTATCCACCCTGTTTCCGACAGACGGATAGCCCGCAAGAGCAATAGGAAGCTGACTTATGGAAAATGCCGAGGATATCTGCATAACCGCGCTGAAAAGCAGCATATGCTGCATTGACGGAAGCGTTATATACCATAGCTCCTGCCAGCGATTGCGTATGCCGTCTATGGCGCCCGCCTCGTACATTTCGCTGTTTATGTTCTGAAGACCGGATATATTCGCCAAAAACGATACTCCCATACTCATCCACAGCTGTACCGCAATTATAATGGGCATAACATAGCTTGCATTTTTAAGCCATTGCACGGGCTCGGTTATAAATCCCAATGATAAAAGCATACTGTTTACGTAACCGTAGCTGTCAGACGAAAACGCAACCTGCCATATATAATAGGCGTTTCCTATTAAAGCAGGGCAATAAAACATAAATGACAGCACCGTTCTTACCATAGGCTTAAATTCGTTTAAAAACCATGCCAATACAAACGAAAGCAAAAAGCCCGCCGGACCGGTTATAACCGCAAGCACAAGAGTGTTTTTAAGGGTTTTCACAAACACCTCGTCGTCAAAAAGCATACGAAAATAGTTTGAAAAGCCTATCGGCACCGGAAGCGACACCATATCGAAATCGAAAAAGCTCAGCACAACCGACGCTATCATAGGCACAGCTATTAAAGCGGTAAAAAATATGATAAACGGCGCCAGCATAACGCAGTACGGCAATTTATCTTTAAAAGAGGTTTCTATTCCCGCTTTTCCCTTTTTATCGGTAAGTTTCATTTTAATCACCATTCTGCCGCCCTTTTTCTTTATATCGGTCAATTTTCCGTTCTATTTCATTATCTGCGATTTCCGCCCATTCGCTCAGCGAATCCTTGGCTGTTTCTTCGCCGTTTATAACCGCCCAAAACGCCTGATCCACCGCGCGCGAAACATAATAGCTGCCCGCAACCTCCGGTATTTCGCTTATATTGTCGCGTTGCTTTAACAATATTTCAAGGTCGCTTTTCTCCCACGACATTTTCTTAAACGCCTCAAGCGTTGCCGTTGTTGTTCTCGAAACCGCCCCTAAAATAGATTCAACGTTATTGTTGTATCTCAGCTGCGTATCGGCCGAGGTCCACCATTTAAGAAATTCCCACGCCTCTTGCTTATGCTTTGATGAGGATATTATACCGCAGCCCGTGCCCGCGCCTGAAACAGTGTGGTTAACCGTGCCGTTCAGTCTTGTTCCCGGAACTAACGCTATGCCCCATCTTCCGTCGATTTCGGGCGCCGCCTCCTTAAGCGTTGTATAAAGCGTATACACCTCTATACCGAGCGGCATAGTGCCTAACCTTAAACGGTTATAAAAGCTTGCCGTTGTAGGCAGCTTATATTTAGTATACATATCCGTCCAAAATGTAAATGCACTAAGCGCTGTGGGAGTCTCAAGCGCGGTTGCAGTTTTACTGTCATTATAAAAGCTGCCGCCGTGCTGCTGTAAAATCGAAGCAAAAAGATTAAGTCCCCCAACACCCGTGTTTACCGTCGACGAGGCGGTTATTTGAGTATACGGTATCCATGACTGCATATTGTTACGCTGCAGCACTGCGGTCGCCGCCAAAAATTGTTCCCATGTTTCGGGAACGGGAATTTCCAGCTTTTCAAGAATATCACTGCGGTAAAACATTATATAAAACGACTGCGTATCCGGCAGGGCATATGTGCCGTTCCCGTATCTGTACGGCACGTCCGCCGATTCTCCGAAGCGCTTTATAATCTCAGTATAATCTTCAAATTCCGTCAGATCGTACAGCGCCCCGCGCATTGCAAGATTAACCGGCTCGGTTCTCGGCAAATGAAGCGACAGATCCGGCGCATTACCCGAAAGTATGCCCTTAACAAGGGTTGCGTCCGTAAGCTCAAGCTCAACCTTAATCCCCGTATCGGGCGTAAAGGATTCTTCAATAAGGGAATTAAGCACCATGGCCTGATCTCTTCCCCAGTTAACCCATATTTTAAGGTCCTTTTCCGCAGAACCCGTGTTTCCGTAATCGGCTGTAAACGACGTTGCAAACCTTTCAAAGCCGAATGCAAGCTTTTTAAAAAATCCCGGCATATGCGGCTTATAGGAGCTGTCCGACGGATAAAAATAAAGTCTGTCAATGCTAAGCGGCATTGATTTCATATCGTACAGCCACGCGCTGAGGGTTGTGTAGTTATTGTAATAATCGGTAACATAATTCTGCGCGGTATAGGGGTTGTCTATCATAGACTTTATTACGCGCGCCATATTGTTTACCGCCGATATAAATGAGGTTTCCTCCCCGTCGGAAAGCTTTTTCATTCCGTTTGCAAGCTTTGTCAGCCTGCCGTAATTTGCCGAAAGCGTATCGTTAAAGCCGTCTATCTGTTTAAACAGATCGTAATCGCGGTTTTTATCGGGGTTTTCTCCCGTTATCATTGCAATTTCAAGGTACAGATCGCTTAAAGCCGACGTTATTTCGCGCAGCTCGTTGTAAAACTCGGCAGTTTCGCTTAAGGTTGCGGTAAGACTTACGGTATGCTCGCCTTTTTCAAGATAAAACAGGTACGGTTCTTTCCCGTCATCGGCAAATTCGTAATACTGCCAGCCCGTGCCGTAGTAAAATTTCAGATTAAGCGCTTCGTAAAAAGGAACAACGCCGTCTATTTTAAGTTTTCTGTATGAGTAACCGTTTACGGTCTGATCCTGCTTGAAAACGGCGCCCAAACGGTACAGCCCCGTTTCCTTTACACTGATTTTCCAAATAATTTCTTCTTCGGGGGATTTCCAGTTGCTTGAGCCGATATAGTTGATTATCTGCTTTTTCGGATCGGACGGACTGGGCACAGGAGATGTGCTGTCCGCCTTCGGTACAATAGCGCGGGTGGATTTAAGCGCCGCGTCCTCGCCCTCAACAATTATCGGCTCGCCCTCTGCCGATATAAAGCCCTTTTCCTTATAGCTCTTTTCAACCTCGGCATAAGGCGAAAGAGCGTCGGGCGCGGCTATAACGATTTTTTCCAGTGCGAACGGCTCATCGCCGCACGTCAGAGCAATGCTGTGACTGCCTGCGGAAATATAAAATGCGTACGGCGTATTTTCGGCGCCGGTTATATCGCAAAACGCCTTTGTGATAAATTCGCCCGCTTCCTCCTGCTCCGGCGAATACTGATTGCCGTAGCTGTCGTACCGCTTGCCCTCGCTGTCCTTATACATTCTCGGCAAGGTAAGCTTTTCCGCCTCGCTGAACGGCGCCGCACCGTCAAGCGTCAGTCTTACCGTTATATCTTCGCCGTTTCCGCCAAGCGGCATATAGCTTAATTTGATATTATACAAGCCGCTTTGCAATACCTCAAAGGAATATGTAACGGTTTCGCCTGCGGCGAGCATTGCCGTATTTTTATATTCGTTTCCCGCCTTATCCGTGCAGACAGCCTCTCCGCCGATAAGCGTTATATCTGCTTCGGAGCTTTTTTCGCCGGAATACTTTTCTTTATATACACGGTAAGCGTTGCCGTCGCTGTAATTGTATACGGCGGATATTTCTCCGCTTTCTTTTGCCCCGTTGGCCGATAAGGGCGTTGCGGCGCCGATTAAAAGCCCTGCCGCCAATACAGCCGCCGCTGTTTTTTTAAAGCTCCGTTTTATTTTTTTCATAGCTTACCTCACATAAATACTCTGTCTTTTGCAATACGGAATACAGAATATTTCCTTATTCTTTATTCCGCGTTGCAAAATATTAAATAACCGCAGGACGAGCCTTTCTCCCCTGCTTTTACACAGGGGAGAAAATAATCCTTTAAATATTTAAAATTAAAAGCTTCAGCTGTAACAAATCGTCATTGTCATACTTTCCGTCGCCGTTTAAATCGGCGGCGGCCTTACTTATCTCCACGCTGCCGGGTTTTGCAATGTACTCGTTAAGCCGCACAAGGTCAAGAATGTTTACCGAGCCGTCGTTATTTACATCGCCGTATTCGCTCAGAAAGCTTACAACACCGTCATACACGCCTGTTTGTGCGTTGGCCGAAAAAACGCCGAACGATAAAATTGCCGCCAAAGCCAAAGCCGAAAATCTGATAAACAATTTTTTCATATCCGTCAACTCCTTTTAATCAAATCGCAGCCGTCTTTCTGATAAAGACGTACCCAATCGATACTGTACGACTGTGAAAAATCGGTGCTTTCGGTTGTATAACCCGATTCGTTGCCGGTGAAATCATAATGTCCGAGCTCGCTGAGATACGGTGAAATGCCGATAATAATACGCATCGGATCATTAAATGCGTCCATACTTCCTACTACTGTTTCTCCGCTTTTTTCATAATCCTTCGTAATATCATACCTTGCATATTCTTGACGGTCAACATACATAATTATCTCGCTTTCTGTCCATTCCATACCGTAGATATGAAATTCATCGGAAAGTGAAGCGCTGCCAAACTTCTTTGTTTTTGCTGTACGCCCGTTATTGTTGTATTGAGAATGGGCAACCACACCATCAGATGAAAGCCATTTATGAATATTCGGCGTAACGGTGTCTGTAAGTCCAAAGGTTTCAATCATATCAACCTCTGCCGATGTTTCCGAGCCTTTCGCGGCAAGGTCTCCGTCCGTTTTAAACCAAAAGCTGCTTTGAATACCGTTTTTGTAAGGTATTCTTGCCCGTATTTCAATATAGCCGTATTTAAAATTTACGGTGTCCTTTGTGGTAAGTCCCGCAGGAGCGTTGTATTTATAATTGTATGCGCTTGTGCCGCGATGCTCAAGCTTCATTTGAAGCAGCCCGTTTTTAACCGATACATTACTGCTGTTGTTCGCGTAATACACAAGCTTGTTTGTTGAATCGTATGTATCTGTTCCCGCAGGCGACCATTTTGAAGTGTCAAGCTTTGTACCGTCAAATTCATCACCCCAAACAAGGCTGTAACCCGACGGAATATCAGCCGCAGCGGTTATAACGGTTTCGGGAGAATAATAGGTTCTGCCGTCGCTCAGCTTAACATACGCGCGTGCGGTCACGGGGCGGCGGTCATATTCGGAAAGGTTTTCAATAAGCATGGCAAACACCTTTTCTCCGTTTGCACCGTCTGCCCAGTAATCATCAAACCCGTCTGTTTTCTTAACCGATAACACGCCGTCGCCGCCCTCGTCAAGCGCCGCCGTGTTCGTTGACGATTTTGCAAGTATACCTCTTTCAACTATATCGTATGCTGTTCCCGCAAGCACAATTTTACCGTCTGCATTATCGGTATACGACGAGGTTATTCTCAGCTCCTGCGTATTGTCGTTTGCGTTAGTATCGATAAGCTCACCGGAAACAGGACCGCAAACCGTAGATATTGTTACCGTGTCAAGATATACTGCAACGCTTGAATCGGTATCAAATTTCAGTGTAGGGCCACGGTAATAATCTTCATTATAATTCTCAAATCCGCTTTGGTCTATGGTTTGCGGAATAAAGGTAATGGGAATCGTATATTCGGTCCATTCGTCCGATAAAGCGCCTGCCGGAATTGTTATAACAGAGCCGTCGCCGCCGGAGATAAATCTGCCGTAAACGTCTCCGCCGCCGCCGAGGGTTATTTTAAGGTTGCCGTTCTGCTCAGTCTCGGCGTCCTTTTTAATTCTTAATGAAACGTGATACGTAACATTATCCTCATATTCATATCCGTTGCCGATGTAAAGATATTTTCTTGCATCAGGATAAGTACTGCTCAATGCCATATGCATTGATTTTGAACCGGTATAGCTTTGTGTATCAACAATATCCCATACTTGATGGTCGGCAGAATTTGAATAACACATATTTCCTGAAAATGTGTTATTTACCCACTGCACGGAAGAACGGTACATAGTCTTTCCGTCAAAGCCGCAGAAAGCAACCTGATTCACCGAGGATTGTTTAAGTATTCTCTTTGAATACACCACCTCGTCAACAACAGAGAAGCTCATAAAATCGATCGGTCTTGTCATTTGGCTGTCGTAGTAATATTCTGTGCGGTCAATACACTCGGCGGTCGGTCTTGTGTAAACCTCTGTTTTCGTTGTATCAAAAGCAACCTCGTCGGCGGTATTTCCTCCAAAGCCTATCCTATCGTCCGCAGGCGTTGCGGGCGCGCCTTTCTGAACCGTTTTATTGCCGTTTTCGTCAACAATCGTTACGGCGGATATGCGATCGACAACTATATCGTCAACATCAAAGGTGTATTTGGCTGCCCTTTGAGCCGCATTGGGCACAAAAGCGACCTGCATACTGCGCCTTGCAGTCGTGCTTGTTGTGGACATTGTAAAGGTATAGCTTACGGTTTTCCAATCATCAGAGGCCGAAAGCACGGCAGACCCTGTTCCATCAAGCGGATAAAGCTGAATGCTTGTGTTGGCACCTGACCATGCGTTCATACAGCTTGAGCCGCCTGTCGCACCCACCTTAAATGTAAGCGTTCCGCCATCTGCCGAATTTGTAAGCCTGTATTTAAAGCTTATACGGTATTCCGCCCCGTCTTCAAGTATAAAAGCATTATCTTTGTCGTTAAAAGATCCGGACCCCGTGGGATTTGCCATAAAGCCGTAAGGTAATGAACCGTCGTTAGTCATTGCCCCCGATGAGGGATAGCTCATATATGCTTTGTCGGTTTTTTCATTTACTACTGTCCACAGTGCGTCTTTATCATCGGCAAGCGAGCCGTTATTATTTACAACCTTATTAGCAGCATAATTGCTAAAATCAATTTCCATATGCTGCGGAGCAAACTGAACCGCCGCAATCTTAATGTAATCTATTGAAACAGAGAAGGTGTATTCGACGCCATTAGCCGGTCTACTACTACTGGTGCCGGCTGTAAGGGGGTTAAAGCCTATCAAAAGGCTGTTTAATTTTCCTTCTGTTGTTACGGGAGCGGTAAACGTGTAGGTTTCCTCCACCCAACCGTCTGTATTTACAATTCCTTTTTTAACATATGACAAATTTTGCGGTGCGTTCGGTGTTGCAACCGAAGCAGTAACTGCGGTAAAAAGATTAAGGTTGTATTTTTCGCCGTCTACATTTTCAACCTTGTAGCGTATTCGCATACTGTAAGCTGCGCCGCCGGTAAGAACGGTATGATAATCCCCGCCCGATGTAGAATAATTGCCTGTCGGGTTGGCAACAAACGTATAATTATATAATCCGCCGTTATTTCCGTCCTGATTCTTAACATAATTAAGGTATTTGCCGCCCGTAGCCTCGCCGTCTTCTATAATACTGTATTTTCCTACCTCTGAGCCGTTATATATATCAACATCATACATATTAGCGGCAGTAGGCGTTACGTTTGGGTTATCCTTTTTAAACTCGCTATAAACATCAGTTGTTAAGGGCTTAAATTCATATTGGCTGAAATCTATATAACAGCCGTCTGTCGGCTCGGCCGAAACAAATGCGGGAATATTGCAAAACAAAGAAAGGATAAGTGCCGCAATAGCTGTTATACTTAGATTTTTTTTAATTTTCACTGTGTTTAGCTCCTCTCTGCAATTTGAAATTATGATACCTTTTTACCGCCCACATAATGTGTCATATCACGGTTATTATAATTCGGTATATCTTTATTGTCTCTTGTAAGCAGCTGCGAACCGTTATCGGAGCGTTGATATATTCTTACATAATCAACCTTCATTTCAACATATTCGGGCGAGCTTTCGGTTGCGGCTACGCCGTAATCCGCACTGCCCATTCCGCAGCTCATAATCATATAAACAGGCAAACGCCTTGAATCGGGGTTTTCGGTAGCGTCAAGACTGTATGAAAAATATACCTTGCCGTCAACCGCAAAGCTTACTTTGCTCTCGTCCCATTCCATAGTGTAAATATGAAAATCGGTTGAAAGGTCGGCTTCTGCGTCAATGCTGTCCTTAAAGTTATAACGTTTAAGCTTTGAATACTCAGGAATATCAAGCGACGTATGCCCTGTGCCGCTGCTCTGCACCCACCAGCGATGAAGATTTGAGGCAAAGGATTTTGCAGAGCCGAAGTTTTCAAGCAGATCGTATTCGGTCATACAGGCGTAGCCGAGCTTGCTGCCGTTAAACCAAAGCGTACCGCAGCCGGGTTCAACCGGCAGCTTTGCACGAAATTCAATAAGCCCGTACTTAAGCTGCAGCGTATCCCAGGTTGAAACAGAGCCTTCGGTAAAATCCTTGCCGTTTCTGGTGCCGAAGATCGTAAGGCAGCCGTCGCCGGTCATTTTTGTGTTCTCAGCCGCCTTTTGCGTTAATGTTCCGCCGAGACAGGAATTAGATGCGTCGCCGTATTTATTCTGCGAGCTGTAATCAACCCACCAATGGTTGTTAAGGCTTTTTTGGTCAAATTCATCGTTCCATACAAGGCTGTACCTGCCTGCCGATTGCTGTTTCTTGCCCGTAAGCTCATAATCCGCGGGAAGATCAATGTAAGAGCCGTTCTTTTCCTTTTCCTTTATCTGTGTAAGAAATTCCGAAACGGCGTCGGCAAGGCAAACGCTGTCAGAGCCTTTTATTACAAGCTTGCCGTTTACCGCCTTAATGATCCAGCCGTCCTTTTCGGGCGTTACGCCGCGGCTTTCGCTGCGTTCAAGGTCTCCTATCAAAATTTCGTTTTTAACCTTGGGCGAGCGTTCGTCAACCACCTTCAGCTCATAGCCCTGACTTCCGCTTAAATAATCCACCGTGCTTTCAAGCTCCCTGCCGTAGATATATTCCATATCCCTTACGGTAACCACGGTGAAATCTTTAAGCTCAACGCCGTCTATTTTATGCGGATATTCCTTGAACGGGGCTTCATAAATAACCTCGGTTGCGGAATTCAGCTTTTCCCAATCATTTTTATTACCGCAATAGGTTTCCGCAAAATATTCAGCCGCTTTTGAAATTACTTCATCTCTTAAAGCGTTTATACATATCTTTTCGCCCACGGTTTTTATTATAAAATCAAACTGGCAGCTTTTGCGGTTTTGCTTTAGTATTTCAAGCACCGTTTCAGACTCTGCTCTTCCGGTATTGCCAATCAGTATTTCATAATTTCCGTCGTAGTCCTTTTCCTCGCCGTAAGAAACGGTAACGCTTACGCCGTAGGTCTTTCTGAGCCTTGAACGGATATCCTTAGCAGCCTTTTCAATATCGTCGGCGCAGCCCTTAGGCCGCACCACCGAATAATTAAAACTCTTGCCGTTTTCGTTTAATGCCGCTAAGGTCTGTTTTGCGCTACTTTTGCCGCAGCCCGACAGCACGACTAAAAGCACCGACATTAAAAGTGCGTAAACCCTTTTCATTGCCTTTTCGCCCTCTTTCTTTTTCTTATAACGGCAAACGCTGTTATCGCTCCGCCCAAAACAATAACCGCGGCTGCGGAAGCTATTGCCGTTACCGCCGCTGAGGGAAGCGTTTCCTTAGTAATGCCCGTTTCCTTTATAAGACTTTTATCTATATCACCGTTTTGCAGTAAAGAACCGTTTTGCGCAAGCGCAGGGATATATTCGTCAATTTTTACAGACTGCGAGCAATCTGAGGCTTTAGCGTCCGAAAGAAGCTCAAGCGTTACATCGTCAAAATACATACTTACATTGCCCGGCGTTTGAACAGATACATAATAGCTTGTGGCATAGAAGGTAAATGAAAGCTTTGTCCACTCGCCTTCCTTTAGATCCTTTATTGCCGCCGCATTATACCATTCGCCGTCAATCGCCCATGAGTAATATGCCGACTGCGAGCAGGCAATTTTAACCGCGCCCGTATCCTGTTTTTTAGACTCAAGCTTAACCCACATTGTCATTTTGTAAACAAGGCCGGGTATCAGCCTTTTGGTAGACTCGCTTGTTTCGGGCAAGATCTGAAACGCCGCGGTATGGAAATCGTCGCCCTTGCGATGAATTGAGTAATACCCTCCGTGAACGTTATCGCCGCCGCCTGCGTTCAGGCGCGAATCATAAAGCTCATAATCCATATCGGCATACCGATACATTTCGGGAGAGTAAATATCCTTAAAGCTTTCAAAGTCCTGTATAAGCTTTGGCCGTGCAAAGCCGGCATACAGCGTAGTATCGCTTTGAAGTATCGTATAATAATCCGATTCTATACGTTTTTTAAGCTTGCTGTCCTCATACCACCCGATAAATACGAAACCGCTCTTTTTAATATCCTTAGGAAGCCTTATTTGCTCGTTCGGTTTTCCCGTATACACAAGCTTTGAAGCTCCGATATAATCCGCACCGCAAGGATTAAGGTTTACGGCGCTTTCTCCGTTTTTCTTGTTTACACGCACAAGGCGCAGATTATCAAAATAACCCACAAAATTTTCAGAATAGTTTACAGTGAAATACAGCGCGTTACCTGTCGGCTCCTTAAGCTCGGCAGTAAACATAACCGAGCCCGTAAACCATTTTCCCGTCTCTTCCTCAAGGTTAATGCTCCAGTTGTTTTTCGGTACCGAATAGCCTGCCCATACATTATCCGCCCTTGCAAACCGAACGTTAGGCAGCGGCGTTGTCTGACCGCTCCCCTTTCCGGTATTCTGAACAACGCGGTAATCATATGTAAGAACATAGGTTGCCCCGTCCTCAACGGTAACCGGCTGATTATCGTACAAAAGCAGCATCGACGCATTCATTCTTGTGTTGCCCGACTTGTTTATTTTAAGCGAATAATGTCCGTGACTTGCCGCCTCATCGGAAATTTCGGCAGTATCGTACTGATTCGGCTTTAGGTTCCGCTGATTTTCATCTTCAAAGCTTATAAGTACCGAATCGCCCAACACCCATCTTGCATAAACCGTCAGCGAAGCATTGCCGTGGTTTTTGCTTGTGAACGGGGTTTTATAGCTCTTATCCGTATACCAGCCCGAAAAAACATAGCCGCTTCTTACAGGCGTTTCCGGATAACGAATGGCGTCGCCCGGTTCCCCTACCGAATAAAACGGAAGCGTATTATTATCCGAATCAAACTTAACATATGTTTTGTTTTCAAGAAGCTCAATTTCAAAATCGTCTATATAAATATCCGCACCTTTTCCGTTGGCTGTAAACGCAAGATAAAGAGCGTCCGCCTTTTCTTTTTTCACATCGGCGGTAAAACAAACGGTTGCGGTTTGCCAGCCCTTTCCGATATCGTTTAAGGAAACTGTAAAAAGATTTATTCTTGAACGGTTAGCCCAATAATTTTTTCTGCCGGCAAGCGCCAGATCAATATTAGACGTACCCGCTGCTTTGCTTACCTTATAGCGAAGCGTAACTCTGTACATACTGCCGTTTTCAAGTATAAGCGGAGTATCCCCTGCCACAAAAATATCGTTTTTGTTGTAAAGCTGCGCCATAGAATAATTTTCTTTCTGCGTACCGTCGTAGCAAAAGCGCAGAGAATACCTGCCGGAATAGCTTTCGTTATCCGAAACAGACATATGCGTATTTCCGAAGCGATAATTTGAGCCGTCGCTTTCCCTGTAATTTACCCAAGCTTCGGGATAGTCTTCAAAGTCGTCAAATGCGGATCTAAGGCTCCATTTTGCATACAGCTCTGTCGAAGCATTCGCTGTGTACTCGCCGTTCAGCTTTTTGGTAAACAATGAATCCTCATACCAGCCGCGGAAGATATAATTATCCTTTTGAAGAATAGGCAGCGTAATTTTTCCGCCCTTTTTAACGGTTGTGAAAAGGGTTTCGCTACTGTCGATAACAAGAGATACAACAGCGGTTTCGTCATCTGCCTTTGTAAGAGATACATAATCTATGTCAACGCTTACACTTACGTCGGCAAGCGGATTTATACGAACAAACAGCGCGTTTGCGGGATTTCCCTTTGAATCGGTTTTCGGCTCGGCGGTAAACACAACCGTTCCCTCATGCCACTCGCCGTCAGCTGCGTCGGCACGAATTGTATATCCGCCAGCCGAATAATTCACGGCATTGGCATAAAAGTTATTTGCCGTGCAGGTCTGCGCCGTAACGCGCACGTCCGCCGCAAGAGACTCCGCCCTGTACCAAAACGACATAATATAAGCCGACTTGCTTTCAAGCCTTACCGCCTGACCGTCTTTATACATTGCAAACGACTGTGCCGCCTGATTATAGGCAACGCTTCCCGCACCCTTTACATAGCTGTATTTTAAAAACCTTTCGCCCGAAAACGCTTTGCCTATAGGGAATGACATTGTTTCGGAATTATATGAAAAGCTCGGATTGCTCCATTTGCCGTTTTCATACGGAACGTTCTCAAAATCAACCACAACATCGGGCTGCGCTTTATCCCATGCCGCATAAACCGTAATGCTTTCCCTATCCGTCGGGAATTTTACCGCAGTGGCAGGTATTTTAAGCTCGCTGTCCTTATACCATCCGCTGAACGTGTGCCCGCTGAAAATCGGTTCGGGAAGACTTGCCCTTTCACCCGGAGTACCGCTCAAATCGGCAATAGGCATACCTCCGTTGGTTTCAAGCTTAATGTAGGAATTTACGGACAGGGTGATCCTCTCTATAAATATATCGGAGCCTCTGTTTGATAAAACCGCAAAATAAAGCGCGTCCGCCTCGTTCTTAATATCGGCGGTAAACGTCATTGTTGCCGTTTGCCATTCTCCGCCGGAACCGACGGTTCTGCTTATTTGTACCTTTTTATCATTTGATTCGAATTTATCTAATTTTGATGTCACAAATCCGATATCGGCGCTTCCGTTTTGGATTTTATACCTAACGGTAAGCATATACACGCCTTTATCGGCAATTATAAGCGGCTTTGTTTCGGAGTTGAGCAGCATAAAGCCCGCGCCCGTATCAGCCGAATGAACAAAGCACTCGCTGCCGTCTAAGCTTTGCGACGCAAAGCCGCTGTATATGTTCCTGTTATTAGTCCAATCGGGATACGTGTCTTTCGTTATAACGGCATTGGTTGTAAGCTCAGTCCAACCGGCATACAGTGTTGCCGAAACCTCTCTGTTTGTAAGCAAAACCGAGTCTGCCGAAACCGAGCATTCGGGATCGGTAAACCAACCGATAAATTTAAATCCGTTTTTTTGCGCCGCAGGAAGCTCGGTAAGCGTGCTGCCCGGAGCGCCGTAAACGGTATTTACAATCTTACCGTCGGACATAAAAACAACGCTTGTCGCCCTGTCGATCTTCAAATAATCAACCGCCACCGAGTAAGAAAACTCATCGTTCATCGGGAACGACGCAGTGCCTGCCTTTGTAGGATAAAAACCGATTATAAGGTTATTTACCTTGCCCTTATAAGCCGATGGCGTAACAAAGGAATATTCTTTTTCAACCCATCCGTCGGTATTGCTAAGCCCGCTTTTTATATCAACATTATTGTCGGCGTGAAAGCTGTTTGGCGAATATACCCCCTGCGTGCAGTTGGCATAAAGGTCAAGATCATATGCCTCGTCAAGGTTTTCTATTTTATATTTTATCTTAATTGTGTACCGCGTGTTTTCGGTAAGCCGCAAAGCGCCGCTGCTTGTCGCTCCGTTATATGCGCCCGTAGGGTTCGCCATAAAATGATAATACGGCTTCCAGTTCTCGCCGGATTTTACCGCGCTTTTTTCAAAAAGCAGATATTTTCCGCCCACGGCGTTCTCGTCGCTTACAAGGCTCCACTTTCCGGAGTTGCTTTTTACAACGTTTCCGTCCGAGCCTGAGGTTCCTTCAACAAAATTGTATTTGCTGAAATCAATATTGTAGCTCTGTTCTTCAAAGGTATCGTCCTTATAATAAAAGTTTTCGCAAACAATATTTTTAAACAAACGGTTTGAAACGTCCACAACGCCCGACAGCTCACCGGTGGCGGAATTATAATTTTCGTATATAACAGTACCGGTGTCGGGGAATTCGATCTTATCACCCGATATGCCGTATATTTTTTGAGTATCCGAAATGCCGGATTCACCGACTTTATTAAGCCGTACCTCCGATAGGCGGTTTATTTCAATATAATCGACCGATAAATTATATGTAAACTCGGCGCCGTCGCTCGGACGCTTTGCCGTGCTGCTTATCCTCGGTTCAAAGCCGAGCATAAGGCTGTGCGGCGCTTTGCCGGTATAGCTTTCCGGAGCGGAAAACACAAACTCAGACTCTGCCCACCCATCGGTTTTTTGAAGCTTTAAAGCAATATTTACCCTATCCTGCCAATTAGCGACATTATTAGGCGTTGCAACGCCGCTTGAGGCAAAGGCAAACAAATTAAGGTCGTAGCCTTCGGTAAGGTCTGAAATTTTGTATTTGATTTTAATTCCGTAGACTGCGCCCTCTTTAAGAACTATATGCTTACCTGTATCTCCGGTTGAGAAATTTCCGGTAGGATTAGCCACAAACATATAATTATACAGCCCGCCGTTCTTGCCGCCCGAAGCCTTCACATAATTCAGATATTTGCCGCCCGAAGCCGAGTTGTCATCAATAAGACTGTACGTTCCCACTTTGTCGCCGTTGTATATGTTAACGTCATACATATTTCCGGCGGTAGGCGTGCTGTTCGGATTATCCTTTTTAAACTGTGCGTAGCCGTCGACCGTAAGGGGGCTGAAATTATAGCTGCCAAAGTCTATAATATATTTCTCTTGTTCAAAAGTTTGCTGATCGGCAGCAATGCTTAAAATACCGTCTAAACCGACAGTCAGCAATAAAACAAATACCAGGAACAAGCTCCACGTTCTCTGTTTTTTGTTAAACATTCAAATATCGTCTCCTTTGTTAATTCTTAAAGCGGAATATCCTTATTCACGGTTTTAAAGGTCAGGCAAGCGAGGGTATAACTCATCACGCCAACAAACAATAATTCTTGCCTTTTCTTGTCTCATCACCCGTAATACGTTAGCCTTACAAAAAAGCTTTAAAAATTAAGCGCTTGGTTATTTTTTGTTCTGTTCCTTAACATCATTGATTATCATATTTGCACGGGTAATGCAGGAATTAAGCTTGTTTGCTCCCGCATTAAGAGCTGTTGTAACCTGAGCCGAAGAGCAGTCTGCAAGGTCGGGGAATATTTCGTAAAGCGGAAGACTGGTTGTTGCCATAAGAGACATAATTCCGTAATCAAAAACAGGATTATTATAATTCTGATTTTCCGAAAGCTTTTTATAAAGCTCGGCGGCTTCATCGTTTTTATAAAGCTCTGATTCTTCGTAATTATCGGCATTAAGGAAATATCTCAGAAAATAAGCCGCACCGTCCGCATTTGAAGCGCCCTTGCAGATACCGTAAGAACGGAACATACTTCCGCCGTATACCTCTTCGCTTCCCGAATCGGCTCTCGGCGGAGTTACAAACGACAGATCATTGATATCCATATCGTTCATCCAACCGTATTTTCTTAAACCGTAGGCACCGGTGAAAATCATTCCCATTTTACCCGATACAAATAAATGCCTTCCGCCCTCGTCATTTACCTTGACAGAACCGTTTTCCCTTGCCTTTATCATATCCTGCCAAACCTTGGTTACAGCGGAATCCGTAAGATTAGATGTAAATGTTTCGGTTGCAGAGTCATACTTTGCCATACCGCTGGCATATGTGGAAAAATAAGCGCTTGTTTCTATTCCGGCGCCTACCTCCGAGCATACCTGTGCCAATTCCCGCGCGCACTTATAAAAATTGTCGAGCGTCCATCTTCCCTCTGCAAGATAAAGCGCGGGAGTTGTTATGCCGTTATCCTCAAAAATCTTATTGTTATAGTAAACGCAGGGCGAAGCCATATTCCAGGCGCTGTTTTTTGCATTTACAAGATACGGTCTTCCGCCGATCGTGCCCAGCTTCACTACCGCCTGATCCCAAAAGCTGTCAGAGGTATCAAGCTTTGTACCGTCCAGCGGCTGCAGCACTTGAAGAATATTCGGAAATTCTCCGTTATTAACAACAACATCAGGCGATTGCCCCGCTGATATAAGCGAGGTAAGCTTAGAAATATATTCCGATTGAGTAATTGAAACCAATTCAACCTCAATGCCCGTAAGGTTAGTGAAATCATCTAAAACCGCAGCCGATTCATTAGCCCTGTGATTTATCCAGGTAGCAAACTTTACCGTAGTACCTTCAAGCTCCGCCGGAACAGAATCAAAGTACGAATCCCCTCCGCTGTTCCCACGGTTGCCTTTGTCTCCCTTGCTTTTTCCTTCTTCCTTTCCGCAGCCGGAAGCAAGACACATAACTCCTATTAAAATTACAGCGCACATTCTCTTGAATTTCATTGTTTATATCTCCTTTTTATAATTTGAACATATATCCCGCTATTTCTTTATTTTATTTTATCAATATTATCTCAATATTTAAAGCAGTTAATTATATGACAAATGTAATAGATTTTTTTGTGTTCTTAAAATTTAATTTTCTTTAATTAAACCGATAATTATGTTATACTAAAAACGGAGATGATAAAAATGGCATTATATATTCTTGAGGATAAAAATCTTCATCCCTTTTTAAGCAAAAGAACCGCTCAGGAAATTACTGCGGTAAAAGCGCTTAATCAAAAAAGAATCCCCACCAAAAGTATAAGCGATATATCAGATCTGTCTGTTCTGATTAAAGATAACCAGTCTGTTTTTCTCATTCCCTACGGCATAACGCCCGATACGCTTAAAGCCATTAAATTCTGCAATTATAACGATATACCGGTTATCGCAATGCACAATATACCCGATTTTGCACCCGAATATATTTACAGCTCAACCGGCAGCAACAACTGGGTGTTGTTTGCAAAAATTATTTCATATTTCAAAAAGCACGGAAAAACCCGAATAGCATATTTCGGAATAAATCCAAACAGCCAATCGGATTTAGTTAAAGCTCATCACCTTTATAATATGTATCTGCCCTTCACCTCCGAGGATCTTTTCTGCATAAATAAAAGCTTTTCTGAATGTTTTGAAGGCTTTGTGGAAAAAAGGAACAATTATGACGCCATAATATGTCCGAACGATTTTATTGCGGTAGCTCTTATGAAAAAGCTGCTTCCCATTGATTCCGATTATGTTAAATCACATTTTATAATAGGATTTATGGACAGCTATATTTCCAAGCTTTACCACACGCCGGTAACCAGCGTAACCTATGATATTAAAGCGGTTTTAAAGGCCATTTCAAATATATACAGAACCCTGAACCGCGATCGGCATAGCTTCAATTCAATAAATATACAGCTGCCCAATCTTATAAATGTACGCGACTCAACCCAGAATGCCCCGTTAGCCGAAGGCCATTGCCTGTATAAAAATCTTTCAAACTCACGTCCGCCGCTTGTATTCCCCGACTCTATTGATTTCAGCTACGAAAAAGACCCTGAAATGAATATTATTCTTCAAATAGAAAATATGTTTGAAAAAATTAACCATATTGATTTTCGCATAATATATGAAATTCTTTCCGGTTCAACAAATAAAACCATCAGCGAAAAGCTCTTCATTTCACAGCAAACACTGCAATATCATACAAGCCACTTATTTTCATCTATCAATGCAAAAACCAAATCCGACTTTATAAATATCTTATCACCGTATGTAAATATAACCAACCTTGGTCTTTACATTTCAAAATAAGCTTGCGGCATATAAAAATCGGTCGAATCGCACAGTAATTTCCCGTATATACGAATCGTAAAATATGTCACACCCTTACTCAAGGCTAAGGCTTATACAGCTAAGATTAAGGAACGTCCAAGTTCCAAACGTTTGTATACGCTCTTTTATCTTTTACGTACTGTCTTTTCGGTATTAAGCCTACCTCGTGTTTCCTTTTCACCTCAACTTTTACCCTTTCTACGTAATACTTTTAAATTTATATCAGCGTATTTTTTATATATCCAACGGTATAACCCACCGAATATAAAAAAAGCCGACGTTTTGTAACGTCGGCTCAGTCTGTCGAAAAACCCAAAATTCAAGCTGAGATTGGGATTAAA
>ERZ808240.1328-NODE-1328-length-31075-cov-12.287782_pt1 | contig 31075 bp, 42 predicted proteins | sample MGYA00521084_ERZ808240 | MGnify/ENA primary metagenome ERZ808240 (study PRJEB31516, sample SAMN03275571) | gut metagenome | biome: mammalia-associated habitat; material: feces | host: Papio cynocephalus | place: Kenya | collected 2012-08-06 ... | reverse complement strand
TATATACGATTTTCAAAAAAGGCTTATCGTATATATCGTTACAGTTTTAACAAGTTCAAAGGCAGGAAATTCTATATACAAAACGTCGTTTTTCAAAATCGTATATATGTGTCAGCTACTTCCAAGCTGTACCGACACCTAGAAATGCCCAGTGAACAGTAGCGGGGAGTCGGTCGATCTTGGCGCCACCCCTCCAGGGCTTGACGCCAGTCGACTTGCATCACTGAAGTCCGGAAATCTCCTTCGGGAGTCCTTCGAGCCATGGAATAATCCGGTCCAGACTTTCGAGCTGAGCATCACAGAGGTCCTGGAGTGCGGAAAGGTCATTCATGTCCGGGATGCCGAGGACATAGCCTCCGGCAGCATGCCCGGCCTTTACGCCGTTCACAGAGTCCTCCACGACGACGCAGGCGCGTGGATCGACACCGAGGCGTTCCGCACAGATGAGGAAGAGGTCCGGTTCCGGTTTCCCGTGGGTGGTCAGGTCTCCGCAGCCGACGAAGTCAAAGGTCTCCTCCATCCCGGCATCGCGAAGATAATGATGCACCTGTGTGCTTCTCGTGGAGGAGCCAATGGCAATTTTATAGCCGTGCGTCTTCAGCCACTGAAGGGTTTCATCGCAGCCTGGCATTTTCGGGACACCATGCGCATCCACATGGCGGAATACCTCTGCCATGCGAATCTCGCGTTCCTCGCGGTAGCTGTAGCCTGGATTCCGTGCTTCAAATACAGCACTTCCGTATTCGATGGACGCGCCGCGCATCTGATCGAGCATCGCATCATCGATGTAGAAGCCGCGCACTGGGGCGAGCTTAAACCACATGTCGCGATACAGGCGCTCGGTATTAAAAAGGGTCCCATCCATATCGAAGATAAAGGCCTCGATCGGCCGCTTTTCAGAGCTCATCGTTCATTCTCCATTTCATCTTTTTTCCTGCCTGGTTCATGAAGCACAGGTGCCTGCTGTCCAGACTTCAGCTCCCTCCTTCTGCAGGCCTTTCCGCTTCTTCCGAAGCATCCGACGGCTGCGATGCGGTGAGATCTGCAGGATACTCGAGTGCGCAGAGACAGAGTCCATGTGCCGGCACGGTTGGTCCGGAAGCCGTACGATCCTTTGCAGCAAGCATTGTCTCGATCTCCTCTGGCGCGCGTCGTCCATTTCCGACGCTGAGAAGGGTTCCCACCAGGATCCGGATCATATGGTAGAGAAAGCCATTGCCACGGAAGCGGAACACGAGCATGGCGCCCGACTTCTCGATGTCAATGCTGTAAATTTCACGTACAGCATCCCCTCCATGCTCGAAGACCTGGCTGTCTGGATTCACGAAGCTCGTGAAGTCATGAATGCCGACGAGCTTCTCGGCTGCAGCATGCATCCGATCGAGATCGAGCGGGTAGGTGTAGTGATACGCATAGAGGCGGGTCAGCGGATTCGCCTGTGGGCCATTGTCCACATGGTACTCGTAGCATTTTGTATGTGGCACGAAACGGGGATGAAAATCCGCAGAAACCTCCTCCGCCTTCATGACGCGGATGTCCGCTGGCAAAAAGCGATTGATGGCTTTCGGAAAATTTGCGACTGGAATCGTGCATTCAGTATCAAAGCAGGCCACGTTTCCGAGTGCATGCACGCCGCTGTCCGTGCGGCTTGCGCCGACGACGGGGAGGAAGCCAGGCTGCGCCTCCAGCCCTGGCCGGGGCTCCGTCCGTGCATCCGCGTCACCTGCCGCACGGACGCCTGCATTGGCCTTATCCTCGGCAGCGCTCGAAGCAGCTTCTGTGTTCAGGAGGACGGCCTCCTTCGGGAGAAGCTCGCCGAGGGCCCGCTGAAGGCAGCCCTGAATGGTCGGCACACGGCCTTCCGGCTGCTCCGGGCTCGGCTGCTGGATCTGCCAGCCTTTATAATTCGTGCCATCATATGCGATGGTCAGCTTGATTCTTCTCATATCTTAGAACGGTAAAACGAAGCGAGACACTACAGAGAGTCCGAGATAAAGGAGCATCAGAAGGTAGGCAACGTAGTCGCGTGTCTCGTAGCGCAGCGGCTTCATCTTCGTGCGTCCCTCGCCGCCATGATAGCAGCGGGCCTCCATCGCCATGGCGAGATCATTGGCACGACGAAAGGCACTGATGAAAAGCGGTACAAGAATCGGTACCATGGATTTCGCACGCTGAAGGATGTTTCCACTCTCGAAATCCGCGCCCCGCGCCTGCTGCGCCTTCATGATTTTGTCTGTTTCTTCAATAAGAATCGGAATGAAGCGAAGAGCAATCGACATCATCATGGCGATTTCATGCACCGGTACACCAAGCTTCTTCAGGATTCCAAGGCCCTTTTCGAGGCCATCGGTCAGCTGATTCGGGGTGGTCGTGAGTGTCATCAGCGAGGATCCCAGCACGAGAAGAATGAGGCGGGCACCCATCATCAGTGCGATGTGGAGGCCTTCTCGGGTGATCTTCAGTACCCAGAACTGCACCAGTGTCTCTCCAGGTGTCAGGAAAAGGTTAAAGCTGACCGAAATCAGGAGGAGAATCACAATGCTCTTCAGTCCACGCGTCATGAAACGGAACGGTACGTGGCTAAGCTTTATGAGTAGGCCCAGGATCAGCGCCGCGACGCCATACATGATCCAGCTGTTCACGATAAAAAGGGAAATCAGGAAGAGGACGGTGCCGAGCAGCTTCACCCGTGGGTCCAGACGGTGGATGACGGAATCCACCGGATAGTACTGTCCGATCGTTACTTCTCTCAGCATGCCGTGCCCTCCTTTCCTGCTTTTTCTACCCCACTGTGTGCATGATGCTCCGTTTTTTTCTCCGCCTGCGCGCGCACGGACGCAGCAGCCACGCCCTGTGTTTTCACCGGCGCTTCTGCCGCATTTTTCTTTTCATGCTGTGCCTTCGTATAACGCTTCCAGAGGTCCACAATAGCCGCGCACATTTCATCCACGGTATCCGGGCGATCGCTAAAGCGAATGCCAACGTCCTTCAGCTCATGAATAAGGTAGGTCATCTGTGGTGCACCGAGTCCCATGGCCTCCAGCTCCTGGTAGCGTTTAAAAATCTCCTCTGGGGTGCCGGTCATGCGAAGCTCTCCATGATCCAGTACGAGCACCTGCTGTGTATAGCGGGCCACATCGTCCATGGAATGTGAGACGAGGATGATCGTCATCCCACTCTGCTGATGAAGATACTGAATCTGACGGAACAGATCGTCTCTTCCTGCAGGATCGAGGCCTGCCGTCGGTTCATCGAGAATCAGCACCTCTGGCCGCATCGCAAGTACACCGGCAATCGCAACCCGGCGCTTCTGACCACCAGACAGCTCAAATGGAGACTTCTGCCAGAATTCCTCCTTCAGTCCCACCATGCGAAGTGCCTCCTCGGCACGGCTCCGCGCCTCGGCTTCGGACAGTCCCTGATTTTTCGGTCCAAACATGACATCCGTGATCACATCCACCTCAAAGAGCTGGTACTCCGGGTACTGGAACACGAGACCCACCTTGAAACGGAGCGCCTTCATGTTGAAATCCGGTGCGTAGATATTGAGGAAGCCATCCGGGCTCTCCAGCGGTGCCGCTGCAGCCACTTCCGGAGCTCCTTTCGTCTTCGCATGCTTCGCCGTCGCTGGAAGTCGGAAATCGGCTTTCTCCGCAAACTTCACCTCGATGGTTCCCTCGGACGCCTTCAAAAGTCCATTTAAGTGCTGGGTCAATGTGGACTTGCCGGAACCGGTGTGGCCGATAAAGCCGACGATGGAGCCGCGCTGGATATCGAACGACACGTCCTTCAGCGCATAGCTCTCCATGGCTGTGCCCTGCTGATAGATGTGGCTTAGATGACGCACACGGATCACCGGATCCGTAATCTCCATATGCGCCGGTTTCTTCTTCACGAAGTTCGGTTCAAATTCTGCCTGCTTCGGAAGACACTGTGCAAGGCATGCCACAAGCTCCTTTCGCGTCAGGACCGCATCCGGCACGGGCATCCCAGCCTTCTGCAGCTTCCAGGCAAGCTCCGTGACCTCCGGCACATCCATGTGGATCGCCTTCAGCTCTTCTACATGTCCGAACACTTCACGTGGCGTCCCGTCCATGACAACCTGCCCCTGGTCCATCACAATCAGACGATCTGCATTGACCGTTTCCTCCATGTAGTGGGTGATGAGGACAATGGTAACACCCTCTGTCTTATTCAGCTCCCGAATGGTCTCGATGACCTCCTTTCGGCCGCTCGGGTCCAGCATGGCGGTCGGTTCATCCAGGACGATGGTCTTCGGAATCATGGCCATGGTACCTGCAATGGCCACCCGCTGCTTCTGACCACCACTCAGTCGATTCGGCGACTTCATACGATAGGCCTCCATATCGACGGCATGAAGCGCACGGTTTACTCTGGTCCAGATATCCTCTGTTGGAACACCAATGTTCTCCGGGCCGAAGGCCACGTCCTCCTCGACGACAGACGCAATGATCTGATTGTCCGGGTTCTGGAACACCATACCGGTTTCCTTTCGGATATTCCAGATTTCCTTTTCATCCTTCGTATCCCGGCCACTGATGAGCATGGTGCCCTCACTTGGCAGGTTCAATCCGTTGATGAGCTTTGCCAATGTAGACTTACCGGAGCCATTGTGCCCCAGAACGCATACAAAACTCCCGGCCTCGATGGACAGATTGACGTCCTTCAGCGCCCGGGTCTTCTCTACTACTTTATCATTTTCATCTGTACGGATGTAGTCATACGCCAGATGGATTGCATCGATGATTTTCAATTTGTTAACCTCGTATCGGTTTTCGGGTTGATAGCTCAATTAGTATATTAGAAAGCGCAAAAAAACACAAGAGCGGGCCCGAAGGTCCGCTCTTCCTCTTTGCTTTTCTTCTAGTGCACCCAGTGTCCATCGGAGGCGATGGTATAGCCTCCCAGCACCGTGGTGCTGACGGCCATCTGCCCATAGTTATTGTCGCTTGCCGAGGTCTGCGGATAGAAATAGTAGTACTGATCCTGATTGGATGCATCCTTCAGGATGACCCAGCCCGTTCGCATACGTCCGTCCCGGTCGAAGTAGTAGGTCTTCGAGCCGATCGTCGCGGTCTGATTCTTAAACATCATGCCATAGTTGGCACCCTCCGCTGGATTAAAGTAGTACCAGGCACCATTGATGAGTGCCCAGGACACCTTCATGGCACCAGATCCACTGAGGTAGTAGGTCGCACCATTGGTATCCGTATAGAAGCCTGTCAGCATGCGGCCACTGGCATCCAGACGGTAATAATGCTGCTCCCAGAAAAGCCAGGTATTCGCCGCATTCTGACCGCTCGCCGTGCGGTAATACCAGACATTGTCGGCCTTGTACCAGCTTCCTGCAGCCGTGCTCTGTGTCTGTGTGCCGCTTCCTGTAGACGTGCCATACACAGAATACTGCGTGTTCGTTCCGTTCGTCGTCGCACTGGTACTGCCCATGGTCAAATTGACTCCTGGGAGGGTTGTCGTCTGGCCGGTGCTTGCATTGTACACGGTATAGGCACTGGCTGCATTAAAGGAGCCGAGATCTGTCGAGCTGCTGCTCGTGCCAGCTGTCGTATTCGTCGAAGTCGTGTTCCCCGTCGTACCGATCACCGTCGTCGTACCGGTTGATCCCATGACATTCGAAATGCCCGTGTTGTTTGTCTGCTGAGGGTTCAGGATATAGGTTCCGTTCGTATATTGTCCGGAGCCGTTTGAAAGCTGACTGTCGCTGATGGTCAGTGTGCCTGACTGCACTGCCGACGATGCTTTTCCGGTATTCTGGTTCGCGCCATATGGAACCGTACTTACTTCAAAATAGTATCCGCCTGCTTTCGTCATGTAGGGATAGAGATTCAGGTTGGTCTGATCCGTCGTAATATTCGTTACGCGGCTGCCATCTCGATAGAGGGTCACTTTATAGTAGCCGGAGCTCATCGTCGGCTGCCCCCAGCTGGCCATCCCGAGCGTGCTGCCCCACACGGGTGAAAGAGGATCCGCATAGGTTCCTTTCACTCCCTTTAAGGAAAGAACCACGCGAAGTCCATAGTTTCCAACGGTCTGCGCAGAAATAAAGGTGCCACCACTGATGTGAACATTGGCACTGGTATAGGCACCGTTAAAGTAGTAAAAGGTGCTGTAGCCGTTACTGCGTTCCTTCTCCTGTGCGGACAGATAGAGGAGGACCTTCGGCTGCGTCCCAACGTTCATGCTCCCACTGGTGTCATACCACTCTGCGCCATCCACCGTATACTGATCCGTATCTGGAACCTCGAAATCACTCTCGGAAAGAGAGGGAAGCTGGTCTCCGGAATCCTCTGTGCTGAGATCCTTCAAATAATCCGACACTGTAATTTTCACGGTACTGATCCGTGTATTTCGATCTGCCGCCCATCCTGGAATGGAGCCGCACACCATGAGGGTCAGCATGAAGAAGCTCATCCAGAGGAACGATCTCGTTTGTTTCCAATTTTTTATATTCATGCGTTTTCTCCTAGCTGTTCTTTCTTCCAGTATACTAGACCACCCAAAACATTCAACCGAAAATGCTTTACGATATTCTGACTGCTGCGCTTCACCGGCCGTACTAAATGAAACGATGCTTTCAGTTCAAGTACGACGGTACGGCAATAAAGCTGTAATGCAAAAAAGACGAAATCATCCATAGATGATTTCGTCTTCTGAATCGATCAGGGATTCTCTTGAGTATTACACAAGCTCAAGAAGAACTTCCATTGCAGCATCACCCTTACGGAGACCGATCTTTACGATACGAGTGTAGCCACCGTTACGAGTAGCATACTTTGCACCGTACTCATCGAAAAGCTTTGCAGCAAGATCAACACTCTTGGTATTCTTCTTCTGGCCAGCCTTCGCTGTAGGAACCTCTGTTACCGGGTAAAGGTAAGCAAGGATCTGACGACGTGCATGAAGTCTGGATGGCTTATCCTTCTTGATGGTCTTCTCAACTTCGTCATAAACGGTTACCTTCTTACCATCAACAACTTCCTTTACACGCTTGCCATCGGCGTCCTTACGGGCAACCTTAGCCTTTACGGTAACTTCCTCGTAGTTGTCCTTCTCACGAACAGCAAGTGCAATCAGCTTCTCAGCCTGCTTACGAACTTCCTTGGCACGTGCCTCGGTTGTAACGATCTTGCCGTTTGCGATCAGAGAAGTGGTCAGTGCGCGAAGCATAGCCTGTCTCTGGCTGGACTCTCTACCTAACTTTCTATAATTTGCCATAATTAATTTCCTCCACCGTGCACTTCGGTCTTACCGGTTTTATTGTATCTCAGCTTCTACTGTTTCCAGTAGACGAATCGATCCACTGTTCCGCCTGAGTATCGGCGACATGAGGATTACTCCTCCTGTGTGGAAAGGCTGAGATTTAACTCCTTCAGTTTTGCAAGAACTTCTTCAAGAGACTTCCGACCAAGGTTCCGCACCTTCATCATGTCATCCGGTGTCTTCGCACAGAGCTGCTGTACGGTATTGATACCGGCTCTCTTGAGACAGTTATAAGAGCGAACGGAAAGCTCCAGCTCATCGATGTTCATCTCAAGGATACGCTCCTTGCCGTCGACTGGCTTTTCAACCATGACTTCGGTGGTCTGCGTATTCTGTGAGAGGTCAACGAAAAGAGTAAGATGCTCAGACAGGAACTCTGCTGCTGCAGAAATGGCATCGTCCGGGCTCATCTTTCCACTCGTAAATACATCCAGGGTCAGCTTATCATAATCGATACGGTTACCGACACGCGTATTGCTGATGGCCATATTTACACGCTCTACCGGTGTATAGATCGCATCCACATCGAAAACGCCATCTGGAAGCTCCGATGCTCTGGAACGATCTGCGCCCACATAGCCTCTGCCCGTTGTGATGGTGATTTCCATCTCGAGCGAGCCCTGTGCGTCAAGAGTTGCAATCTTCTGGTCCGGGTTCAGAATCTCCAGGCCCTCCACCGTCTGGATTTCAGACGCCGTGACGACGCCCTCTCCAGTATGTGAAAGATATACAACCATTGCGTCATCGGAGGCCGATGTGTTCTTCACCTCGAGACTCTTAAGGTTCATAATGACCTCAGTCAGAGACTCCTTCACACCCGGAATGGCATCACCATTCCGATCGGCACCGGTAATCTTGACCTGAGAAACTGCAGCACCAGACAGAGCAGAGAGCATAATGCGCTTTAACGCATTGCCCAGTGTCGTACCATAGCCTCTTTCCAGCGGCTCGCACACAAATCTGCCGTACTTCTTATCATCTGAAATCTCAACAATCTCAATGTTTGGTTTCTCAAAATCGAACATGCAATGCCTCCTTTATTGCAGGCTAATTATTTGGAATACAACTCGACGATAAGCATCTCGTTTACTGGAACGTCGATTTCCTCTCTGGAAGGAAGCTGCTTTACAGTAGCCTTGAAGTTCTCCTGATCGCAATCGATCCAGGCTGGAACCATACGGCCATTGGTAACCTCGAGGATATCCTTGAATCTCTGAAGAGACTTCTTGGACTCCTTGACAGCAACTACGTCGCCAGCAGATACAAGGTAAGAAGGAATGTTTACAACCTTGCCATTTACAGTGATGAGTCTGTGATCAACGATCTGACGTGCCTCACGACGAGTACGAGCAAGGCCCATACGGAAGATCACATTGTCGAGACGAGACTCAAGAAGAACCATAAGGTTGGTACCGGTCTGGCCCTTCATCTGGTTTGCCTTTGCATAGTAGTTACGGAAAGGCTTCTCAAGAACACCGTAGATGAACTTTGCCTTCTGCTTCTCACGAAGCTGGAGGCCGTACTCAGACATCTTACGACGCTGATTTCTGAGCTGTCTGTTTGACTTCTTATCAATTCCTAAAAATACAGGGTCAAGTCCGAGTGACCTGCATCTTTTAAGTACGGGAGTTTTATCAACTGCCATAATTCTTTTCTCCTTATAATATCAAGTAATGTACGTGATACGTCCTTTACACCCATGGGCTTCTTCGGACAGATTTGCCGCATTTTTATACATACTGCGACCTATGTCTTTAGTGAATTCAAGAAAATAATCTCGTAAAACGAGGATTATACTCTTCTGCGCTTTGGTGGACGGCATCCATTGTGTGGAACTGGCGTTACATCCTTGATGGAAGTAACCTCAAGACCATTCGCCTGGAGTGCACGGATTGCTGCCTCACGTCCTGATCCTGGTCCCTTAACACTTACATCCACATACTTTAAGCCGTGTACTAAAGCTGCCTTAACAGCAGTTTCAGCAGCCATCTGAGCTGCATATGGAGTAGATTTTCTTGAACCCTTGAAACCAAGACCACCAGCACTTGCCCATGAAAGAGCGTTTCCTTCAGCATCTGTCAGGGTAACAATCGTGTTGTTGAAAGATGCCTGAATATGTGCCTGTCCGCGTTCAACGTTTTTCTTTACGCGCTTCTTTGTAATTCTCTTACCTGACGCCATATTAAAACTAACCTACTTTCCTTTTTCTGTCTTCCTGTATTTAAAACATGAAGATCACAACAGTTACTTCTGATTTTCATCAGATCGATCATTTCTGATCTGGACTTTTGCTTACCTTTGAAGATTACTTCTTCTTGTTTGCAACAGTCTTACGAGGACCCTTACGTGTTCTGGCATTGGTCTTTGTCTTCTGACCTCTTACCGGAAGGCCTCTTCTGTGACGGATGCCACGATAGCAGCCAATCTCCTGAAGTCTCTTGATGTCCAGAGCTGTAGATCTTCTGAGGTCACCTTCTACTACCTGGTGCTCAGCGATGTAGTTCGCAAGCTCCTTGACTTCATCGTCAGTGAGATCCTTAACACGTGTGTCAGGGTTAACGCCTGTTGCCGCAAGAATCTTATCTGCACTGGACTGACCGATACCATAAATGTATGTCAGACCAATCTCGATACGCTTCTCTCTCGGTAAATCGACACCTGCAATACGAGCCATTTTTGTTTCCTCCTGTAAAAATTAACCTTGTCTCTGCTTGTGCTTAGGGTTTTCGCAGATAATTCTGATAGAGCCTTTCCGCTTGATGACTTTGCATTTCTCGCAGATAGGCTTTACTGATGATCTTACCTTCATAGTAATTCCCCTTTCTAATAACGAATTCGAACAAAGTTGCCGTATTATTCTAACAAAACGGCCTACTGTTGTAAAGCCCTTTTTAAATGAATTGTAAGAATTTCGCGGCCTTACTTGTCTCTCCAGATGATGCGTCCCTTGGAAAGGTCGTATGGTGAAAGTTCGATTGTCACCTTGTCACCTGGAAGAATTCGAATGTAATTCATACGAAGCTTTCCGGAAATATGTGCCAGAACCTGGTGACCATTTTCAAGCTCAACCTGGAACATGGCATTCGGAAGTTTTTCAATTACTTTACCAGTAATCTCGATTACATCTGATTTAGACATTCAGTTCTCCTTCTTATTTATTTAATGTTAATAAGTAAACTCTTATCCTCACCCGGCATGGTCAGAATTTCTGGCTCACCGTCCGTGATGAGAATGGTATTTTCATAATGGCAGGAAAGACTGCCATCATCCGGGATTACATCCCAGCCGTTATCTGCGGTATGGCAGACCGGAGATCCAAGCGTAATCATGGGCTCCACGGCAAGGGTCATACCCGCACACAGTTTCGGTCCCTTCCGATGCATATCGTAATTTGGGATTTCCGGATCGCCATGGATCTCACTGCCGATGCCGTGTCCACAGTAGTCACGAAGAATGCCACAGCCCTGCGCTTCAATATAGTTGCCAATCGCAGAAGTCATATCATTCAGATGATTTCCAGGAATGGCCTGTTTCAATCCTTCAAAGAAGCTCTGCTGGCAAACGCGGATGACGCGCTTCGCATCTTCTGAAATCTCACCCACAGCCCAGGTCCGGGTCGCATCTGCATTGTAGCCATGGTAGCTTGTGCAGGTATCAATGGAAACGATATCCCCGTCCTTCAGGATGGTGTGGCGATTCGGGATTCCATGAATCACGACGGAATTCACAGAAACGCAGCAGGCTCCAGGAAAATCATATAAGCCCTTCATGCTTGGGAATCCGCCGAGCTTCCGCATGATGCCCTCGGCGAGCTCATCAAGTTCCTTCGTACTGATACCCGGGGCGATCTTCTCTCCGAGACGGTTATGCATCTCGGAAAGAATCTTGCCTGCCTCACGCATCAGTTCAATTTCACGCTTTGATTTGATTTCGATCATGAATTCTTCTTTCTGAATACATTGGATGCTCTTGCATCCTTCTGTTCGATGCGCTGCTTCCTGAAATTCAGTTTTCAGAAAGGATGGCAACGACATCCTCAAATACCTTTGGAAGCTCCTGCGTGCCATCGACTTCGCGAAGCACACCGGCTGCCTTATAGTACGCAATCAGCGGTTCTGTCTGCTGGTGGTATACATTAAGACGATCCTTTACGGTCTCTGGCTTGTCATCGGAACGGATGATGAGCTCAGATCCACACTTGTCGCAGATATTTTCCTTCTTCGGTGCGGCATAAACGATATGATAGGTTGCACCGCACTTCGGGCATGCGCGTCTGCCGGACATGCGCTTGATGATGGCTTCATCCGGTACATCAATGTTCAGCGCAAAGTCAATCTTATCGCCCTGACTCTTCAGTGCTTCCGTCAGGCTTTCTGCCTGTGGAATCGTACGAGGGAAGCCATCCAGTACATAGCCGTTACTGCAGTCATCCTGTGCGATACGATCCAGAAGCATTCCGATCGTCACTTCATCCGGAACCAGCTCTCCCTTATCGATATAGGACTTCGCCTTCTGTCCGAGCTCTGTGCCGCCCTTGATGTTTGCGCGGAAGATATCTCCCGTCGAAATGTGAGGGATATCATACTTATCAGCAATCTTAATTGCCTGCGTGCCCTTACCGGCACCAGGCGCACCTAACATAACAATCTTCATTTGCGTTCTCCCGATAGTACTATAGTAATAAACACTGATAGCCTCCCCAGAGCGTATGTCTGAGGAGGCTTGGTGTTAACGATTAATCGTTCAGGAATCCCTGGTAGTTTCTTACGATCATCTGAGACTCAATGGCTTTCACCGTCTCCAGCACAACGCCGACGATAATGATCAGCGAGGTGCCCGCGAACGAGATACGGCCTACATTGAACACTCCAGAAACAAAGATCGGAATGATGGCAACGATGGCCAGACCGGTCGCACCGATGAAAATAATATAAGTAAGAATATTATCAAGGTAATCGCTGGTCGGCTTACCCGGACGAATGCCAGGAATGAAGCCGCCCTGCTTCTTCATGTTATTCGCAATCTCCAGCGGATTAAAGGAAATCGACGTGTAGAAATATGCGAAGAAGTAAAGTAACAGGATGTAGATCACCAGTCCGATGGAATAAATCGGACGATCCGGATTGCACCAGGAGCCTGAATTCAGAGCCATAAGGATCTGTCCAGGAATCGTGCTGTAGTCCACCTTGATGATCTGACCGACCACAACCGGCATGGTCATCAGGGAACTTGCAAAGATCACCGGCATAACGCTCGCGGTATTCACCTTCAGAGGAATATTGGAGGACTGTCCGCCCACCAGACCTCTGCCCTGTACACGACGGCTGTACTGAACCGGAATGGTTCGCTGTGCATCGTTCAGGATGATGGTAAATACCACCAGTGCAATGATGGCTGCCGCGATGATAATGGCCGCAACCACCATCGTCGCAACATTCTTCCCGCTGATGAATCTGATATACAGTGTCTGGAAATCACTCGGAACAGACGACAGAATATTAAAGAGGAGGACCAGGGAGATACCATTGCCCACGCCCTTATCTGTAATCTGCTCACCGATCCACATCAGAAGTGCAGAGCCTGCGGTCATCGCAATGACAGCGATCGCAATATCTGCAATCTTTCTTACGGTGCTCGCCTCGGTGAAACCGATCAGAAGTCCCTGACCGCCAAATCCGATAGCCATCGCAAGTGACTCGATAAGAGCCAGACCGATCGTTACGTATCTGGTGTACTCAGTGAGCTTCTTTCTTCCCTCTTCACCATCCTTCTGCATTTCCTCAAGAGCCGGAATGGCTACGGTCAGCAGCTGGATGATGATGGATGAAGTGATGTATGGCGTGATGGACAGTGCGAAAATCGACAGCTGCTCGAAGGAGCCACCGGTCATCGTATTGAACCAGCCAAATGCATCATTGTTGGACATGCTGTTGAACAGCTCGCTAAAGTACTGCGCGTTCACACCCGGAATAGGAAGATTCGATCCAAACCTAATTACTACGAGCATCAGGAAAACGAACAGAAGCTTCTTTCTCAGTTCCTTTACCTTAAATGCGTTTAGTAGCGATTTGAACATGTTTAGATTACCTCACAGGTGCCGCCTAAAGCTTCGATCTTCTCCTTCGCAGATGCTGAGAATGCAGTAACCTTCACGTTGAGCTTCTTTGTCAGCTCGCCGTTACCAAGAATCTTAACGCCGTCGTTAACCTTCTTGATGATGCCCTTCTCGAGAAGAGCCTCGATGGTTACTTCCTCGCCCTCATTGAAGCGAGCATCGAGTGTAGACAGGTTGATACCTGTGATAACCTTGGAATTGCGATCCGTGAAACCTCTCTTCGGAATACGTCTGAACAGAGGCATCTGACCACCCTCAAATCCTGGTCTTGGTGCTCCAGATCTAGCCTTCTGGCCCTTTGAGCCCTTACCTGCGGTCTTGCCGTTTCCTGAACCATGGCCACGGCCACGTCTGAAGTTCTTTGACTGCTTTGCGCCGTCAGCCGGCTTTAAATTAGCTAACTCCATTGTATGCCTCCTTAGATTTCTTCAACTTTCACAAGATGGTTTACTCTCTGAATCATACCTCTTGTAGCACCGTTGTCCAGAAGCTCTACGCTCTGACGGATCTTACGGAGACCAAGGGCCTGAACAGTAGCTCTCTGCTTAGGGATTGCACCGATTGGAGACTTTACAAGTGTAATCTTTAACTTCTTATCTGCCATTTCAATACCCCCTATTAACCTGTGATCTCAGCTACAGTCTTGCCGCGGAGTGCAGCAAACTCCTCAGGAGTCTTCATGGAAGTAAGACCCTCAAGGGTAGCGAGTACAACGTTTGTCTTGTTGTTAGAGCCCAGAGACTTGGTACGAATGTTCTTGATACCAGCAAGCTCCAGTACGGAACGTGCAGGACCGCCTGCGATGATACCGGTTCCTTCCGGTGCCTTCTTCAGAAGAACAGTAGAGCTTCCGAACTTACCAACATAATCGTGTGGTACAGACTTCTCTTCGGTTACAGGGATGGTTACGATTGCCTTAACAGCAGCCTCACGAGCCTTACGGATCGCCTCTGGAACCTCAACTGCCTTACCGATACCACAGCCTACATGACCATTGCCGTCACCAACTACTACGAGAGCAGAGAATCTCATGGTACGACCACCCTTCACGGTCTTCGCAACACGCTTGATGGCTACGACGTTGTCGTTTAATTCTAACTGATTTGCATCAATTCTTTCACGCTTCATCTTGCTTGTTTCTCCTCTCGATTAGAATTCAAGGCCAGCTTCTCTTGCAGCATCTGCGAGAGCCTGAACCTTACCATGATACAGGAAGCCGCCACGGTCAAATACAACCTGCTTGATACCCTTTGCCAGTGCCTTCTCTGCGATGGCCTTGCCAACGTACTGAGCAGCCTCAATATTGTTTGTGATCTCCAGGTTTGCATCCTTATCCAGAGTAGAAGCAGCGCAAAGTGTGTTGCCAGCTACATCATCGATAATCTGTGCATACATGTGCTTGTCAGATCTGAATACGGAAAGACGTGGTCTCTCTGGAGTACCAGAAAAACGGTTTCTAAGTCTCTCGTGCTTCTTCTGGCGAAGTTCAGCTTTATTTCTCTTACTTACCATTTCACTTTCCTCCTAATTATTTCTTACCAGTCTTACCAACCTTACGTCTGATGATCTCATCAGCATACTTGATACCCTTGCCCTTATATGGCTCCGGTCCTCTCTTGCTGCGGATCTCAGCTGCGTACTGACCAACGGCTTCCTTGTCAATACCGCGAACGAAGATTGTATTGGTTCCATCAACAACAGCCTCAACGCCCTCTGGATCCTCCATCAGCACTGGATGAGAATATCCAAGTGTAAGGGTCAGGGTCTTGCCCTGCTTAGCTGCTCTGTAACCTACACCGTTGATCTCGAGCTTCTTCTCGAAACCATTGGTAACGCCGTCTACCATGTTATGGATGAGGGCTCTGGTAAGTCCGTGAAGGGACTTCTCCTTCTTATTATCATTTGGTCTAGAAACAACGATCTCGCCGTCCTTCTGCTCGATGGTGATCTCCGGAGCAAACTGCTTCTCGAGTGTGCCCTTCGGTCCCTTTACAGAAAGAACGTTGTTGTCCTTGATCTCAACAGTAACACCTGCTGGGATTACTACCGGTAATTTTCCGATACGTGACATACTAATGTCTCCTCTCTTAAATTCTCTGTCATCTCAGACAGTTTTCAGATGACTAGTTACTATTTGTAAGCTTCGTTCTGTTCGTTTGAACCCACTTATTGGGTTAAGTAAGTGAATTACCAGACGAATGCAAGAACTTCGCCGCCTACGCCCTTTGCTCTTGCTTCACGATCCGTCATAACGCCCTGGTTCGTGGAAACAATGGCGATACCAAGACCGCCAAGTACGGAAGGCATGTTCTCCTTGCCAGCATATACTCTCAGACCTGGCTTGGAAATCTTACGGATGCCGCTGATGATCTTCTCATTCTTAGTAGCGCCATACTTCAGAGTAACCTTGATGTCCTTGAACTTACCGTTGTCAACGAGGTCATACTTTGCAATGTAGCCCTCATTTACCAGGATGTCTGCGATTGCAAGCTTCATCTTGGAAGATGGGATAGTTACTGTGTCGTGCTTTGCAGTATTTGCATTACGAATTCTTGTAAGCATATCTGCGATTGGATCACTCATACTCATGTTTACGGATATCCTTTCTTAGTAGAATATAGATTGTTATCGTCCGGATAATTCCGGACAAAGCAAATGCCGCGTCAACAGGGTGATCTCACTTGACCAGTCCATAGGATACAGGATCCGATGCTTAATCAAATGGCACAGCATACGCTGTGCGGCCTGCGGCGCAACATTTACATTATAACCATTTTTTTCCGAGTTGCAACCCGGTCCGGCGTATCTTTTCGAGGTAAATCATGTACTTCTTTGGATACAATCCGGAAATTGTCGCCCTTGACAACACGATCCCGAAGGATCCCATTGCCGCAGGCTCAAATGGTGGAAGGCCCTGATTACCAGGAAGCCTTCTTTACACCAGGGATCTCGCCCTTGTATGCAAGCTCACGGAAGCATACACGGCAGATGCCGTACTTCTTCAGAACAGAATGTGGTCTTCCGCAGATCTTGCATCTGGTATATGCTCTGGTGGAGAACTTCGGAGCCTTCTGCTGCTTTAACTTCATTGATAACTTAGCCATATTTTCCTCCGATTACTTTGCGAACGGCATGTTGAACAGTCTAAGAAGCTCTCTTGCCTCTTCGTCGGTCTTTGCAGTCGTAACGAAGATTACATCCATACCTCTTACCTTGTCAACCTTATCAAACTCGATCTCAGGGAAGATGATCTGCTCCTTGAGGCCAAGTGCATAGTTTCCTCTGCCGTCAAATGCGTTTGGATTTACGCCTCTGAAGTCTCTTACACGCGGAAGTGCGAGGTTGATCAGACGATCAGCGAACTCGTACATTCTCTCGCCACGGAGAGTAACCTTACAGCCAATGGCCTGGCCCTCTCTGATCTTGAAGTTTGCGACAGACTTCTTTGCCTTTGTGGTTACAGCATGCTGACCCGTGATGATCTCAAGATCACGTACGGCACTGTCGAGAACCTTGGAATTTTCCTTAGCTTCTCCAACGCCCATGTTGATCACGATCTTGTCAAGCTTAGGAATCTCGTTCACGTTCTTATAACCGAACTTCTTCGTCATAGCTTCCTTGATCTCGCTGTTGTAAAGATCCTTTAATCTAGCCATCTTAAAATTCCTCCTTTCTCTTACTCAATAACCTTACCGGTCTTCTTCGCAACTCTTACCTTCTTGCCATCCTTGACTTCGAAGCCTACGCGAGTAGCCTGTCCATCAACAACGAGCATAACATTGGAAGCATCGATTGCTGCCTCCTTGTGAAGGATGCCACCCTGAGGATTGGTCTGAGATGGCTTCTGGTGCTTGGTTACCATATTGCAGCCTTCAACGACTACCTTATTGGTTGCCGGGTCAAAGGAAAGAACCTTGCCCTGCTTACCATTGTCCTTACCGGCAATGATCTGTACCATATCGTCTTTCTTAATTCTACGCATCTGGCAACCTCCTTACAGTACTTCCGGAGCGAGGGAAACGATCTTCATGTAACCATGATCACGAAGCTCTCTTGCTACCGGTCCAAAAATACGTGTTCCCTTAGGTGTTCCATCGTCCTTAAGGATAACCGCTGCGTTCTCATCGAACTTGATGTAGCTTCCGTCCTTACGGCGGATGTCATCTACGGTTCTTACAACAACAGCCTTGACAACGTCACCCTTCTTTACCTGACCGCCAGGGATGGCATCCTTTACGGATGCAATGATTACATCTCCGACAGCAGCATATCTTCTGGTTGAGCCGCCCATAACGCGGATGCAAAGAAGCTCTCTTGCACCTGTGTTATCAGCAACTCTAAGTCTTGTTTCCTGCTGAATCATATAATGCTCCTTCCTTGCCTCTTAATTACTTAGCCTTCTCAACGATCTCAACAAGTCTCCATCTCTTGGTCTTAGAAAGAGGTCTTGTAGCCATAACCTTGACAGTATCGCCGACGCCTGCTTCGTTGTTCTCGTCGTGTGCGTAAACCTTAACGGTTCTCTTCACGATCTTACCGATGACAGGATGCTTAACGTGATCCTCGATAGCGATAACGATGGTCTTGTCCATCTTTGCACTAACGACCTTACCGGTACGTGTTTTTCTCAGATTTCTCTCCATTGTTGTGCTCTCCTTTCTCACGCTTTTGCTTTCTCTGTGATAACTGTCTGAATACGCGCGATGTTCTTGCGAACTTCGGTGATTCTTGCTGTATTATCGAGCTGGTTTGTAGCGTTCTGGAATCTCAGATTAAAGAGCTCCTTCTTTGCAGATACGAGCTCAGCATTGAGCTGCTCTGTCGTCTTCGCCTGTAACTCTTCTACGTAAGTTTTCTTCTTCATTAGTTATCACCGCCTTCCAGATCGGCCTTCGTAACGATCTTGCAGTTGCAAGGAAGCTTGTGACTAGCAAGTCTAAGAGCCTCTCTTGCCGTCTCCTCAGGTACGCCGGAAATCTCAAACATTACTCTGCCTGGCTTAACAACAGCTACCCAGTACTCTACAGCGCCCTTTCCGGAACCCATTCTGACGCCGAGTGGCTTTGCTGTGATTGGCTTATCAGGGAAGATCTTGATCCATACCTGACCGCCACGCTTGATGTATCTTGTAAGTGCAACTCTGGCTGCCTCGATCTGATTGGATCTGATCCAGCAAGGCTCGGTTGCGACAAGACCGAACTCACCATAAGTAACCTTATTACCTCTCGTAGCTTTACCCTTCATGTTTCCACGAATCTGCTTACGATACTTTGTTCTCTTTGGCATTAACATAATTACTTATCGCTCCCTTCCTTGTTATTCTTGGTAGGAAGAACCTCTCCCTTGTAGATCCAGACCTTTACGCCCAGTCTGCCGTATGTGGTAGCAGCCTCAGCGAAGCCGTAGTCAATGTCAGCTCTTAAGGTCTGAAGAGGAATGGTTCCCTCAGAATAGAACTCACGACGAGCGATATCAGCACCGCCGAGACGTCCACCTACAGAAGCCTTGATACCGAGAACGCCGGACTTCATGGTTCTCTGCATAGCCTGCTTCATAGCTCTTCTGAAGGATACACGGTTCTCAAGGGACTGCGCAATGTTCTCAGCAACAAGCTGTGCATCACGATCCGGTCTCTTGATCTCCTTGATATCGATGTTGATGTTCTTGGAGGTAAGCTTCTGAACTTCCTTTCTTACCTTCTCGATCTCAGCGCCGCCCTTACCGATTACGAAGCCTGGCTTTGCAGTGTAGATCACTACGCGAACCTTATCGTTTGCAGCTCTCTCGATCTCAATCTTAGAAATTCCTGCAGAGTAAAGTCTCTTCTTCAGGAACTTACGGATGTTGTAGTCCTCAACAAGTGTATCTGAAAAAGTATTCTTGTCAGCATACCACTTGGAATCCCAATCTTTAATAACGCCGACTCTCATGCCGTGCGGATTGACTTTCTGACCCATTTATATGCCTCCTTACTTTCTCTCGTCTAAAACTACAGTAATGTGTGAGTTTCTCTTCAGAATTCTGTATGCTCTGCCCTGTGCTCTCGGGTGAATTCTCTTCATCGTAGGAGCGGAACCAGCATAGCACTCAGCAACATACAGATGATCTCTGTTCATGTTGTTGTTGTTCTCTGCATTGGCAGCAGCAGACTCAAGAAGCTTCTTCACTAAAGTAGAAGCGTATCTAGGATTATATGTAACGATACCGAGTGCTTCGTCAAGGTTCTTGCCTCTGATGGCGTCAAGAACGAAGCATGCCTTCTGTACGGATACTCTTGCATATGAAAGAGTAGCTGAAGGTCTCTTTACAGTATTCGCATTTCTCTCTCTCTTAATCTGAGATCTATGACCTTTTGACATTTTTGAAATGTCCTCCTTTCAAATATGCGTGAGTTATGCTCTCTTCTCGTTGCCGGTGTGACCGTGGAAGGTTCTGGTAACAACGAATTCGCCGAGCTTGTGACCAACCATGTCCTCTGTAACGTATACAGGAACGTGCTTTCTTCCGTCATGAACTGCGATGGTGTGACCAACAAATGACGGGAAGATGGTGGAACGACGAGACCAGGTCTTGATAACGGCCTTGTTTCCGGAAGCATTCATGTTATCAACGGCCTTCTTCAGCGAAGCGTCGATAAATGGTCCTTTTTTAACTGAACGTGCCATATTATTCTCTCCTCCTCAATTACTTGATGGCTCTACCATCACGTCTTCTGATGATCAGCTTGTTGGAAGCCTTCTTCTTATTACGTGTCTTCAGACCAAGTGCTGGCTTGCCCCATGGAGTGCAAGGACCAGGTCTTCCGACAGGTGCCTTACCTTCTCCACCTCCGTGTGGATGGTCGTTAGGGTTCATAACAGAACCACGAACGGTAGGTCTCCAACCCATGTGTCTCTTTCTACCAGCCTTACCAAGGTTGATGAGGTTGTGGTCACCGTTGCCTACAACACCGATGGTTGCACGGCACTCGATCGGAACCATTCTCATCTCGCCAGACGGAAGACGAAGGGTTGCATACTTGCCTTCCTTTGCCATCAGCTGAGCAGCGTTACCAGCAGAACGTACCATACGTGCGCCCTTGCCAGGGATGAGCTCGATTGCGTGAACGTTTGTACCAACAGGGATCTTGGAAAGTGGTAAGCAGTTACCAACTCTTGCCTCAGCCTCTGGTCCGTTCATAACCTTCATACCGTCGGTCAGACCGTTCGGAGCAAGGATATATGCCTTCTCACCATCTGCGTAAGCGATGAGTGCGATGTTGGCTGTTCTGTTCGGATCATACTCGATGCCGATAACTGTTGCAGGAATACCATCCTTCGTATTTCTCTTGAAATCGATGATTCTGTACTTCTGTCTGTTTCCGCCGCCCTGGTGACGAACGGTGATCTTACCCTGATTGTTTCTACCAGCGTTCTCCTTTACTGTAGAAAGAAGAGATCTCTCCGGAGTCTTCTTCGTAATCTCAGAAAAGTCAGAACCGGTCATGTTTCTTCTCGAAGGTGTATAAGGTCTATATGTCTTAATACCCATGACTTGTTTTCTCCTTTTAAACTGTCACGTATAATTGAGAATTTTTCACGTGACGTACTATGCTATCTGTAAATTAAAGGCCCTTGAAAATCTCGATTTCCTTGGAATCCTCTGTTAATGTAACGATAGCCTTCTTTGTTGCAGCTGTCTTTCCGAACTTGAGACCTCTTCTCTTGGTCTTGCCATCCGCATTCATCGTGTTCACAGCCTTTACCTTTGTACCCTCGAACATCTTCTCCACAGCCTCACGAACCTGAGACTTGGTAGCGTCCGGATTTACAAGGAATGTATACTTCTTGGAAGCCATCTCGCCCATGGACTTCTCAGTGATGACCGGGCGGAGAATAACGTCGTAATACTTAATGTCTGCCATTATGCGTATACCTCCTGAATCTTCTCTACAGCTGCCTTGGTAGCAACTACAGTCTGGTACTTAAGAACGTCGTAAACATTGAGCTCGTTTACACCTGCTGTCTTTACATCAGCGATGTTTCTTGCAGAAAGAACGGTGTTCTTATCATTTGAATCAAGGAGAACGAATGCCTTCTCAACCTTGAGTGCATCCAGCATAGCCTGGAAGTTCTTGGTCTTGATGCCGTCGAACTTGATCTCATCTACAACGATCAGCTTGTTCTCAGCAACTGCGTTCGTGAGTGCAGACTTGAGGGCTGCTCTCTTCTCCTTCTTGTTCATCGTGGTTGTATAGTCACGTGGTACTGGTGCGAATACAACTCCGCCGCCCTTCCACTGCGGTGCTCTGATGGAGCCCTGTCTTGCGTGACCCGTGCCCTTCTGTCTCCAAGGCTTTCTTCCGCCTCCGGAAACCTCTGCACGTGTTAATGCCTTCTGTGTGCCCTGACGCTTGTTTGCAAGCTGAGCAACAACTGCGAGGTGAAGAAGATGCTCATTGATCTCAACGCCGAATACGGAATCGTTCAGATCCATCTTGCCAACTTCCTTGCCCTGCATATCAAATACTGATACGTTAGCCATTTATGTGTTCCTCCTTTCGTACGTCTCAGGCCTTCACTGCTTCTTTAACAGTGATCAGAGCCTTCTTCGGTCCCGGTACAGCTCCCTTTACAAGAAGCAGGTTGTTCTCAACATCAACCTTTACGATTGTAAGGTTCTGTGTTGTAACCTTTACAGCACCCATGTGTCCTGGCATCTGCTTGCCTGGAAGTACACGTGATGGTGTTGCGGAAGTACCATTGGATCCGGCGTGACGGTGGAACTTGGAGCCGTGGCCCATCGGTCCTCTGGACTGGCCATACTTTCTGATGGCAGACTCGAAGCCCTTACCCTTGGAAATAGCGGTAACATCGATCTTGTCGCCCTCAGCGAAGATGTCAGCCTTGATCTCGTCCTTTACATTGTAGTTCTCAGCATCCTCAAGTCTGAACTCCTTGACAAATCTCTTGCAAGGAACGCCAGCCTTGTCGAACTGACCCTTCATAGGCTTGTTTACGAGATTCTCTCTCTTATCCTGGAAGCCTACCTGGATTGCTGCGTAACCGTCGTTCTCTACTGTCTTAACCTGTGTTACAACACAAGGGCCAGCCTGAAGTACAGTTACTGGAATTAACACACCATCTTCATCCCAGATCTGTGTCATTCCTACTTTTGTTGCTAAAATAGCCTTCTTCATGTGTTCTCCTTTCTACAGCGGAGTCCGATGACTCAGACTCATACTAGAATCATTACTTGTTCTTCATCTTGATATCGACATAAACGCCTGCTGGCATTTCCAGTCTCTGAAGAGCATCCATGGTCTTCTGATTCGGACTGATAACGTCGATAAGTCTCTTGTGGGTTCTCTGCTCGAACTGCTCACGGGAGTCCTTATACTTGTGCGTTGCACGAAGGATGGTTACGATCTCCTTCTTTGTTGGAAGAGGAACTGGTCCAGATACCTGTGAACCGGTCTTCTTGCAGTTCTCCACAATCTTTGCGGCTGACTCGTCTACGAGGACGTGATCGTAAGCCTTAAGTGTGATTCTCATTACTTGACTTGCCATAAAAAAAGTCGCCTCCTATCGGTGATTTGACGATAAGTCGGTGACTGTACATTAACGCGCATACCTGTCCTGTGTGAGATAAAGGATCGATGTGCGCAAATCCATCTGCTGTTTGATGGATTAAATTGTAGTACAGTGACCTGCCGTCAGTTTCTAAACTAGACATTCGCTCCCTGAAGTTCTCTTACATGACTTATACTTGGTTGCCGTATCAACTCTCAGGCGGAGCCCGAAGACTCACTGGATCCCATGGATACTGTTGTACGGATCTTGGCTTTCGTCCATGCAAGCAATCTTCATTTCATTGCTATCATGTCACAGCGTGTACAAAGATAACACACATGCTTTTTTATTGCAAGCAATTTTTCCGAAAAAATGCATTCATTTCCATACATCTTTCCACACTGCCGTGTGTATCCTCTTTTAATGTACCGCACAGCAGGTAACCACCTTGCCGTGCGTGTCATATAGTACCATTGCTTTTCCAGAAATGCAAGCGTTTTTTCTTAAATAAAAGAGAGTGACCTCTGAAGGCCACTCCCTTTGATCTCTTTCTTCTGCTTTAGTCGATGTCGTCTACCTCTGGTGCGGTCGGGGTCAGTGCCTCAAGGCTGCCATCGAGGTTCGCCTTTAAGGTACCATCGGCATTCGTCGAAACCTTATTGCCATCACTGTCTCGAAGGTTCGTCTTGCTCTTCATGACGAGACCGGAGTAGGAGATGACGTAGTTCTTTCCGCCAACAAGGCAGGTCTGGTACTTCGCACTCTGATCGGCCTGCTGCAGCTTTCCTTCATAATAAAGGTAGCCGTTCTTCACGCCGGTGAAGCCGCGTCCGTTGCTCTCCGCATAGAAGGTGATCTTATCACCATTGGCCTGCGTCATCACGAAGCGACCCGTCTTCACAGAGCAATCTGCTCTGCTGGATCCGCAGTAGTAATAATGCACCGTGCTGTCCGTGGTTGTGGAGCCGCGCTGCATGCCATACACCGGATTTCCCTTCTCATTAAAGAGATACTTCTTGCCACCGATGGACTGCACCAGGTAATTTCCCGTCGTGCCTGCCGCCGGACGTCCATTCGAGCGGAAGTAAAAATACTCGACATTGCCCGTGGCGAGGGACTCATCATAGGAGCCGTCGGTGTTCTGCGGTCCCGTTGTCGTATACCAGGTATTCTCGACCTGCTGGCCCTGCTTGAAGTGATCGTCGGTTTTCTCCGCGAAGTACATATAGCCGCTGATCTCCGGGCTGGTATCCTGTACCTTCGACCAGCCGAGCTGCATCACGCCGTTCTCATCGAAGCCATACTTTACGCCATTGATGCTCTTCACGGTTACATTGTAGGTGTCGGAAGCATACTTCTTATTCGTGCCACTCGCGAAGAAGAACCAGGCAGACGCATTCGTGCCATAGTGAACGTCATCCTCATAGAAGCTTGCATAGTCCGATGGGATCGGCAGGTACTTCCAGCCGGAAACCGCCGCACCCGTGTTCGGATCACAGTAGTAGCTGTAATCGTCCACCCAGCCAGTCTGCATCACACCATTCTCATCGAAATAGTAACGGTAATTTCCGACGGTCTGCCAGCCACTCTTCTTCAGGGTTCCATTTCCGGTTGCATAGTACCAGATCACCTGGCCGTTATTATCTGCCTTAATCCAGGAATTTGCTGCAACGGTCCCATTGTCCTGCATATAGACCGGCTCGCCGCTCGTATTGGTGGTCCAGCCCGCGGCAAAAGCACTTGTCGCACCAACCACGGTCAGTGCACCGGCTGCGAATAAAAGTGTTCTCAGCTTTTCTCTAAACATATCCTATCCCTCCAGATCCAGTCCGCTGGATCCAACACTCGTGTCTCAGTCCTGCCCAGATGTCTCCGGGGGTCTGCGCTTTATGCTATTATAATAGCTTGACGGTCCTGCAAATGCAATTTCTATTCCATGAATAATCCGAAAGAATCCGCGTGAACTCTTTACGATTCTCTTACACGCGCATACCGTCTGCGCTTTTCTCCCTTTTTCGTCCAATGTCAAAATCTCTACTATTATGACTTTTCGTCATTTTCCCAGCGTCCGCTGCAGCCACATGGCAGCACCAGGCCTGTCTCCGTCACCGGAAGGCCGACTTCTTCTGAGTGGATCACACCACCGAGACGCGCGCGGATCGTCGTTCCCAGCATATAGCTCATGACCGCCGGCTGGAGGCCCGTGGTATAGGAATTGATCAGGAAAAAGATACTGTCTTTTGTCAGAAGCCGGGCTGCCTGCTCGACCAGTGGATAGACGGAATCTTCAATCTTCCAGATTTCTCCCTTCGGTCCACGTCCATAGGAAGGGGGATCCATGATGATCGCGTCGTAGACATTGCCCCGGCGAAGCTCCCGCTCCACAAATTTCATGCAGTCATCCACCAGCCAGCGGATCGGTGCATCCTTCAAATGGGAAGCTTCTGCATTTTCCTTGGCCCACTGCACCATGCCCTTCGAGGCATCCACATGCGTCACCTGCGCGCCTGCTGCGGCCGCAGCCAGGGTGGCACCGCCAGTATAGGCAAAAAGATTCAGTACCTTCACCGGTCGATCGATGCCTGCCTTCTTGCGACGCTCTACTTCCGCGAGAATACGGTTTGAGAACCAGTCCCAGTTCGCCGCCTGCTCCGGGAAAAGTCCCGTGTGCTTAAAGGTGAAGGGCTTCAGGTGGAAGGTCAGTGTCCGCTTCTCTATCGGAAGCTTCTGAAGCTCCGCATACACCGGTGCCTCCGGACAGTAGGTCGGCCGCATCTCCGGCTGCAGGGTCGAGGCCGAAGCGTCGGCGCCGCCAAGCACATAGGAAATTTTCCACTGCTTTGGAAGATTGAAAAATTCCCACTCACCACCGCCCTTACTGGAGCGGTGATAGTGGCCATTCAGCTTCTTCCAGTAGGGATTCTGGAAGCCCGTCTGCCAGATGACCTGTGGATCCGGGCGGCGAAGGATATACTTTCCCCAGCGCTCCAGCTTGTCTCCATTTGATGTGTCCATAACTTCATAATCTTTCCAATGATCTGCAATAAACATAGAACTCCTATCGTCCTCCGCTGAGAATCCTCCACTCGAGCGGCACATATCGCTGTAATACGGTCTTCAGTCCATACGAAACGCCGACGGCGAGTACAGGACTCAGGAAATAAATCGCCAGGCGTATGGCTTCTCCCCCGCCTTCGTACGGAATGCCCAAGTACTGTATCATATAATACTGTGCGCGTGCAATCGGATAATGCACGGCATACAGGAAGAAGCTGTTTTTCATGTAATCCTGTGCCTCGGGCAGCTGACCTGCCGGGAGAAGAAACCAGAGACCGAGGGCCATCAGAAGACGGCGAGACGTTGCAAGCAGTGCCTGTGCGCCTGCCGTCGAAAGAATCTTCACTACGCCCGGAATGTTTCGAAGCTCCTGACCAAGCATGCGGGCCAGTGGACCACCGCTCAGGCAATAGGCTGCCTTCGTCATACGCGCTATACCGCTGTCCCCAAGTACCACATAGCTGTTCAGCTTTGCCGGTGTCAAAAGCTGAAGAAGCCATGCCAGCAGGAGAAGGAGCCCGCCGAACACGGCGGATCTTCTCTCCATCCCCGCCGTTCCTGCACTCCCCTCAAAGAAACGCCGTCCATGAACAGCCAGAAGGGCGCCGACACCATAATAGAACAGCGCGTCCGCATTGACCATCGGAAGTGGCACGTTCAGAAGGATCAGGAGGGCCAGAAGTCCGAGCGCCAGCAGCATCCCGAGTGCCTGCCGGAGAAGAAGATAAAGAAGGGGGGCCAGCAGTGTAAGAAGAATCAGCTGGTACATATACCAGAAGGTCGGATTGCAGCTGTAGTCTGCCGCCGCCTCACTCATGCCGCCGAGGGAGAAGCTTCGCCGTCCGCACAGGACATAGGCAAGATACCAGAGTACATTCCAGGCCCCATAGGGGATCAGCAGGGAGCCCGCACGTTCCCGCCACTTTCGACCAATGTCACGAAAGCCGTGCAGGGTACGAAAAAAGAGATAGCCGGACATCAGAAAGAAGCCTGGAACGGCCATCTGTCCGAAGGCATTCGAAAAGAAATGCTCGAGATGCCCTGCCACTCCCGTCACGCCTGGCAGCACCGTGCCCATATGGTCTCTCGTCAGAATCATCGCCTCCAGTGTCTGGTTATCGATGGCGAGGTTCACACTGTGAATCAGCACCACAAGGAGGGACAGCAGGAAGCTGTACCAGTATATTTTATTTCGAAATTCATGTTCCTTTACCGCATTCATAGCCTTTATTTTACATAGAAAAAGAGCCGCCTGCAATGGCGACTCTTTTTCGATATGCTTCGACAGGCTTCGACGGAATGGGCTCCGTCGCCCTTTTCAGATGCTTAAAGCGGCAGCTCCATCTGCTGGTTCATCGTCTCGCGATGTGCCTTGTAGGCCGCAACCTTATCATTGATTTTCTGACTGGAGTCGAGAATCGAGGAGATCGACATGTCATGGTTCAGATTGTCAATGATCAGGGCAATGTACTTCGCCATGTCGACGCTGATGTACCATGGCTTCGTCAGAAGCTCTGGCTGCTGGTAGATCAGGTTTGTTGTGAACACACCGTTCAGTGTGCCATTTGCATACGCCTGATCAAATTTATTGAAGCCGGACGTGAAAAGGCCGAAGGTGCAGCATGCGAAGACACGTCTTGCCTTGCGCTCCTTAAGTTCCTTCGCCGTATCGATGAGGGACTCACCGGAGGAGATCATATCGTCGATGATGAACACATCCTTGCCCTCGACATCGGCACCAAGGAACTCATGTGCGACAATCGGATTCCGGCCATTGACTACCTGCGAATAATCACGTCTCTTATAGAACATACCCATATCAATGCCGAGCACGTTGGCGTAGAAGATGGCACGGCCCATACCGCCCTCATCCGGGGAGATGATCATCATGTGGTTCTTATCGATGTCGAGGTCCTCAACGTGGGAAAGAATCGACTTGATGAACTGATAAGAGCAGGAAATGTTATCGAAGCTGTCCTGCGGAATCGCATTCATGACACGTGGATCATGTGCATCGAAGGTAATGAAGTTTTCCACGCCCATCGCATGCAGCTCCTGCAGCATCATCGCACAGTCCAGAGACTCGCGTCCGGTACGCTTGTGCTGGCGGGACTCATACATGAACGGCATGATGACATTGATTCGCTTCGCCTTGCCTGTCGTGGCCGCAATCACACGCTTGAGATCACTGTAATGATCATCCGGGGACATGTGGTTCACCTGACCGAAGAGGTTATAGGTCTGGGAATAGTTCATCACATCCACCATCAGATACAGATCTACGCCACGTACTGTCTCCAGAATGTTGGCCTTCGCCTCACCTGAGCCGAAACGGGAAACCTTCGCTTCCACGATGTAGCTGTCCTTCTGATAGCCATTAAAGGCAATGGTTTCCTTATGCTCACTCTCGCGGCGGGTACGCCATGTAGAAAGGTACTCATCCACTCTCTTCCCCAGTGGCCGAATCGAATCGAGTGGCATCAGTGCCAACGGTCCAACGGGAATGCGCTCGATAAAATCTGTAGTTCTGGAATCCGACATTTCTCTCTCCTCCTTAGAAACGTTCCAATCTCAAATCAACCTTCTTTATATATGTAAACAGTCCTGACTGTCAACATCTTTTTCCCATACACAGCGTTCGAGAAGGCCACAGGCCATCGTCTTCCTCTCAGCGCAGCCGCTGATCCACACCATACAGCGGGATAATTTCATATCCTGCCATGATGCGGGATACGATCCGATCCGAGTAGCGATCCTGCATGGCACGGAAATTCAGATTCGTCGAAATCATCACCGACTTATGAAGAACCATACGCTGGTTCAGCACATAGAACAGGCGGGAGGTCGTATAGCTGTTGTTCATTTCCGTTCCGAGATCATCAATCACAAGGAGGTCACAGTTCATAATGGCTTCCTCCGTTTCCTCCTGCTCCGCGTCCATATGCCGCATGGCCTTCGAAAAGCTTTCAAACAGATCGGTGCTGGTGAGATAAATGACGGAATGATAGCTGTCCATGAGGGCCTTCGCCACACAGTTAATGAGGAAGGTCTTTCCGGTTCCTGGATTGCCCATGAGGATCACATTGCCATGCTGCGCATCGAAATGCTGCGTCCAGCGATAGAGCATATTTCGAACCTCTGCCATATACTGGCGGTTCGTCCGGCCGCCTGCGCCATCCACCGGAATCGTATCATCGAAACGCTGAAGATCAAAGTAATGGAAGTTCTGCGTCCGTACGATGGTATCGAGGTGCGACTGCTGATAAATGAAACGCATCTGCATTTCCTTGAAGCAGTGGCACTTCTCTCCATGGATGAAGCCTGTGTCCTTACAGTCCCGGCAGGTATACTGCGGTTCCAGATAGTCCTCCGGCAGCCCCTGTGCCCGAAGCAGTGCCCGCTTTTCCTCGCCGATTTCTGCGATACGCGCCTTCAGATGCTGAAGCTCCTCCTTCCGGCCCTCCCGCATGAGCTGCAGGGTCTTCGCCGCCTCTGTACGCACGGAAGCCTCCAGCGTCTTCAGCGCCGGAAGCTTTTCGTATGCGTCCTTTTTCCGGGCCTCGAGCTCTGCCGCATCGCGCATCCGGCGGACGTCATAGACGTGCATGATTTGATTATACTGTGCATTCGTGAGTGCCATTCTTCATCCTGTCCAGCACACGCTGCTGCGCAATGCTGTCATAATCGATTGCTGCCTTATCAATATTTAAGAACTTGTTATTCCGGGAGCTTGCGCCGCCTGCCTTCCGCGTCTTCTTCTCTTCGAAGGATTTGATGAGGTTTCGGGCCTGTGCAAGCGTAACAATGCCCTGCTCATGCCAGTTGATGGCAACCGCCTGCATATACTTGCTGGTCGTCTTCTTAATGCTCGCGCAGTACTCAAGCAGATACTCAATGACATCCGCCTGCATCTTCAGGTCCTTATACATGTACTGCAGCGTTTCCACCTGCCGTACACTCGGAAGGGTCGGAAGGACGTGCTTTGCAACAAAGAGAATACCCGCAAACTCCTCATCCTCGAGAATGTCATCGACGGTACCGGAAAGCTGCTCGAGCTTCTCCTCTGCCTGTACCATCTGCTGTGCCGGCAGCGCAGCAGCGGCTTCCGTGCGCTCCTGTGCAGCCCATGCTTCCGCCTGGGCATCCTCGTCCTGCTGAAGCTCCCTGCGCACCAGTGCATCCGCACCTGCCTTCAGAACTCCCTGCTTCTCCCAGTACCGCACCGCACGCTCGATATCTCCCTCTGTGAGATTCAGTGCATCTGCAGCATCGGTCGCCGTAAACTGCTCTCCCTTATGGCGAAGCATAAACAGATATACTTTTATATAGTCCCCATTGGCGGTTGCCAGATATGTATCCAGAAAGTCATTGGAAATGCAGGTCGCATAGACCGCAAGGTTATCAACAATATTTGTGCCCATCTCAACTACCCAAATCTATAAATTATCCACAGCGCAGAACGCTACACCTAAAAAAATCCGATGCAAGGATCTCATCCACACCCACGCTTCCGGGCTCAAATGACGTATCCATCCCGCTTTCTGCCTACGCAGAACCGCGATTTGCTTCGGTGAGATGATATTAACACAGGGTTTCGACGGCTTCAACACAGCCAGTCCACAACTTTATCCACCAAAGTTATCCACATCACGGTGGATAATGTTCACAGCTCAAAAGTCAAGCCTTACATTTCTATTCTAAATTGTCTGAAATCAGATCGCAATGTGTAAAAGCGCGTAAAATCGATGTCAAGGCTACACTCATATTGTATTTTAGAAATGCAATCGTAGGGTTATCCACATCATGGCAGTGGATTTCCACGCTTTTCAAATGGTGAAAACTTATTTCTTTTTTGAAAAAGCAGCTGCTCACTTGCTCTTCCTGTTCTGATAAACCCGGAATAGAACCTCGCAAAAGGGGCGGACAGCTACAGCCTGTTCGGTGCGATCAAATGGGGCCGGGCGGGATGCCTCCCAGAAGCCACACGCAAGGGACGTTAAAAAATCAAAATCGGACCTTTTAGAAGCACTTAGAGAATTTTACCTAAGCACCC
>ERZ808240.1327-NODE-1327-length-31083-cov-3.928226_pt1 | contig 31083 bp, 51 predicted proteins | sample MGYA00521084_ERZ808240 | MGnify/ENA primary metagenome ERZ808240 (study PRJEB31516, sample SAMN03275571) | gut metagenome | biome: mammalia-associated habitat; material: feces | host: Papio cynocephalus | place: Kenya | collected 2012-08-06 ... | reverse complement strand
GATATGAATTAATCGAAATTCCACTTTTATCTGCTACAAAAACGCTTTCAAGTCCACAAACTCTAAAAAGGCTCTGAAGCACATCTCCTATATTTCCCGATACAATCCTGTATGCAGAGCCATTTGGAGGCTCTATGATCTTACTCATAAGTACTCCCCTGAAACTTCTGCCTGAATATCTGATCTCATTATTCTCCGTTATCACTTTTACGGAATCTACAACTCCGCCATACTCTGTATCATTGACATACCACCAATAACCTCCATGCATGACATTGTTTTTAATGCCAACTGTAATCTCAAAATTCTTCTTATCAGCAATATCAAGATCAATTTCATATTTATGTAGACATCCCTCATCATTCAAATTCCGATCCATGTAAATTACATCCAAAGTGGTTCGCTCCTTTCAGCTTTCAAAAGCAAATCAAAGTTAAATGTAGAATTCCAATATACAACCTGTTTACCCGATTTTATTTTTTGAAAGATATCACTTCCCCTATTTCTATACCGAAACAGGTTCACTGTTGCACCATTCAATTTAAACAGCTTAATAGTCTGCTTCTTTGAATCGATCTCAACTCTTTCTCCTGTTTGTATCGTATAGTTCAATATATAAGTATGTCCGCCAATAGATATAGCTGGATTCTGTGCATACCCATATATGGTCAAGATAAATTCAGATTCACTAAAGCTATCATTTGCAACTTGTGCTGCATATCCCGGAGATGCCGTATAGTCATATTCATATCCGTATGGATAACCTCTGCCGGTTTCATCTACTGGTATATCTTTATACCGATATTCTTTTAAATCTTCTTTCACCCATGCATCTGCCGCTGTTACTATCTTTAACGACAGTTTTGTGTGTTGCCCTATTAGATAATCTGACTTATCACTTGCATAGATGAAACATTCAAGATAATAATTGCCAATATACAGTTTTCCGGGCACTTCATTAATGATATCCTGCTCAAACAGTTCAAACATATCATTCTTTACACGATTGCATATTCTTGGAGTTGGACAGCATATAGTGACCGGAAGTGTCTTTTCTGTAATTTTCTTTTGAAAATTCTCAACACACTTCCGATCACTATCATAGATCCACTGATAATTCCGGAGGTCATTTTCATTTGCAAAGATATATTTCTTTCCAAACTCAAGAACATTCCCCTGACTATTTACATATTTTATATTCTCAAGCATATGTTCTCACCATCCTTCCAAATTCTCTACCATCAATCTTAAGCTTCGTACCTTCTGTAAGTGCTCTTACCATGTATTCATACATATTTTCATCAATATGTCTTACCACCTCAAGAATCAAATACAGAACCTTTGATAACTCTGATTCATTGTCTACTGTTCTTCCTGTTGCTGCTGCCATCTGATCTGCTACCTTACTGATCCATTCTGTATTCTTCTCTAGCGGCACTACAGCCTCGGCTCCATTACCTTCAAGAATACCGACCTGACCTTTCTTAAGTACACCACCTTCCGCAAGCTGTGGTGCATTTAATTTATCAAGCTTATTAATTGATACTCCCGGAATCGCATTAATAACGGATATACAAGCATTGATTGCCGATATAAAACCATTAATGATCTTTGTCGCTGTACCTAATATGCCATTGATAGCTGCTGTAACGGCTCCCTTGATGCCATCTGCGATAGCTGTTCCGACCTTAGAAAAGATGTCCTTAATCTTCTGCCATGTATCTGAAAAGAACTTAACCATCGGCGAAAATGCATTCTTGATACCAGTCCAAGCCTTACCAAAAATGTCACTAAACCATGTACCTACTGAGGCATATGCACCTTTTATTCCATTCCAGATTCCACTGAAAAATCCAGTAACAGCCGACCAAACACTCTTAATTCCATTCCACGCTGTTGTAAAGATGTCTTTAAAAAACTTTCCTACTGCTGCAAATGCTGATTTTATACCATTCCATATACCTTTAAAAAAGGCAGGTGCTGCATTCCAGACTTTCTTAATGCCTTTCCAAGCCATTGAAAACGATTCACGACAGTTGTTGATAACTTCCATAATTGCAAGAATAGCTGCTTCCAATGTGATCTCAAGCATCTGGCAAAACCATTCAAGTATCGGTTTCAGCACTCCAAGTATCTCTTCTGATATCAGACTTATCACCTCAACAAGCGGAGGCAGGATCATATTGATAAGTTCCATCAATGGATCTAATATCATTAAGATCAAATTTATAATTGGATTGAGTAGATCAAGTATTGGCTGCAATAATTCCAGTACCGGCTGCAAAATCGAAATCAAAACAGGAAGAATCTGCGACACTATCTGCACAATAGGCGGTAAAAGCATATTGATCAAGTTCGTAAGCGGCGGCAAAATCGTCTGAACAATCTGCAATAGTGGTGGTAACAGTGTATTAACAAGGGATAATATAGTAGGTAAAATAGCTTGAAAAGTTCCAAATATAGACTGTAATGCAGATGTAAGTATCTGACCCAGTTCTCCACCTATACCTGGCAACAAGGTTTCAAGTATTCCCGGAAGGTTATTCACCAATTCAGACAACAACGATGTTGCGCCCTGTATAAGTGATGGCAGTATCTGTTCTATAAGTGGCGGTATATATGGTGCCAACTTCTGTGCAAGACTTGATATACCTGTAACTATCCTTGGCAGTGTATCCGCTATTCGTGGTACAAGATTGTCTGCTACAGCCATCACAGAATCAACAAGGTTATTTATCAGAACTCCCATATCCTGTGATGGGTCTGCCATTCCTGTGAGCAGATTCGTCCATGCAGACTTCATCATGCCGATAGATCCCTGTATTGTAGTTGCTGCTTCTTTTGCGGTTGTGCCTGTTATCCCCATAGCAGTCTGTACAACATGAATAGCCTCTATCATCTTATCAAATGATACACTATTGACATTATCTGCTGTCACAGTCATGGAGTCACCGAGTACACCAGAATCGTTGATAAGCCTTGCCATCTCGGATGCAGTACCACCATAACCAAGCTTCAAATTGTCAAGCATGGTGTAGTTTTGCTTTGCAAATCCCTGATATGCATTCTGTATAGATGCCATATCAGTTCCCATTTTGTTGGCATTATCCGACATGTCTGTTATGGCCAAATTGGCAGTTTCAGCCGCCTTTTCTGTGTCACCACCCAATCCTTGCAACAATGACGCTGAAAAGCTCGTTACAGTGTCCATATACTCGTTTGCCGACAGCCCCGCCGTCTTATATGCATTGTTTGCATATTCCACGACCTTATCTGAGCTGTCCTTGAACAGCGTCTCAACACCACCGACAAGCTGTTCATAGTCTGCATACTCGCTTACAGCCTTAGCAGTAATACCAGCTATTCCAGTTGCCACAGCGGTTGTTGCAACCACGGCGACCTTTGCGGCCTTGAGCGCAAACTTACCGATGTTGCCAAACACGGATCCCATCTTGCTGCTTGTCTTCTCAGCCTTATCCCCTGTCTCCTCAATTTTCTCAATTGCATCTTCATTCGATACTGCGATTCGCCCCAGTATCTTAAATACTTCCAAAAGGGTATACCCCCTTTCCTCGATAATAAAAAATAGAGACACACGTTCTGTGTGCCCCTATGGTTTAAAATTCTCTATGATTGACATAGAATCCCTTATGGTTGTTTCAAGTTCGCCTCTGCTCTCAAATGCTCCTGATTCGACAGGCTGCGAACTGCCACCTGATGTGCCATACAGCCTTGCCTTGAAGTCATTAAATGATATGTTCTCCCAGCACTTATGGATATACATATCCCAGAGCTTATCATCATCGTCAAGACGCACAAACGTGCATACAAACTCATCAAAGCTCTGATTGTCTATCATCGTATCAAGCAGAGTGTACGGATCCGCATATCGTTTAAATATGAGATCCATGAACTTGAGATATCCTACTGTTTCTTCTCGAACAATCTTGAAACAACCTTGATAAAATCCGAAAAGCCCGGAAGTGTAACCGCATCATACAACATCTGTGTGAATACAGAGAGGTCAAGATCTGCTACCTCATCCACAGTCATACCTGACAGGTGTGATAAGCAGACAAATATCTCACGCTGACAGTCTGACAGCTTTGTCAGGATCGCATCTGCAAGCTCGAATGCAAGACCAATACCCACATTCTCGAGGAACTTCGATGTGTCCTCATCATCCTCGCCATCACCAGTAAGCTTCTCACGTTCCTTTGCTATAAGCTCTTTGAACCCATTGCCACTGAATGAGTCTTTGAAGTCCTTTACTCCCAGCTTGCTGAACAGTTTCAGGAATGATGCTATATCTGTAGCCTTTGGATTTCTCAGCGTAGGCTTGATCTCCTGCACATCTTCCACTGTCTCTGCCTCTTCAACTGTCTCTGCCTCTTCAACTGTCTCTGCCTCTTCCACTGTCTCTGCCTCTTCAACTGTCTCTGCCTCTTCAACTACTTCTGCATTCTCTACTGCTTCTATATCTTTGTTCTCTTTTATCTCGGTTGTTCCCATGATTATCTCTCCTTTTCTATGTCAAATTACTCTGTATCTTCCGACTGATCTGTACTGGGTTCTATAGACTGCTTAGCCTGTTCCTCTGTCGTACCCTTAGGCAGATAGATATGGTATGGCAGTGTATCGGCCGCCGGTGACAGACCTGCATAGCACTCCATTGTCAAGGCAAAGGTACCGTTCTCCTTGTTCTTGCCCTCTATCTCAAGACCTGATGTGCAAAGAGCGTTATCAAAAATCACGATAACCGGACGACCATCTAAAAATCTTCCAATATATCCAAAGTTTTCGATATAATCGTCCTTTTCAATCCTTGCCTTTGATTCGATCACATCATATCCTTCTGCTGTTGATGTACCATCCTGTCCGATAATAGCCATCTTGATTGTCTCAGGCGACAGCTCCACCATGTTCGTATCCATCTGTGCTGTCTCGCCTGTCTTAACTGCCAACTCCTTAACCTTAACCGATGCACCATCGACCTCTATATCTTTGAGCTCGGGTTTGATTGACAGCTTCGTTCCGCCGGATGTAGCACCGATCAGAGATTCAGCAAAGTTCCATTTCTTACTTTCCGAGTCGTACTTTAAGCCCTTGTGGATGGTTCCTGCGCCAAAGACAATGTTCTTCGGTGTCTTGTCCGTAATACCGGATGACTTGAACTCTTCAAAAGTTAATGTATCTGCCATGTTATAATCACCTTCCATTCTTATATTCTTTAATCGTCAAATTAATCTGTATCCGTTTTAGTTCCGCATCCCCGGTTGGTACTGGTAATGCGTTCCCATAAAAAACAGCAACCCCTGTTCCATTATCAAGGATTGCTGTCCGTTCAATCTTTTCTTCTATTTTGCTTCTATACTTTTCAAGAGATAACCAAGAACCCCTGGTAAATCCTGTTACAATAAACTGTATCCCCTGTTCACCATCTTCATTTATGCTACCTGTCTCCGAGTATTCACCCACAAAATAAACTTCTGGCACTTCTTTTTTCCACTCCATAAATGCATATGGAATACCAAGCTCATCCGAAAGGATACTGTTGATATATTCTAATGTACATATCCGCAAGCTAACCCCTCCTTTCAGTCAGAAAGACTTTCTTTCATTATCTGCTCAGCTCTCTTTATGATCTTATCCTTGTTTGCATTAAAAGCATGCTCCATTGACCGATTCGGTCTTTTTCCATATGTATGATGATATTCACCTGATGCATCCTGATATGTCCATCCACCTTTACGGCCATCACATTTTAATGCATATTCACCAGTACCAAATTCATTCCAGATAGCATTTTCAAGCGGAGATCCTACAGTAGCAGTGCCTGTCGATTCATCTACCTCATAAGTCCATGAGCCTTTTAACTCACCTGTATCTACAGGAGAAGCAGATGCAATAGCACTTGCCAACTCACCTGCCGCCTCATACAGAAATGCCGTAATAGCGTCATTCATTGTAGCTTCAACCTCAATTCGGTTATCCTCAAATGTTATATCTGCCATTCTACTGCCCTCCTGTATATTTCAGATAGATCTCAAGCTGCTCATGCATACCCATAGGGTCATCTATCAGCATGATGTCATATACCTGACCATTAATCACCATACGGCTATTCTCAGCCTTAATCATGTCACTGAGCTGTTTATAATCAGCCACGAACATATGCGTGGATTCCTGCACCTTTGCATTGTATGTGGTATATTTGCTGTCACCACCTGAGAGATCTAGCCAACCGGTCAAGGTATCTTCAGATATCCATGTAACTTCCTGTTCCCCTATCTCATTCTTTGTAATTCTCTTGATCTGTATATCTGCAACAACATTTCCGCCTATTCCTCTCATGTTAAAACCTCGCTTTCATATATGGCTTTAAAAAGCCAAGAAGCGACTTTGGATATCCCATGAGGGAATTGTCGCCGTCCATATTGAAATAGGTCACAGAATGCCTACTGATGGTCTCAGACTGTACACCGACCTTATCCCGGTTGTTCAGGTCCCACGAGAGCATGTTTGCAACTCCCAGTTTGATATCCATCGGATATACTATCTTCGTAGCCATTACCACCGGCTCACTCACAAGCTCCTCATTCACTTCTATATGTCCATTGCCCATATCCACAACCTTGATTGTATATAAACCATCGTTGTAGTGTGATTCCGACACCTGCAAGGTATCACCGACTTTGAACAACTCAGAAGCATACTGAAAGCCTGTCACAGCGTCCACAGGAGCCACAAACCGCCTGTTTCTATCCTGAAAGTTATTATTTGTATATTTTCTGATCAGGAGTTCCAGTGCCTGAAGCTTTGCTTCAAGCACCTTATCCTTTACTGCACCAGTATCAACATACTCTTTCAGTTCATCAACAGTCATGATCATATGACCACCACCTTACTGTGCTGTAACTGTATAACCATCATGCTCCATGAACCAGTCTGCCATACGCTTAGATGTGATCTCTGCCTTTCCATTAGCGAACTGCACACCACCGGCACCGATTCCGCAATATGATGGATTTCCATTTACTGATACAATCCATTTTGATTCCTTTACTGCTGCCATATCCTATCTCACCTATCCTTTCTACTTACGCAATCTTGATGTTACGAAGCGCACCTGCATGCTGTGTGTTTTTAAGAACTGTAGCTGCGATCATCTCTACTTCAGCATCCTTTACTGTTCCCGGCTTACTGAAATCAGGCAGATACTGATCAATAACTGAACCACCATTCAGGCTGATTCCGTGGAATCCATCGTTTACATCAAACTTGACTGCATAGATATCTGTAAGACCTGTTGTTTCTGTCTGTTCAGATCCAAGTTTTCTCTTAAGGCCTTTCTTAACAACAGAATTTGCAACAGCTGATCCACTTGATACGGTGTAATGATTCTGCATATCGATAAGCTTCACTCCATCAATCGTAGTGATACGCTTTCCGAATGCTTCCTCACTCTCTGTCTTGTATCCAAGGATACGGGCTACAGTCTGAATCTTTGTGATCATCTCTGTGTTTGTAAGCACTGCATCAGCATCTGTAGTCTTGATAAGGAGACTCAGAGCCTCATAGAACTCATCAGCGTTTGCTTTGAGTGAAGTGATAGATGAAAGATCAATAGCCTTGTCTGTGCCGTACTCTGTCGTTGTTCCAGCAATCATAGAATCAAGACCCTGAAACTCCGGATGATCACCAGATGCTGTTGTGGTTGCATCTCCATTAATCAGCGTGTAGTGGAATAAAGACACGATTGCCTTGATATGTTCCTCGATCTGATATGCCATGTTGTCAAAGTTACCAGCAACCTTATTGAGCACTCTGTCCATCTGAACTGCTCCGCCCATGATCGCAAGATTTGCTTCGCACTCCTGCTTTGTAGCTGCTGATGCAGTATAAGAACCGCCTATCTTTCTAAACTCCGCTGTAGCTGGAAGTACTTTTCTGAGATACTTATACTTCATTGTTGAGCCACCGCCTGATGCTGATACACAGTCATCAAATGTCAGTGACTGTAATACTGTTGACTGTCTAAGAAAGATATCCACGATCTGTGAAAATACCTTGTCACTCATACCTTTCTTAAGTTCTTCTAATGTCATTGCCATAGTTTTCACCATTCCTTTCTTTTACTGGTTATTTGCATTTTCATACTGCTGTTTTAATGCCTCTGCAAGTGTCTTCGGTTCGCTGTTATTTGCGTTCGGATCACCCTTCTGAAGCTGGTTTTCAAGGATGTTCTTCTGGTTACTTCCAGCACTTTCAAACTGGTTCGGAAGCTGTGTCTTGAGATCTGCAAGCATGCTATCCCATCCTTTGATGTTGCCATCATCGTCCAGTTTAAGCTCCGTATTCTTTTCTTTCAGGTATGCCTTTAATTTGTAAGCAACATAATCAACATCACTTACATGAGCAGATAATAACGCAACTTTAATAGCTGAATTAACTCTCGTTTCCTCAAGTTCCTGCTGCAGTCTTGTATTTTCAGCTTCATAAGTAGAAATCTTCTGCTGCATCCCCTCGTCGCCTTTAGATGCTTTTTTCAGTTCCTCAATGAGCTTATTTGCATTGCCAATCTCTGTGTCTTTGCCAGTGATCAATCCATTGAGTTTTTCAATCTCTGAATCATACTTCTCTTTGCTGACGTACTTGCCCTCGGACAGATCCGTATATCTGACATGATTAAGTTTATCCGGCTCTGCGCTGTTCTTCTCGTCAATCTTTGCCTGTACCTGTTTGTACAATTCTTCTCCTAACAGTTCCTTTAATTCCATTGTTCCATCCTTTCTTGGCTTTAATCGTAGCCACACATGGCAGTTATCACTCTTGCCGGAGTTATTTTATCGTCACAGTTTTACCGCCTTAAGCCGATTTTTGGGCATAAAAAAAGACCATGTTTTTATCATGGTCTAAATTACTAATTATTTAATTGCATTAGAAAGCACTCTGCTAATGCGGAGTGCTTTCTCTATTCACTGTCAACACTATTCCTGTTTCACATTTGTCGCATTTAAAAACTTTTGTAGTTTTAGGATCCCCAACTGCGGAAATATACCCCTCTTTGCAACGTGAGCATTTAATTTTTTCACCGTTTCTCATACGTTTTATACGTTCTAACGAATTATTTGTATACATATCTACCATCCCCTTATGTGAGTTCAGGATACAACTTTTTTACTAATTTTAGTATATCTTCTTTATCTTGTTGTGTCAATTCTCCCTTTCGATGGATAGTTTCAGCTTCAAAACATTTTACTTCCTCATCTAAAGTGCCCTTTCCGCCTAATTTTCTATGTGTTGCCTCATGTATTAAAATCTCCGCTGTCTTAGCCGTGGTTTTTGTTTTATCACAAAATACAGAAATAACATCATCCATCGAGTCATAATATCCATACAGACCATCAGGGTTATCTATGCCATAGAGCAACTTAATTGGCACTTGATTTTTCTGTATGTATTCAAGGCTTTGCTTTCCTATATCTGATTTACTCATATCTTTCATAATATTTCTAGGTCTGATTGAATCTGCCTTAGTAATATTTATAGTATCAAATATACCTTCCGAAATAGGTTTCTTACGATACATCGGATTGCCATCAAGCAATCGTTTGTACTTACTATATTCTTTATCAGACATAGTATCCAATACCTGTCTGAAGTTCTTCCTACCATACTTCTTTTCCATTTCAGTCACATGGTTCATGTAAGCAATATTCTCATCAGACCAGTATTTTTTCTTGAATTCCTCGTATTCCTCTGGAGATTGAAATGAGACAATCTCCTTGGAGAAATTGTCCATTTTTATTATACCGCCTTCCAATGCCCATCTAGCATTCTGCAATAAACAGCAACGGCAATTACAATCTTCTGCTGGATCTCCAAACATCCCCGGAGCATCTACCTGTATACCACCAGCTTCAAAAGGTTCATCTATTTCATTAATCTGTCCATCAAGCAACCTGTGTAAATCCCTTGTTTTTCCATCAAGAGTAGCATCCCATTTTTTTACTATATCTGCTCCTCTATCTTTGGCAGCCCTCTGCGCATCCATAGCAGACTGCACTTGTATGCGATGCCCTTCTGTTCTTGTAATTCGTATAGCATTATTATAAGCTTTAGAAAAAGCTGTATATCTGAATGTTCTCGCCATATTTGCAGCAATTTCATTATAGGTTTTTCCTGCTGCTACTCCCCTAGACACTTCATTACAAACTGATTTTTTTAGCTCGTTTACATCTTCACCAAGACTATCATATAATGGCTTGCTTAACTTGCTATCTGTTTCAACAGCCCTAACAACAGCTTTCTGATCTATAGCAGTAACGATAGGTATACCCTGTCCATGCAGATCATACATAGTCCCGACATAGCCATCGTTGTAGCACTTTGTCAGATAATCTGACACGGTTGCATATGCATTACTCTGCAAGGCACTCAAGGCACCTTCAAGCTGTGCCTTCAGTGCCTCTTGATATCTTCTCTGATATATTATACTTTGCAGATTTTCCATATCTGTCCTTGCAGACAACTCTCTGATCTTCTGCTCACAATCTCTCAGTGCCTGCTTATATGTATGCTTCAGACTGGCAATAGTTTTTTCCTCGTTATGTAGTTGTTCCTCAATTACTTCTTTCTGTCTCTTATTCATATTACATTTCAATAGACATCGTGAAAGCTCTTACTTCTCCCTGCTTAATTGTTACCGGCTCGAATGTTTCTCTTGCCATCAAATTTTTAAAATATGCGCTTGGTGTTGCTCCTGTTGTTCCATCTGTACACCATGCCAAAAACCATCCAATTTCTGATACAGTTATATCTTCGTTGCTATTGTTTTTTACCGTTATCGTGAATACTCGATTTGTATTGTAGTTTTCCTTATAGCTTTCTATAATGCTTACTACATGCAAGCCGCCCTCAGAATATGCATAAGGAGCTTCTAACGTATAGTCATCCTTCGCTGGTTCTGTCGTTCCAGATCCAAGGAAGATATAGCTTCCGTTGTAAAACGTATCTATTGAATAGTCGCCCAGTGGTGCATTTGCGTATATCTGGTTTAAATATGCATCTATCCAGCTAGAACTACCTACGTTGTTATCTACTGTCTTTATCTCCCCATTTATGTCCTTAAATGTAGTAGTCACCCATTCTCTTGATAGAAATGCATTTAACAATTGCATAAAATTTGGCATTATCATTTTTCGTTTACCTCCTAACTTAATTCTTTTATTGCTGTAAAATCTTCCGTTCCTTTTGTTTCAAAATAAGTATCCGAAACATTGTCATATAGCTTTGGTTTGCCATCTGCATCATATTTTGGTACAAAATCACGAACAAGTGTGTCACCGTCATAAATTTTGCAATAATAAATATCTCCTATTTCACCCTCTGAAAATAACAGTACATTATTTTCATTTGAAGAATAATCGAATGTCTGTTTGCTTCCTGCCGCAAGCGTTTCACTCGTCTTTAAATCTTTGATATAACAGTTGCCAAGCTCATATTCATATGTCTTTGTTACATCGTCAGATCTAAGTATACATCGACCACTTTCTCCACCATAGTCAAGATAGAAACCATTTCCGTACCCAAAAAACCTTAGTGCAGTTGCTGGATCGACATACATTCCAGCAAAATTAATTCCTGTCAGTTTGTCCATTTTGAATTTAAGTTGTATTTTAATTGTGTCTTTTGCTTTTACTCCAGTGTCAACCCAGCTGTTTCCATCCGAATGCACAGCGACAAATTTTTCTTCAAGCTTGCGACTTGTAACCTTTGTCTTTATTGCTTCGCCCACATGTGTTATTGCACCGATCTGGTTTGATGTGATCGTCTTTATCGCATCGCCCGCATGTGTGATCGTTGATCCTGAACCTCCTGCACTGCCTCCTGTCTTTATCTGACGTACATTTTCGGCCATAGTTGCAAAGCTGTCTGTACTTTCAGTAGCCACTCCTTTCTCAGTGATGGCACTGGCTACTTCTGTTTTTCCATCACTGACAGATTTTTTTAGGTTTTCTTCCGTTTCTTCTATCCTTTTCAACCGATCACCAACAATCTTTGCATCTGCCGCTTCACCGGATATAGACAAAGTAGAATCGACCTTAATCAAATATTTCATAAACTGTGCAATGATATCTTTCTCCTGCCCGCTGTCTATTGTCTTTCCAAGTTCGCAACCATCAAGAACCCTGCAAACTGAAAGCTCTGTATTATACTCATGCGTTATATTCGATTCCTCATCAATCTTTGTAAAGCAGATCACGAAGCCAACCATGCCTGGGACTCTGCAAGCCGTAGCCCCTACGATCCACGAAAATGTAATATAATCTTCAGTTGTGAGCATATCATCAACGGCATAACAATCTGTCTCATTGTCCTCATTCACATAATTGACCTTTATGCTGAACTCAGACATATCATTATTCTGATAATATCTCGGCATTTTAAAATGCTTTCTTGTCACATTTTTATCATGATATACTCCGAGTATCTTCTCATTTCCCGGAAGTGTGATCTTTCTCAAATTGCTATCTATTTTGCAATATGTAATATTCTCCATCTTTATTCTTCACCACCTTTTACCGCTTTCAACAGATCCTGCGCTTTTTTCGTATCGTCTTCTTCCTTTGCCGGTAACTTGTCTTTTATCTCCTCATAGTCAATATCTAACCAATCGCAAATAGCCTTAACTACAGTCTCATCATCAAGCACATTCGCAACACTCAAGATCGTATTAATCTCTGCCTGTCTGGTTTGCGCTTCGGTCAGCTTGATCTGTGCATTTTCCTGCGCATTACTCATAATCTCATGGGTAAACTCAAACCGGACATCCTCAACCTGATATGCAGTTCCATCCGCATTGTTAATCTCATCTACGACTATCTCAACCAGCTTACGCAGCATCTTCTTGAGATTTTTCTCTATCTTTTTTGCTTTCAGATCCAGAAGTGAATAGGCCGCTTTAATTGCTATATTCGTAGTTGCTGATGTATCTTTAAGCCCGGCGGTGTTTAGCCCCATACCAAACCGGTATATGTTCTTCTCGTCAAGTTCAAGCTTCGCCTGTCGTGCCTGATATGGGACATCAACAGTTTTAATGTCAATTCCGCCCTCTTCCCCCAAACCAACTATCTTCTTTGTCTTAAGGTTGGTCTGAAGCTCATCAAGATTATCTCCCTCAAATCCTTTTATTGCATAGATTGGGGAATCAAAGTCAATGAGATTGTTTGACAAGCTTGAAGCCATCAAATCATAGTCATCTATAAGTGGTTTCACCGGTCTAAGGCTTGAAAACTGCTTCTTATTGTTATCCAGCCGGATAAATGGAATATACCCAAATCCATCAAAGTAAGTAGCATCTTTCTTATCTCCTTGTGTATATAATACATGCGGTCTCGGATTTACCTGCTTTGATTCATCAAGCTGTACATCTCCACCATCAACCTGAGTATAGAACCATGTTTCTTTTTCATCCCATACCTGTATGCGTTTTATTATCTTTCTGCCCTTGTCGATACGTTCAATGTAATGATATATCGTATATTTGCATCCATCGTCCGCATCCTTTTCTCTGACTTCTATTACATCCAGCGCATCAGCCGCCGCAAATGCCATCTTATCTTTTGCATTTTTGTACGCATACATATATGCCCAGCCCTTTACCTGACTATCTGTGATACAATCTGATAGTTCAGATATAAAGCTATCATTGTTGTTAAAATAGTTATCCATATAGGTCTGTAGCTTCTGATCATCTGCTACAACAAACCGATCATCAGACAGCACATACTGAGTACACTGATCAACAAGCTCCGTAAAGAACGGATGCGATATCCTCACATTGCTCCGTGTTAGATCTTCTACTAACTTGCCATCTGCATTGTAGTAAAACAATCTATACTTGTTTATATCGTGATCTCCGTCATAGTAGCGTTCGCCTGTTCTGGCAAACTGCTTCTTATCTGATGTTTTGTCATTATCAATCAATACCTTTATTTCATCAGTGGTTAACACCTTTTCACCTCGCTATACCAGCCATGTTCCCTTCGGCTTATCATTCTCATATACACCAGTCAGAGTATCAGGCGCATCATCGTGCGCATTCTTTCCCTCTTTCTGATATTTCCTTATTGCTTCCGCAAAATCCGGCCATCTATCTTCCCAGTTCACCGGAAAGACTACATTCTGCATTACTCCTGTACTGTTCGACAGGATTCTCGATATCTTATTCTTTGATTGAAAGAACCACTGTATCTTAGTATGGGTATTCCCTAATGCTTTCAATTCTCTTATTACATTCCTGCTGAATCCACGACCGCCATTGTTACTTTCTATCAAAGCATTACCAACATTATTCTTGGTAAGCATCTGAGCTGTCGCTGGTTCAGTCACTTCCATAGGTGCCTTTGTATATAAGACATCAAGTATGTAGTATGTACTCTCATACATGCCATAACAAATAGAACACAGGTAATCACTACCTGTGTCCGCTGTATCTGTATAATTCAATATATATTTGAACAGGCTATTGCCCTTACTATCCCTTGGAATATCCGTATACGTCTTGATATGGCTGTATAATCTGCCTTTGACATCTATTGGCTCCTGCTGATAGTTCGCAAGGACTATATCCTTATTCATGTTCTTTGTTTTTATCTTGTAGTCCTTATATGACAGGATAGCTTCACAGAGCATTGTTCCATCGTCTTGTACTGCCTTGTAATTGATATGTACTACATCGTCATAGTTTGCAAGTACATAACCGGCTAGATCCTTTGTTGACCATCTTGTCATTATTATGATAATCTTGAAATCATTCTCGGTTCTGGACAGCATTGTATTGTTGAACCAGTCAATCTGCTTCTGCAATACTGATTCATTGTAGGCTTCCTCACTGTTCTTGATAAGATCATCTATTATCATAATGTTACAACCAAATCCGGTTGCTGTTCCTGTTGGAGATGTTGCAAGGTAATTAGCCTGTTGGCTGCCCTCAAGACTCCATTTCTGTGCTGCAGCCTCTCCGTATTTTATTTTTGTACCAGGGAAGATATCTCCATATGTCAGAATACCCTCTGTAGGCTTTTCTGCTATAACATCCCTGACAGCCTTTGCAAAGGTTCCTGACAGGGTCTCATTATATGAGCCTGTCATAACCTTTTTATCTATACCATATTTACCGAATAGCCACTGGACAAATTTTGTAGCTGTTCGTGACTTTCCATGTCGTGGCGGCATATTTACAACCATTATCTGTTGTTCTGCATCCTCTACAAACCACTGTAGCTTATCTGCAAGATCATGCAAGAACGCTCTGTCGTTACTATAGAAATCAGGAGAGGTTAGCTTACAATATTGCCAGAACTCTCTCTTTGATAGTTCTATCTTTAGCTGTTGCTGTAATAAAGGGTCGTGTCTATCAAACATCATCAATAAGTTTCTTCAATTCTTCGGTCGTAAGCCCCTCAAATGCATTTGGTGTGGTATTCTTCACTTCTACTTTTTCCGTGAACATACCTAAATGCTTACCAAGAAGCTCCAATGCCTGTATCTTGCTATACGGCTTTATTTCAAAGCCGTCTCGACCCTTTTTAATCACTGCAATAGCTTTCTTCTGATCCTCTGTCAGATCATCCGTCAGGATAGGCTCAACCGTCCTATATTTCACTGGATTGCCGTCCTCATCAAGTACCGGCACCATATTCCCATCAACCTCAATCATGGCATCTTTTTCAACAACCTTTGCATAGTCAGATGCCTTTGCAAATGCAATCAGTGCCAGTTCTCGTAGTACACTGTCCTGAGTTATCTCTGTGCGTTTTTCACGCTTCTTTTGTAGCTCAGCTATATGGTTTTGAACTGAAGTTTTCTGAAGCAGTTGATACGCTAATTGTTCAGCTGTTTTCCTTGAATACCCAGCCCTTATAGCCGCCTGTGTGGCATTAAGGTCAATCAGGTATTCATCACAGAATCTCTGCTGTTTAGCTGTCAGTTTAGCCATAATGTCACACCTTCTTTCTGTTACATTCTCACCTCAAACAAAATAGCCCAGTGGCAAGAGATTATCATTCACATTAAAGGGGTGGGAGAGGGTTTGTATAACCACTGGGCATAAGAAAAGGGACACAACCTTATGGCAACGGCTATGTCCCTTATGAATCAATACTATATAATTTTACCATACCAGTATAGCACGTTTGAATGTGGCATTTTGTGGCAAAATTATAAATTTTTTCTCTGGAAATCTAACAACGCCCATCCATGCACCCTGCGGATATGGTCGTATGAGTAGCCAAGTTCTTCCGATATCTCTTTCAGCCCCTTATACTCAATATACTTTTCAAACAGCACATTGATATACTTTGGATCATCAAGCATATGGATCTGTCCAATTACCTTATGCCTTAACTCCGTGAACCGCTCTATATCCTCATGTATCTCATTTTCAAGATCAACATACTTTGCCACTTTCCCACTCATTGATTCAGAAGCACTTGTCTGTACCTTTTCCTTGGCATAGTCAAATGCTCCTAAGCCTATTGCATTGTCTTTAAGGCTATCTAATTCTATCTTCTTCTGCTGTATTTTCGTATCAAGCGTTTCTACCTGTTTCAAGTACTCTTTCGCTATATTCACTACCTAATCACCTCACTTCTGATCTGATCCGTGATGCGCTCCCACTCACGGATGAATCTGAGCACCCATAACGCTGGATATTTTGACCTGCCAAGTTTATCTGATATTCGGCTGGCTCGATCCCAGTCTGGATCACTTGCTATTTCTGTTGCAACTCTTGGCATATCTCACACCCCCAATCTGGACTATCAAAAATGTTGCCCCTGACACAACAATCATCTAACACTTCATAGCTTTCAGCTGATAATCTTCCGGTTACTTGGAATGAAAGTGTTTCATCATCCCACACAACTTTTCCCTTACAACTAGCTTCTGCCAGTCCACCTTCTGTGCTGTATGTATCCAAGAAAGCAACAATATCATTCTCCCAAATTAAATGGCCGTTCTCATCTGTCATACCTGTACACTGACAGATAGTATCTGGTCTCACTTCAAATGCAAAAGGTGCCCCTGCTTTATTGCTGATATACCATTTATTTTCCTTACAATGTAAAAATCCGCTTACCCATTCCCCATTGCAGGTTTTTGCCTTGAATAAATACCTATCTTTCATCTGATTCATCCAACTCAACCTCTCTTTCTGCCATAAGCCAGTTCAATGTACATTCCTGACAAAACTTATCATCCTTGTGACATTCAACCTCATCAACCCCTATCTCATTCGGGCACATTACAATCTGCGCAAGATCCACATCACTGAGCGACCGGATATAATCTCCGTTGGTCAGTGGCTCGTAGTTATCCGTCGCATTCTTGGTACAGTGTACACATGGCTCATCTGTTTTATATCTACTCTGGTATTTGCATGTCTCACAGCTCTTATCCTGTACTGGTACTATTTCCATCGAATCTCTCCTCTCCTGATCATCTCAACAATATCTATTCTGGTGAAGCTCTCCCGGTAGCCGTATTCACTCTTCATCACTATGTGATGATCGTAAACCTCCACAATGGTCCATTTTTTCCATGTCATGATAAAATTTCGTCCACTGGTAGTTTCTTTTGTATGAATCCGCACGACCTGCCCCGGTCGGCAGATCATGTTGTATGTAATTTCTATCTCAAAATTTGTCATGTTGTTTCTCCTTTTTACTCTGTCAGAAATTTATTTACAAAATACTGCTGTCCCTTACCGGTAACCTTTGGTGTTCTGTTGATCCGGATTGAACCATCCGGGTTATTGATTGTGCTTTCTTTCACCTCAAACAGTTTCATCTCCATACTTCTCTGAGTTGGCATATTCCAATCTGAGCCATTCCGTTTGATAAGATAGCCATTGTCACGAAGCCACTTAAACAAACGCTTCTGACCGATGTTTACACCATTCTGGCTTATCAGCTTTGCAAGATCTCCGATCAATATGGATGTGTGACTTGCAGCTACCGCATCAGCGAATATTGCCTTTGGCTTCATAGTCTCTATCTGCTTGTTCCTCTCAAGTATCTTGTTCTGGGCTACCTGTAAGGCTCTGGCCATGAGCTCATCATCTGACATTGTTTCCTGTCCGGCTATGTACCAGCCGTTCTTGCGGATGGATGGAAGCACCTCACTTGTCACCCAGCGTTTGAATCTATGCAGTTTTTCTATTCTTTCATCTACAAGGGAGTCATTTTGTGACACACCCTTTGCTTTCTGCGGCTGCATTTGAAAAAGCAAAGAGTACAAGCCACTTTCATTGATAACTATCATGTTTTGTTTTCCGCCCGGGGTCTCAATTTGTGATATTCTCTTGTCATCATCATCCACACTGGAAAGACTTCTCCTGTAATTTGTGTCTCCAAATGACTCACAAACATCCTTTCCGACAAGCCAAGGCTCACCATTCTCTATCAATGTTCTAATTTCCCCAAACTCTTTGTTCTGAAATATCTTTAATTCGTTCATGTAATCAATCTCCTTTTCTTCTTGTTTTTTGAATCGGAGCACCATATAATTAGCTTACAAGGTACTCCTTGCAATAAGACAATTTCCTTGCTGGCTAGGCGAATTGGGATTGTCTTATTTTTTTGTCTCTTTCATCTGATGTAAAATCAATCAATAGTTCAACAAAGTCCTTGCTCAGACTTTTGTTGCCTCTTAAATTGACTACTGCCTCCTGAAAAGATTCATCTGATAATTCGATCATCAACTTGATGATTTCCATAAGTTCAAGCATATGTATACCTCCTTAATTTTACGACATAATATGTCGTTTTATACATCTGTATACTACGCTATAATATGTCGTAATGTCAATAGCTTTTTGGAGGTAATTTTTATGTTTAATGATAGACTTCGGGCAACTCGCATTTCTAGGAAAATAACTCAGCAACAAATTGCTGATGCTATAGGCATTGCTTTGCGTTCATATCAGCGGTACGAAAGTGGGGACATCGAACCTCCGTATATATCTTTAATTTCTCTTGCAAATTTTCTTAATGTTCCAGTTGACTTTCTTTTAGAGCGTGACGATTATCTTCGTTCTCTCGGAGTATCCGTTGATGTATCCCTAAAGTGTCCTCCAAGACGTCCCAATTCTCAAAAACACCATTAGAATGTCCCGCTTCAATCCTCTGGTACTGTCTTAAACTTATATTCAGTAGGTCTGCCATATTCTGTTGTGTCATTCCTTTTGCCTTTCTGGCATTTTTCAAATTATTTCTCATAATAACCACCTCCGTTTATCATGGCTGCACCTCCGGGTAATCATAAATATTCATCTGTACCGCTGGTTCATCTTCCCATGCGACACCTATGTAATCTAACACTCTTCCCCAACCGAACTTCTCACCAGTCTTCGGATCAGTGCAGCACCGGTACATATAAAATTCCCATTCCTTTGGATTCCGTTCTCTGAGCCTGTCAAACCTGTGCGGTCGTTCTTCCATGTGGATTCCAAAACCACACATACTGCATCCGGTTCTCTGCGCTCCTGTTGTCCTAAGTTCTCCGTTATCATTCACAATCTGACCATATATAGCCGGTATGATCGTATCAACCGGTTCATAAGGTATTACATTTCCATCCTTGTCCTTACTGTACGGCTGCTCATAATAAAGTTTTGCGAACACATCTGTGTGTGCGTGATACCAGGCATCCATCTCCTGCGCAAGTCTTAATATGTCATTTCTTAGATATGGGGCAAATGGGGCTGATCGCATAACCGTTTTGCCATAATAGTTACATCCATGATCTGTAAGAGCTTCTTCTCTCTGCCCGCCTGCAGATGCCATCATTCCAAGGAACGGATAACTTGAATGTGCTCTTGCCCAGTCGTCACATGGCTTTTCTTTCAAATAATAGCAACAATCATTTGATACCTTGAAATTCGGTTTGTAATACATAACCCCTTCATTCTCGTTCTCATATCCACCAAACAGATTAAGCCACTTCTGTGGAAGTTTCATACGACTGTTCTTCTGGAAGTGTCCAAGCTCTCCGCATTCCCCTGTGATGATCGCATGTCTGACGGTCTTGTTATTCTCTGTAGGGTTCTGAAGCAGGGCAATCTTGCCAGCTATTCTCTTACTAATAACTGGGAACCCAACTTCATTGAGTACTTCCACTTTTGTCTTAAGTGGTTTCAGAATCGTTACTCCAAGTGCTTTGTGTACCCTCTGTATGCTTTTATCTTCCAAAGAAGATACTGAGATCGCTGGAATACTGATTCCAACTGACTTCAAAAATACATTTAATGTAATACTATCAAGTCCACCCACACTCACATGAGCATTTTTATCTCGCTTGTCCATCTGCTCTATGAACTCATAGGCTCTTAACTTTGATCGTACAACTTTGACCTCATACGGTTGTCTCTGTAACGCAATCATGCGATCTCTCGCTTCTTTCTTTCGCTGCTTATACTCAGCAATCCCCTCATCTGGCTTATCAATGTCCAGCTCTCCATCCTCGCCAAATACACGAAGGATCAAATCGTCTTTTTCTTCATTCATTTTTTTAAAGGAACCCGATATATCGTTACCCCGGCCGGAGGTTCGGTTCCTTTCTTTGATTTATTTTTATCTGCTCCGGAGTTCTTTCAACTCCTCAAGCATATCTGCGATCTCTGTATGATACTGTCTGTTCAGTTCAATAGCTGTATCATCTGCATCTTTTTCCAACCCCGCATGTTTTGCTTCCCATCTCTCATGCTTTATAGCTTCGTCAATCTCCATCATCCACTACCTCCTCAAAATCACAGGATCCGCATAAGGGGCATATAGCCCGGTACTCATATGACGGCTGTCCATGATATTCACCCATGCACTCTCTTTCCATGTCCGGCTCTTCGAACTCTGCCTGACAGTCAATGCATTTATACATTCTCACCACTGTCCTCTTTCTTAAAATGATATTCCATCAAGTCCGCAATTTTCAGATATTCATCTGCAACCTTACCATCTCTGGTTCGCTTAACCTGTTCCCGGAATTCGTCAATCGTTCCATAGAAGCGGCCACATGTAACCCTTACCTCACCATCATGGCATCTAAAAAATGTTGTTGTTCTATATACGGTTCCAAAGCCCTTGATCACCGCATAATCAGCATTCCCACATACATAAGCATTACCGGATACCCATGCATTACCGGATACCCATGCATCACCGGATACCCCAGCATCACCGGATACCCAAGCATTACCGGATACATAAGCATTCCCACATACATAAGCATTCCCACATACATAAGCATTCCCGGATACCCCAGCATCACCGGATACCCAAGCATTACCACTCTGGCTTAAATTGTCCTCCTTTTCAATCCAGCCGCCTAAGTCTCCTGCTTTTACACCATGTTCCTCAATATCAACAAGAGCCTTAATTCTAAAAAGTTTTCTACCTAAAAAGTTAAAACAAAATTCACTTGTTAATTCAAATTTTTTCATTCTCTGTCTCTCCCTTCCAACATCATCATGCTGTTGCTCTGTATCTTCTGTATCGCACTTCTGAGCTTTGCCGGCATCAGAGCATCCTTCTGCTTCCGCTTTGCAAGCTCCTCATAGACCATTCTGAAATTCGCCCGGTCAATGTCGATGTTCTCGCTCCTGCAGATATTCACAAATCCGCCGATCTGGGTCACTGTTCTGGCGGTCAGATCATCAAGTGTCATCATTGCATCCTGCGGCCTGTATGATCCATACATTCTGATCGCATGTAAAACAGTCTCCCATGCCTCACTCCACGCCGGTATCTCTCCCTGTCTTACCTCACAGCACATCTGCCGGATCTCAGCTATTGATGGTGACCATTTGTTTGTTGATACCCATTTGTTGAGTGCTGTCTCTGCCACTTCATACGGCAGATCCTGAAGCTGTCTGTACCAGAGTTCCATTGCTGGTCTGTTCGGCAGTAGATTCTCTCTTGGGTAGTATGTTTTCAAGCCCATTGCAAACTTTGCAAACTCCTGTTCCGTCATTCCGCTTTGCTCCTCTCCACTTTTCACACCTGCCATGCATCTGCCGGATCTCGTCTATGTACGAATTATCAAGATCACAGACATGTAATACTCTGCCTGTATCTGAAAGCGTACAGGTCTGGTTATGTCTGCAGGTGTTACATCGTTTATTTTGTTTCATGTTCATGTATGATCTCCTGTTTTGCTTTCTCGATAAGCTCGGTCAAAACTACCTCTCTCTGCTCATCAACCTGATCTGCTATGCCGAATAGATCTGCAAGTGCAGCAGTTGTGATCTGAGCCCATGCGATCTGCTCTGCAAGTGTATCGTTCATTTCTTCCGCTTCACTTCTGGCTTCTCTTCTGGTCGTCTCATTGTTCCACCACCAAGTGAATACATTGATCAATAATGCAAAACATGAGATACACTGTCTAACCAGACGCCCCTTGCCATAGTGTCTTGCGATCAACTTAATTTTTCTTGTTGCTGAATTATCCATCTCTTTCTTCATCTGCGAAGCCTCCCTTTTCTGCTCGTTCCTGCGCCCATTCAGCCATCATCTTGTATGATTCATCCAACTGATCTGCTACCCGGTTGTTCCCGGAATAATTTGGCTTTGCTGTCGGTGCTGTATTTGCATAGTTATCATCAAGGACCTTTGCCATGTTGGTATCCTTTAACAGCCAGTCAAATGTGGCTATCCAGTTTCTGTTGTTCTTGCCCTTCAAGAAGTCCGATGCCTCAGCTTTCTTGAACATTTCCTCAAAATCATCAAGCGTGTAATGATTAAGCCTTGCCTTGATTGCCTTTTTTCTGGCATCTGATAAACACTTAACAACCGGGAGCGAAGGGCAATGGGCATTGTACATCTGGACAATGCGATCATAGTCGATTTTCTTTTCTTCTACTTCTTTTATCTCCCTCTTATCTCTTTCTTTATCTTCTTCTCTTTCTTCTTCTGCATCGTCTACAAGATATCTCGTAGAATCTACGGTAGAATCTACAGTAGATTCTACAAAGCTATCTACAGTAGTTTTTTTTGCTTTCTGTTTATCTCTCCATCTTGACTGAGCCATACGTTTACTTTCTCTTATCTTATCCATGCCCTCAGTATTCTGGTGTTCCTGCCATCCGGCAACCGTTATAAAATCACCGGATCTAATGATCATTCCAAGCTGTTCAAGAGATAAAATAGCCTGCTTTACGATGCTTTCCTTAAATCCAAGCTCATCAGCAAGCATCTTGGTTGTGTAAGGAATGTCCTCTGTAAGAAAGATTCTTCCATCAGAATTACATTTCCCTGCCATTGTGAGTAACATGATCCAAATAAGTACAATATTGTTTCCATCTGGCAGTTTTCTCAAATGCTTGATCTTTCTGTTATCAAACATTCCGGTTGTAATCTTTATCCACTTCACATCTGCCATTCTGGTCACCCTTTCTTGCATACTCCCTGAAAGCCTGCTCATTCTTCTGCCGCATCTTCCGCACATATCTGTTGCCGGCAAGCCACGGATTTGCCGCCTGTATCTTCTGCCTTGTACGTCTCACTGTCTCGGTTGTTGGTAAGCCGAACTCTGACAGATGCAGGAAGAACTTTGGAACAGAAACATGATCAATATTGTATCCTTGCTTTTCTCCAATCTGCTTACATACGAGATAGTACAACCGATTATCACTACTTCTTGCTGCTATATCTTTTTCAAGGACTTCATAAACAACATCCTGTGTGGATATCAGCTCTTTTTTCTTCTCTTCGATGAGGTCTGTCATCATACCCTCTATACCTCCTTAATTCGTATTCCATAACGGTGGAGCATCAATTTCCGCTTGATCACATAATCTTTCGTTCTCACACCCTTAGTGTCTTCTACGACTATATTCTCACCCTCTTTGTAGACAAAATCGGCAACATAGTAGCAACTCTGTTCTATGACCTTACCGGGCTTATATTCGCCCTTATGAGGTCCAGCCTTGTACATCTCAGTCGATTGTTCTCTCTGTCTCGGTATAAGCTCGTATCTGACCTGTCTCTTGAGGTCTGTGATCTCTCCTGCCTTTTCTAACAGCTTAAGCTCCATGTACCGGTTTGCTTCTTTCTTGGAATCAAATAGAATCCCATCGACCTCAACCTTTTTATTCCTGTACTTTCTGTCCAATGATGCTTTCTTTATCCACTGTGGATTCATCAATGCTCCTTTCTCCCTGCCACCGGATCAGCGGCAGGGCTATATACAATGGCTTATACTGTGTGATGTGTGTATCTGCCATGAACAAGTATCTTTATGAAAACAGTGCAGCGGCGGCAGGATTCTGCTGTGTAGTCTGCGGCTGTTCAATAACAGATGCTTCTTCCTTGCCCTGTTCCGGTTCCGGTTTTGCTTCCGGTTCTGATGCAGTGGAATCAACATATTCCTCTGTATCGTTTTCCACATAGGTCACATTTCCATCTCCATCCATAGTGGTCATATCACGCTCAAATGCGCTCTGAAGATCAATACTCATAACACCCCACTTGGAAATTAACTGACGGAGCATTGTTTTATATGCCATTCCATCAAAATTCTTGTACCAGAATGATGAATACATCCACGAATCTCTCGGATCATAATTACCGGCTTCATAGTCAGCAAATGACACCTTTTCTTTCTCGCCATACTTTGTGTTAATCTTTACAGCATCCTTGCTGAAAGCCTGTGAATACTTATCCGCATGAGCAAGCATCTGTTCCTTGCTCCAGTACATTGTCTTTCTGAATCCATTTACCAGCTCAAACATGGCATAGTAACCGATTGTCTCAGCTTCTTCTCTCTTATCCCAGTCATCAACCATAAGATTGACTTTGATGTCCTCATTGAGCGGGTCAAAGTATTCAAGCTCACCTTCTTTGATTGCTACTACGTTCAGTCTCTTATACTGACCGGATCGGATCGCAAGCTGGATATATCCCTTGTATCCCATCTGGAACTGTGCCTCTTTGGTACCTGCCTTGGTATTGTTGAACGGAACCATATAGTAATGTCCGAGCTGTGGAGATGGTGAAAGCTGTAAACTCTCGCCAAGAAGTGCTGCTGAAAGAATCGACTGATTTGTGCACTCCTGAAGTGTAGGGTTGGTATTATATGCTGATACGATCGCAGAAATGAAACGCTGTCCATTCTTACCACCAACTACCTGATTGATCTGATTCTTTATTGCATCCTGTGTAAGGTATGCTGTGATTCCAAGATTCTGCTGTGCCTTGCTTTTTTTCACTAAACTGTTATTAACTGCCATTTACTTTTCCTCCTAATGCATGATCATGTCTTTTAATGCCTTGAGAAACGCATCTTCGAAAATTGATGCCGGATCCTCTGTATTGTCCTTGTTGCTATCTGCTTTTGCCAATATTGTGCACACATCCTGTATGAGACCTTTCATACTCTCGTCAAAATCTTTCTCGGCTTTTGATACTTCCATAACTCTGTTTATCAACTGCTCTGTAGCTGACTCCCCATACTCTTTGGCAAGTGATTCTCTTATTGCCTTCACTGTGAGTGCCAACTCCGATATAATCATCGGTGCTGATCCGTTTATTGATACTAATCCGCTTACTGCTTTAATCATCTTGTATACCTCCTAAATAGCTTTAAATTCTATATTTCTGCTCTTAAAGAACTCTTTCAATGCATAAGCATCTTCCGTTGTGAGCAACACCTCAAATCTGACTACCATTCTCTCCTGTGTGCTGTCAGCACTCTGCACCGGTTCTACTGTCTCATCCTGTTTTGCCGGTGCAATTACCGTCTGTTCTTCCTTAATCTCCTTTGCCTTGCGTTCTTCCTCTGCCTTTCGTGATTCTTCTGCAGCTTTCCTTTTAGCCTCTGCTTCAGCCTTTGCCTTTGCAATTTCTGCAATTCTCTGTGCCTCTTTGATGGCTTTATTTACATCAAGTGTCTGCTTGTATACCTCTGTCGCCTCAAAGCCAAACTTCGGCAGATTATGAAGTGTCAGAACATCATTACCAATCTGGTACATTCTTGACCGCATCTGTTCCTCAATGCTTTTCATCGAAGTGGATGCATTCAGCCACTTAGGATCCCAGATCTTCTCAATCGTTACAAAGTTCTGAAAGCCAATGCCGGCAAATAACTCCTCGATGTCTTTCTGCTTCTTGGCTTTTTTCTGATCTTCAAATTCTTTCACCTGCTTGTCGATCACAGCTATAGGTTTGTCTATAATTCCAATGATCTCATTGACCTGTGCTTTAAATTTATCGAATGGCAGCATATACTCTTTTTCTCTTCGTATACGTTCATCATTCAATGTCTTTTTCATCTTGTTAAGTGTTGCTCTTTCTTTCTTGGCATCCTGAATCTGATCATCCGTATATACAAGAGTCTCATAAAATGCCACCTTCTCAGTCAACTCTGCTTTCAGTTCCTCATAATTGAAACTGATCTTTTCCGGTATTGCTACCTCATTCACTCTTAATTCCATGTACATCCTCCCACCATAGCCAGTTCATACTGACCATCTTTGTTTATTTTCATCATGCTCATGATCCGGTCTGTCTGTTTCCGTCTCTCATCTTCGCAGTCGCATCGCTCTCCCGGATCAAGATTCGCTCCACAGTTACTGCAAATTCTGTAATACATTTTTCTCTCACCCCTTTGCTATATTTCCGGTAATTTCAGTGCAGGTGTTTTTTTCATCTGTACATGCTCCCAGAACTTTGATTCTTCCTCGATCAGATACTTGATATCTTCCTCAGCCTCCGACCGTTCTATCGGATAATGTCTCGTCTGTAAGTACACATCCTCTCCATATACAGATTTAAGCTGTGCCTTAAGTATTACGAAGTCAAACTCGGTAACCATCAGGTAATGCAGCACCTGTATGTAATAGTTATCCGGTATCCTGTGATCCCACTTCTCTTTTTGCATGGACTGTAAGATATTCGTGGTCTTACATTCCCATATGCCTCTACGCCCATCCTGATCTATGAGCCAACCGTCAAGGCTTGCATGTGCCCACGGATACTTGTCATTGAACCAAATGTTATTTTCTTCATAACACATCTGGTATTCCGGATAGTCCAGTTTGAACAATTCCCTGAGAAGCGGCTCAGCTTCTGTTCCATATTTCACATATGGTTTATCCGATATATCCACCGGATCAATTCCATATGCTTTTTCTTTCCAAAGCTCCACATTGCTTTTATATGGGTTCATTCCCACAATAGCCGAAGCATCCGAACCGCCAATCTTAGTCCTTGCCTTTAGCCATTCTCCATGACTGGATAACACTTTCATCTCAACCATGCTTTTCTCCTGCCTACCAGATAAGGGAGTGTCAGCAGCACTCCGACAAATGCCTGTCCAAGGTGTGCATACCACGGTTCCATGATCCTCATTTCTTCCGCAAACGCCACCGAGCTTGCCGCTCCATACACCAGAACGAATCCAGCAAAGAACATGATCCCAACAGCGCACTTACATATCTTCTTTTTCACTACCAACTCACCCCTTTCCTTTCATCCCATAGCCTTTATGAGATCATTTAACTGCTCTATTGTGATGCCCTGTCTCGCTGCAAGCTTTCCCGGAGAAATGTTATAAGTCCAGATGCTTGACATCTTGATCGCATCACCTATGTCCAATAAGTTCCTCTGCATTCCAATCCGGATAAACTGAGGGGAGCATCCCATTACCTCAGCCGCCTGATTCGGTGTTATCTTCTTTACCATGTCGATTTCTCCTTTCTTTTCTTGATTCCCATTTGTCGAAAATCAACCTTCCGACAAATGTTCCAATGGCTATGCCAATGATTGTGCTTAACATGATTCTATTTTTATCCTTTTTCTGCTGAAACAAATACATCTACCAAATGGCAGATTGATCTGTAACCATGATTCAACGTATCTGTTCCCATTCTCCGTGTATTTTGTTATGTAGTGATGCATGTCTCTCCTTTCTCACCGTTTTGTGTTACAATAATAAAAAACCAAAGGAGGGTTTCTTATGCCTGTCACAAAATCAGATATCAAAATATTGAATTATGTCCACCATCGTCACTTTCGACCTGTCACCTATGCGGCACTTTCTGGTAAATTCAGCAAGCATGAAGTAGACAATCTTATCAAAGGTGAACTTTTGTCCTACGTTCCTATAATCGTTGATTATCAGGGAATCCCATCGGAAAAGCTTGCCGCCGAATCTGCAATATCCCTTACCAAAAATGGTATATATGTGGTTGAACAGAATCAGTGGTTCGATACCAAATATCTGCTTACGCAAATAATCGTCCCTATACTGGTTGGTGTCGCAAGTGCCGTCATTACAACAGTCTTATTACGATTACTGTAGCTATGCCTATGGCTGCTCCTATCAGTCCCATCACTGCAGGTCTGATATAATCACACCAAAGATCTTCCATGAAGTATGGCTCATTAAGTTTTTTCTTGATCTTCTTGAACATCTATGTTTTCCTTTCTTGTTATGTGTTACAATGGTAAAAACTAAGGAGGTTCGCATCTATGTATGAATACGATTACGATAAAGTCACTCTAAATTTGGAAGAAAAATACAAACTCTTTATTACCAAACACAAAAAGAAAACAACCGAAAAGTTTTTAGGTGATTCTAAAGACTACTTACTTGGAATTCGTTTCATTGAAGCCAACTACTCTGGTCAGTGGAATGAAATAGGTGAACACATACCCGATGGTACATATTCTGTAACCTGGTATTATGGCCGTTATCTTATATGGAAAAGGAATAAAGCTTTTTATGGAATGCTTTCATCGTTTGTAACTCCCATAGTTGTTTCCATAATTACATCAGTACTAACAGTAATAGTCCTACGCATATTAGGCTTAGGATAAGAATTGCTGTTCTGTATCTGCGTTCCTTCTTGTAAAGGTGTTCAAAGAACTTCATTTCATCATCTGAAACTGGGAAAATCTCCTGGAAGGCTTTTCGTTCTTCTAGGATTTTTTCGTTCTTCATTTCTTTTTTGATGACTTTCATGTCCCCTGCTTCCAATGTTTTGTTTAACTGTTCTGTTGTCATGGTTCTCCTTTCTCCTTGTCGTCCTCACCATTTCACCCTATAATTTCCGTAGGTGCTACCAACACCAATTCATACGAAAGAAGGTGAAACTATGTCAAAAGATTCCTTTAAAGATGCCTTGACAAATATTGAAGACATTGCACTGGCTTACACAGTCAAGACATCAACTGCCACAACACCTGAGCAGTTCCTTGATGATTATGTGAAAAATAAAAATTCATTTATTGAAATCAAGAAACAACATGGTGATAAGTGGATGATCTAAAACTCAAATCTGGCAATTGATTTAAGAACCTCTTTTGCCACATCGAGCAGGTGTAGTGAGTGCTTTACCGAGTATTTCTTTGCTCCAAGTACTTTTAAGATGTCCTTGATAACGCACTCCTCGCCGTCATACGTTTCCGACAATTCACAGTTCTTTGCGATATAATAGAAAATTATCTCCTCGTCAGTGAGAACTTTCCTCACCTCAGAGAATTCTTCTATATCTTTCGTCTTCTCTGCTATATCTACCAACTTTGAATTTATACTGTTTGTCATGGCTCTCCTTTCTCTTATTAGTATTCATTTTGTGAACTAGTAAGGCAAAAAAATATTTTCCCTAGGGAAACTACAAATATCTGCATACATTCTTAATTCTGCCTCTTTCATCTTTACCTTACCGCTTTCCCAATTACCAACAGTAATACGAGAAACGCCCATTTTATCAGCTATATCCTGCTGTGAAAGCCCAGCATTTACTCTAACAGCTGATAATCTTATCTTTAAACTATTCAATATTTCGCCTCCTCTCTTTCATCTTGTAATTGCATTATAGTATTCTTTTTGTGAACTGTCAAGCATAATGAAAACTTTTTTTGCTTTTCGCTTGCTATAAGTATTCATTTTGTGTATAATCAAGACATAAGAAAGGACGTGATCAGATGGGTGCAAACCAATTTGCTAAATTATTAAAATATTATCTTATGCTAAACGACAAAACTCAGAGTGATTTAGTCAACGATCTTGGATATGAAAAATCAACAGTATCAAATTGGTGCTCTGGTGCAAGAGTTCCCAAAATTGATACAATTATAGATATTGCTAAGTACCTGCATGTTGACCCGGGAGATTTAATAGTCGAATCGGAAAACAAACCTACATATTACTTTGACGATGAGACAGCTAAAAAGGCACAAGAGATATTTGAGAACAAGCAGCTCTCTCTTCTCTTCGATGCTGCAAGAGATGCTGAACCGGAAGATCTTGAAACCGTTCATACAATGCTCATGGCTCTGAAAAACAAAGAAAAAAGATAATGTACAAAAAACATCCCACGGTATTTGTTATTGTATCTACGACTACGTTACAAGGGGGATGAGTTAATTGTATGATATAAATGTACAGATGATGGATCTGAAGACTACAAAAGTTAAAGAAACTGTTACCTGCAATGAAGATGGTTCATATACTATCTTTCTTAATACACGATTCACACAGGAACAGCTTAACGATGCTTATATCCATGCACTCAACCATATCATTAGAGCGGACTTCGATAAACACACCAGCTCTGTAGATACCATTGAGGCTTATGCGCATGGGTTAAATAAAATTTTATAAAAGAAAAAGGGGGGATAATTTTATGAACATTACGGAATATATAAAAACACGAGTTGATGATCAGATTGCATGGTATGATAAAAAATCCGTAACATGCCAGCGTTGGTATAAGGTCTTTCAGGCAATAGAAATTTTCATAGCCGCCAGCATTCCTGTACTCTCCGGTTATGCCAGCAAGTATGGTGTAATCCCTTTGATTATAGGTATTGAGGGAGCTATTATAACTATAGTTGAATCTATCACCAGATTGTACAAGTTCCATGAAAACTGGATAGAATACAGAACTACATGCGAACTTCTGAGATATCAAAAACATTTGTATCTTACAGGCTCTGCACCATACAATGCAGAACCTGAAAGCATTGAAAATATTTTTGTAAGGAATATTGAGAATATTATATCTTCTGAAAATAT
>ERZ808240.1326-NODE-1326-length-31084-cov-47.905733_pt1 | contig 31084 bp, 33 predicted proteins | sample MGYA00521084_ERZ808240 | MGnify/ENA primary metagenome ERZ808240 (study PRJEB31516, sample SAMN03275571) | gut metagenome | biome: mammalia-associated habitat; material: feces | host: Papio cynocephalus | place: Kenya | collected 2012-08-06 ... | reverse complement strand
AAACGTGTTGGTGAGCCATGTCTCGGACTGCTGGAGGTGGTACTGGATTTTGTCGTAGAGGGATGCTTCCCCTGCTACCGCTTTGAGGGTGTTGGGGATATATTTGAGCAATGTTTCATTGCTGTTTATCAGTGTTGCCATTGTTATCTTGTTTGTTGGTTGAGACTTGCTTTGCATCCTTGTTCTCGTCGAGGGTGGTGAGTTGGATGAAGGGGCAGTCAGGTGTGACGTTAGACCACTTGTTGAAGCGGATGATAAGGCGGTGGACGTTGAAGAGAAGGTCGTGGTATGGCTTTTGGAGAGCTTGGGCGATGGTGTAAAGCTCGCGTTTGTCAGAGCCGGAGTTGTTGGATTGTGTCTTGCCGGGGACAGAGCCGACGAGGTTAGAGTGGACGCGCATTGTGAAGCACATCATATTGACCGCCTCGATGATGTCCGTAGCCCAGTCGCCACCCTCCTTGTCTGTTTCAATCTTGTTGATGACGACATCGTGCTGCTCCTCGCCGTTCGGTGAGACGTAGAACGTGGAGAAGAGAACCTTGCCGCTGTTCTCCATGCCCGTGAGGAAGTTGATGATGTTGTCCTTCTCCTGGTTGACACGCTCCTGCTGCTTGATGCGGTCAGTGATGCCCTCGACTTTGAAGATGTTGTTCCAAAAAGAGTTGGCAATCTCGATGTGGTACTTGATGGGCGCGGAGTTCTTCAGTTTGGCTTCCTTGGCGATGCCGATGAGCTGCTTGATGTTGTACCACTTGCCTTTGAAAAGGGCAGCGTAGTATGGGATTGGGTAATAGGTGTTGTCGGGCGTGGGGACTCTTGAAATGATGGCGAACTTCTTGGTGCGCTTGGCTCTTGTTTGGAGGTCAGACAGAGGGGATTGGGGATTTAGAAGTTCGATGCGCTCGATGTCATCGGGCGATGTGGTGTTGCGCCAGTTGGCATAGAGGATGTAAGGGATGGTGCCGTGGGAGTCAGCCGGGGCGAAGCGGACGTAGCAGGCTTGCTTGCGAGTGAGGCGAACGATGCGCGTGCCGTCCTCGTTGAGGATGATGACGCTGACGGCGAAGCCGAAGTGCTTGAAATCTTGGCAGACTCCGAGGAAATATGTGGGGAGGTCGTTGTCGGCGAGGAAGTCGTCCACTTGGGATGCTGTCTGTGCGGTGGCTGAACTTGTGTCGTAGACAAGGCCGCTGCCGTAGCAGACCTCGGCGTTGAACATCTGGCAGGTGGCGAGAGTCTCGTCGGACTCGATGAGGTCGATGATGTTGTAGGGCATCTGGTTGTCGGCACCCCATGGGATGTATTGCATCCGTTCGGTGATGAATACGGGGGCGATGTTGTGCTGTTCCTTGAAGACTTCACTGGTGTTGGGGGTGAAGGCGGCGGAGGCGTGGGTGTTGGGGATGGTGACAACGGATGTTGGGGGGATAAATGAAAAATCGCTCATATCTTGCTTTTTGTGGGCAAAGATATAAGCGATTGGGTGTGGGGGAAAAGACAAGTCTATTACTTAATCTTTTTGTTCATCTCCTTTAAGGCAAGTGAAATGTTTGCTATAACTTTCATTATGCTCCAACTTGCCAATGATGAAAGGAGAATTGCTATTGTAGTAGCAAAACCAACAGGATTGAAAGTTGTTTCAGTCACATAGTTGTATCCTGGTTTTAACGCCGTGACAAAACAAATTGTAAAGGCGCATATTAGAGTCGAAATTAAGCCTAATACAAGTATGATGTTGGCAATAGTTGTCAGTGTGTTTTCTGCACTATTATCAGTTGCTTTTTCTTGTGCCAATTCTTTATCATCATTAGTTTGAGGAGTTTCGGGGGCAATACCCAAAACTTCATTTACGTTATCTTCCATAATTACTTTTGATTTTTATAAAGTGTGTAGAAAAATATCACAAGAGTGCTGCTGGAAAAGATGGAGATAATGTTCGTGATGATACTTATAGCAGGGGTGTATTCAATAACATCTGAATTTAAAAGGAGATAGAACAAGGTAACAAAAATGCTAACTATAGCACCTATCATACCTAATAGAGTTGCGGTTTTTATTTTCATAGGATAATGTTTTTTATTGAACATGTAACTATTCTTGGCAAAGGTAAACATTTTATTTGAAAACTTCTGCATATGAGTGGTTTTCTTTAATAAAAAAGGTACAGAATGGAACATAAAGTGACATAATGAGACAAAACACACGTTAAAAACATTAACATTAAACAATGTTCGTTAATAAATTACTATCTTTGCAAGATAAACTATGCATATTACAATGTAATAACATCGCAATAGCAGTGTAATTTTGCAAAGTAAAAGAAGAACATGAAAAAGTACTTAAATATTTACGATATAAAAACTTTGAGCAATGATAAAAAAGGCATATACATTCGTTGATTTATTCGCAGGTTTGGGGGGCTTCCATAAAGCTCTTGAAGCCTTAGGATGCGTATGCGTTTTTGCTTCAGAACTCAAAGAAGACTTACAGAAACTATATCATATAAATTATCCGACAACGAGAATTGAAGGAGATATTACAAAGATAGATCCTAAAGAAATTCCCACACATGATATATTGTGCGCAGGATTTCCTTGCCAGCCTTTCAGCCAAGCAGGAAAGAGGCAGGGATTTAATGATGAAAAAGAAAGAGGCAATCTTTTCAACTATATCTGTGATATATTGGAGGTCCATAAGCCAAGATACGTTATCCTTGAAAATGTCGCAAATTTGAAAGGTCATGACAATGGAAATACATGGGAAACCATTAGCAACAAGTTGAATGACTTGGGATATTCTGTCAAAGACGAGATAATCTCTCCGCATCAGTTTGGCATACCGCAACACCGCAAACGAATTTACATTGTCTGTCAAAGAAAGGAATATGGCACATTAGAAAACTTTGAATTTCCTAAAGGCAAAAAAAAGGTGAAATGTGATATCAATAGTATAATTGATGAAAAAGATACAAACATAACCCCACTTAAACCCGAAACTCATGAGCAGTTAGCAGTTTGGCAAGAGTTTATAGATCATGTAATCGCAAATGGTGATACCTTGCCAGGATTTCCAATATGGGCTATGGAATTTGGAGCAGACTATGACTATAAAGACCGTGCTCCTGCATTCCAACCCATATCAGAATTGAACGGTAAGAAAGGTAAACTTGGTAAAATCATTCATGGTTATACAAAAGAAGAATGCCTAAGTCAACTGCCCAACTATGCGCAAACTAAACGCTCGGAAAAGTTTCCAATATGGAAGATAAGATATATAGAACAGAATCGCGCCTTTTATGAGCGTCACAAGTCGTGGCTTGATGGATGGTTGTTGAAAGTTAAAGACTATGACAATAGCCATCTTAAAATTGAATGGAACTGTGGAAAAAAAGTAGAACCTACGATTGAAGATAAAATAGTTCAATTTAGAGCTTCGGGCATACGTATTAAGTTGCCAACTTTTTCTCCTGCCTTAAATCTTGTCGGGACACAAACTCCAATTTTTCCGTGGATAGAAATCCCGGAATCAATAAGAAAAGAAGGAGAACCTACAAAGGGAAGATACATGACATTGAAAGAAGCTGCTGCTATACAAGGTATGCAAGATTTGAAGTTTGGTAACGACGAATATCAGCTACCTCTGTCTCGATGCTATGAGGCATTAGGAAATGCAGTCAATGTTGAGTTAGTGAAGAAAGTTGCAAAAAAACTATTGGATTATGGCAAATAATGTTTCCATAGCAACTAAGCCGCTGGTATATTCAGCGTTTAGATTTATCAACAATAAGGTTTGGACGGCTCTTGCAGAGTATGTAGATAATTCCTTGCAGAGTTTTCTGAACCATAAGGAGGTATTGTCTAAACTCAATCACGATGGAAAGTTGAATGTAACCATAAACATAGACTTTGATAATGACATTATTACCATAAAAGACGATGCGTATGGCATAGCAGAAAATGACTATCAACGAGCATTTGAACTTGCCAACATTCCATTGGATGCTGAAGGACTCAATGAGTTTGGTATGGGAATGAAAGTATCGTCAATATGGCTTTCGGACACATGGATGGTGGAGACATCGGCTTATGGTGAAAAAGTAAAAAAGACAATGGTCTTTGACTTAAAAGAGGTTGTTGATAATCAAGAAACAGAATTGCCAATAAAGGAAGATGCTGCAAGCATTGAAGATCATTATACCATTGTCACTCTACAAAAACTCACACACAATAAACCAACAAGCAGACAAATAAATAATGTAAAGAAGCATCTTGCAAGTATCTATACCAAATTTATACGTGAAGGAATACTAAACCTTGTAGTGAATGGTGAAACATTGGTATACCAAGAACTCCCAACGTTAAACGCACCATATTATAAAAATCCGCAAGGAGAGCCTGTATTGTGGAAAAAAGAAATATCCTTTGAAGCACCACGTCCAAATGGAAAGGGCAAGTATGTAGTAAAAGGCTTTATCGGATTACTTGAAACGATGTCAACCTCCATAGACAATGGTTTTCTATTGTTTAGGCGCGACCGTGTAATTGGAACGAGTTTCGACCAAAAATATCGTCCAGAAGATTTGTGCGGTCAAGTGGGTTCTCCAAGATATAAACGTATATACGGAGAATTGTACCTTGAAGGATTTGATGTAAGTTTCACCAAAAACTCATTTCAAGAGGATGACGATTTGACTACATTCATTGGGCTCTTAAAAGAACATCTTGCGCAAGATAAGGATTTTGACATATTCGGTCAAGCGCAGAATTATGTAAAGCCCAAAACAGTTCAACAGAAAACCGCAATGGGCAAATCGCTAATAAAGCAGATAGCTAAAGGACTGTCAAAGCCAATAAAAATAACAAAAACGAGTCAATCTGTAGATTCCACAAATTTAGATTCAAAAGCAAAAGGCACTTTAGAAACCAATACTTCCAAAGCTGTTGAACAAAATTTGTTTTTGTCAAAAGAAGAAAATGAGAAGTTAAGCAAAGATCCTCAAACATATATAGAGCCAATTACAACTCAAATAAAGTTTGATGACGGAAAGGAAATTGAACTCACAATAAAATGTGAGTATAGCAATAGTCCGTATGAAATCTATAATTTGGCAGAAGCGGACGGCAAGTACACTTCAGTAATAAACTTGAAGAATCCTTTCTTTGAGCAATTCAGTGAAGCATTATCTAAGCCTGACGGAATAGAACAGATTGCCTACGTTATAAAAACAATGGTAGCCTCAGAAGTTATTTTGCTTGAAAATGGAAACTCTTCTGGAAGCCAGTTTAGAAACGAATTTAATAAATTGTTCGGTAACATATAATGAGTACGATACAAATCATTGACAATAACCAAGAAACCAACTCTCGATTAAAAATTGGAGAGAATACATTGCATTTCATGGATATGCAAAAAGGCATTGATGATGACGGTAAGGCTGTCATCATAGATGAAGCTATGCATATTCTAAAACAATGTATAAAGCCTGGTGTTAAAGATAACATAACCAACATAGCTGTCGGTTATGTTCAAAGTGGCAAGACATTGTCGTTTACCACTTTAACGGCTTTAGCTGCTGATAATGGGTATAGAGTCATCATTTATCTTACTGGTACAAAAACAAATTTGCAAGAACAAACATCAAGCAGATTGCGTAAAGACTTGGATATTGAAGATACAGATACTTACCGATTGTATTCAGACATAATGGATAGTGTGAGTGTAGTGAACAACGTGAGAAACTTCATTTCAAGAACTGATGAAGTGCTGCTGTTCCCTATACTAAAACATTATGTTCACATTTCTCGACTGGCTACTATATTCGCCCAGCTAAAACAAGTATTGCAGGGCGTTGGCGTTATAATAGTAGATGACGAAGCAGACCAATCAAGTTTTAATACATACGCAAGAAAGAACGCGAAGAAAAAGGAAGATTGGGACGATGATGATTTCAGCAAAACATATTCAGCAATTCTTGAATTAAAGAAAGTGTTGCCAAGTCATTCCTACATTCAATATACAGCAACTCCGCAAGCAGCATTTCTGATAGATAATAATGATATTCTTTCGCCCAAATACCATACTGTACTCACTCCCGGTAAAGGCTATACAGGCGGAAAAACTTTTTTCAAGGACAAGGAAAGAAATCTGATTGAAACAATACCAGAGGAGCAAGTATATCATTACAAGAATAATCCATTAACGACTATGCCTGCAACTCTTGTAGAAGCATTGCAAGAGTTTCTGATAAGCATAGCTATAGTTGTGATTATTCAAAAGCGCACTAAATTCCTGTCAATGATGATACACATTGATGGTATAAGAAAATCGAATGAAAAATTTGCGAAATGGTCATCAGAAAGAGTCCAAAATTGGTTTGAGTTGTTGACTGCACCAGACAAGGATCCTGGCAAGTCAATGACCATAAACAGTTTTCGTAAGCCATATAATAATATTGTAAAATATATGAGTGATGCTCCCTCATTTGAAGATGTAATGTCTAAAATGGAGAAAGCAATCATCTATACAGAAGTCCATTTGGTACAAGGAGATTCTGAAACAACAATAGAGTGGAAAGCGAACAAGGGACACATATTGGTTGGAGCAGACATGCTTAACCGTGGATTTACTATAGAGAATCTATCCATGACATATATGCCTCGTTCTACAAAAGGCAAGGCAACAGCAGATACAATAGAGCAGCGATGCCGATTCTTTGGATATAAGTCAAAATACATTGATGTGTGTCGAGTATACCTTCCAACAAAGAGCATCAGAGAATATAATGACTATGTAGACCATGAGGAAACACTAAGAACAAGTCTGAAGCAGTGCTCTTCCCTTGCGGACTTTGCACGTCATCCTTCTTCCATGCTTTTAGCAGAGACATTGAATCCGACGAGAACAAATATTCTGTCTAAGAAACTCATAAGAACCAAAATGTCTGGTTGGAGACAGATGCGCTCATTGGATTATATCGAGGAAAACAATAAAATTTGCAAGGGCTTTCTTGCAGAGTGGAATGATGACGAATACACTTTATTCAAAGATTACGATAACAATGTTATGCGTAACCATAGATATGTAAAATGTGACATTGACAGATTTATCAAATTCTTTAAGTCCATCAAATATATGGATGTACAGAATATAACTCGTAAAATCGTAACGCTGCAATATTTGGCTTATCTGAAAGAAGCTAAGGGAATTGATTATGTTTATGTTTTTGAAATGGCATATGGTGCAAAATGTATTTCAGAAATGCGTAAACGTAAATTAGAAAAAGACTTGAAAAAACCCATAAATCTTATGGCAGGTCGGGCTGAAAATGGAACCTATGACGGTGATGACAAAATTTTCTTTGATGATACCGTTTGCGTACAGTTGCATCATATCAGAATTGATCAACCGTTGCACAAGTTGAATAATAAGGATATGTATAACATAGTTTTCTATTATCCACAAAGTATAGCCAATAGCTTTGTCGGTGTAGAAGATAATGACGAGGACGAAGCAGATGATTGAGGAACGAGAATATATATATAAGAAATTCATCGGCTTAAAGCCATTGAATGGTGATGGAACAGACGAATACTCTGTGGAAACGATATGTAGTGGTTTGCCTCATAAATTGGGAATAACCACTACTGGCTTTCCTGTGCTTTTTGTTGAATGTTCGGATGATAAGGTTACATCAGACATCAGGTTAAAGTTATTCAAGGTATCTTTCAATCGTAAGTGTAAGCTAAAAGAAGGAGACAAAACAATCGACAAGAAATTTAGCATTATACAACTTAATTCAGACAGAGACGATTTTCAGAAATATTTTTTGGAAGTCATGTATCTTGTATTGATAAAACTTGCCTCCAGACCTAAGATTGAGCAGTTAAAGAAAGAAGTTAGCAAAATCGTAAGTTTGTTCACAGCACCAGCAACAATCTCTAAGGATACCATAAAAGGATTGTGGGCTGAACTTTTTCTGATAGAAAGTTCTAAGAATCCATTGTACATGATAAATTCATGGCATGTGTCACCTGAAGACAAATACGATTTTAATGATGGATGTGATAAAATAGAAGTCAAAGCGACAAGTAACGAAGACCGCATACATCATTTTGCCATTGAACAACTTCATCCAAACAAGGATTCACAACTTCTCATTACATCGATAATCGTTGTAAACTCTGGACTTGGCAAGGATATATTTGACCTGGTAGATTCAATTTCGTCAAAGGTTTCAGATATAGATGCTTTATTAAAATTGAACGAAGTGATAATGAGCACGATCGGGACTCATATTGAAGAAGTTAAAGGCGTAAAATTTGATTACGTTTTAGCAAAAGATTATGTCAAATTCTTCAACTATATTGACATTCCTAAGATTAAACTCTCTGATGTACCCCTTGGTGTGTCAGCAGTGCATTTTGCATCGTGCCTAAGTGGACTGCATGACGTTAATCCCAACAGAATGAGTGGTAACCTCTATAAATCTATCTGATATGGCTAAGAAACAATACCCAAAAGGCAAGAAACTCGCAGAGATGTTTTTGGATAAAATAAAGAACTATCCAAATGTTCAAATTATATCTCAGTCAGATGTGTGTCATATAAAGGTTGATAATGATGAATACTATCTGTATTTCAAATGTGTAACTCCAGAGGGGAAGCCACATCCAATAGAACATCAACGCGCCCAACTTCCTCAGAGAGAATCGTTTGAAAAAATTAAAGAATCAGATATACCATTCTTGTTTATAGGCTATGACGTAGACAATGATGTTTATGTATGCTGGGAACCATCAAAAGTAAAACCACGGCTAAACAAGAAATCTTATGTTTCCTTTTATAGCCGCTTGTCAATTCAAGAAAGTGTAGTTGAGGGAGAGATACGAGATGAAGAACTTACGAATGGGGATAAGTTCGTCCTTTTCAAAAGTGCCGATATTCTATCATTCTTTCAGATGATAGACCAACACTTTGAAGAATTGAAGAAAGGCCCCACAATGGTCTGTGATGTTGTTGACATTAGCAAATACAACAATTCTAAAGCCGGTGGAAATGATGTTGTAGGCAAACTTACGGACATTAACGAAGACCCTTCCGTGAAACTATTGGTGGATAGTATGCAAGGCTGCAGTACACTTCAAATAATGTCGTCATGTATGAATGAGTTTGGAGAGTATTATAACAAAATGTCATTGTCAGATTGGAATAAAACGCTGAAAAAATATTTGTCTAAATAAAGTTGGGATTATGAGAAAGTGCATTTTATTTTTCGTGTGTGTTCTGTCTTGTTTGAATGTTTTTTCACAGGACGAATTGATTGGACTCCAAGAGCAATATAAAAATGCTTCAATAGAAGAAAAGATGCGTATGGATTCTATTGCGAAACCTTTGGAGGATAGTTGGAAAGCCAAACAAATTAAAAATGTCTGCGGAATAGCTTTTGGTACTCCTTATGATAATGCAGAAACATTATGTAGAAATAAGTTCGGATTGCCAGATACAGGCACAGACAGAACCAAAATATGTTTCAAAAACATAAAATATGGAGGGATTGATTTCACGTCACTTTTCTTTCTGTTTCAATCAGATGGTGTCAATAGCTACTTGAATGCCTGCATCTTTGTGAAAGACGTGAAAAGTCTAAGTGAGGCTATTGAAATCCAAAAGACTTTTGCTGAAACCATATTGAAAAAATATGAGATGGTGACAGTAACGGGCTCTGATGGTTATCCTACCTATGGCGGAGGCTTTTCACCTCTATGGGATGGGCATTGGTACAATCTTTCATTTGACGAATATGGAACAGGTATTCATACCGACATCATAAAGTACGAGAGCGATTTGGCAAAAAGGTTAGGACACTGTTACGGAGTAAGGATAGTGTATGGTCCGTATAACTATGTAAAAGAAGAGTTTTAGGCAAGCGACATCAATAAGAGTAATTTGCGAAGTTTACGATAGTCAGGCAAAGACTAAATGTAAATTTGTGGGATGCTCCGAGTGGGGCATCCCCTTTATATTATCTCCATAAGGATTCATTATGCCAATTGTCAGGGAAGCCCATAGCAGATGCGTCGACATTAAGATGTTCTGTCAGAAGAACCTTTAGTCTGAAACCAAAATTGTTATATGGGCGAATGACATTGAACAAATATTGCAGATAGCAAAGTTGCGAGTAAAGTTTGTCGTAGTTGCCAACTGGAGGTGTTACCCATTCCCCACGCAAAGGAGTGGTCATTTGCGGCTTGATAGGAAATTTTCTATTCCACACACGCGAATGGTGAGCCAAGTAGTTTCGCAAAACGACGGCACTTTTAATCCAACTTTCAAGTACGACATGTTGTGGGAGATTGAACTCACGAGCTATGCGCTTCTTGATTTTGTTATCTGCAAAATTGCAGAACAACTTGGATAGTGTACCAAAAGAGGTGACTTCCAAGGTTTTCCAAACAGGAGGAAATTCAGGCTCTGTGTACTTGGCAGAATGTTCGATAATAAACTCCTCCCTTGTACGCCTTAGCTCCTGTCTGATTTGCTCCAAGCATTTATGATGGATGTTGGAATCCCGGAACAGAGATTCGTCAGTGAACCAAAACGCGCCATATTGCAATGAAATATGGTGAATCATCTTTGACCGTAGGGCTATCTCCACTGCTTGAATAGCAGTAAAAATAAGTTCACGCAAGTCGCAATCGAATCTATACAAGTCCATTGCATTTTCAAAAGTGCTATTAGGCTTGAAAAAGTGACGGATCTTGTCACTTTCCATTGGGTGAAAATAGTTGTCTAAGCGGAAATAGCTGACAACTTTCAAACAATCTATAGCCTTGTTCCTATCTTTAATAATAAGACCACGCGACTCTAACAAATCAAGGATTTCAGAATAGTCTAAGGGTTGTTTTGAATATCTCATAAACGTATAAAAAGTAAAAGTCCCACCCTGGTTCGCTGTTCTTCGGGAAGCGTGGTGGGAACTGTTGCTGCAAATTTACGCATTATTTTAGGACTATGCAAATTTTTGAAGGAATAATTCTCGCTTACCCGATATTTTACATATACACCTCAATCCCATTCACCTCAAATATACACACATCTCGAAGCTGCCGGATTTGATTGGAATCCAGCAGCTTCATTCGTCTTGTGCCTTTGTAGAAGTCATATTTGAGGGAAATGCAGCGGTGCCAGTGCTGGATCTCGCCGCTGCGCGTCCATAGACGGAGGTCGACGGGTTCGGGGGACGAGAGGATTTTGCGGAGAGTGGAGATGTGGATGGATTGCATGGAGATTCTTTTGGGGGATTAGTCGAAGGTGCGGTGGAAGGGGTCGTCGAAGATGTTGGCTTGGGACTTGACGGAGCATGGGATGCGGTGAGCGGCGTACTTGTACTTGAACTTTAGGCTGTTGGTGGCGTTGTCGGCATCGGAGATTTCACTGCTGATGTCGGTGATGAGGATGGGGATGGAGCCGCCGTTAGGCTCGATGATGTTGGTGTACTGCGAGAGGAGAAGCTGGGAGTAATGGCTACATTCTTCCTCGGTGAGCATGGAGGATTCTACCTCGTATTCATAGGCGGAATGGTCGTCGTAGAATGTGGAGGTGCCGAGAGAGGTGGCGGTGGAGCGGTCGAGGGAAAGCTTGCGCTTGGTGACGCATGAGAGGTGCATGTGCTCAAAGCAGTTGAACTCGTTGCGTATTTGGAGGGTGAGATTGGGCGTGCGGTCGATGACATAGAAAGTCTTGGCGAGAAAGCCCCGGTGGACGGTGAACTGAAGGAGCGTGCCTTTGATGTAAAGGCGTGAGAGGATGCCGACGGGGCTGATGATGTCGTGGTAGGCAGAGAGGTGGGAGACATTGGTGGTGACAATGTTCTGGTCAGTGAGGCGGACGGTGCGAGGCGTGGACTCGCCATCGACGAGGACGAGACATTCGGTGTAGCACTGGAGGGTGCAGCCGGGGAGGACGAGGTATGTGAGGTGCTGGATGGCGGAGCGAGGGATGGTGAACGATGACAAGGTGGTGAGGAAGGATGACTGGAGGAAGCTGCTGGCGATGTTGTGGCCGATGTTCAGTCGGGAGAAGATGACAGTACGCTCCGGGGTGTTAGTGTTATCGGTGATTTTGCCGTCAGCATCGGTGACTTCGGCGAAGATGACGAAAAGAGTGAAGATAAGGTTGCGCGACAACAGATAGCTCTCGATGACGGAGCGGATGTCGTAGAGCGTGGCGGTGTTGTTGTACGGGTACAGCGTGGTGGTGAAGGCAGTGTTGCCGTCGCACTCCACGGTGATGTCAATGGCGGTGGCATCGGTGGAGATGGCGATTTCCGTGGGGAGGTCAGGGGTGAAACAGTATTCGGAGGGCGTGTAGGAGATTTTGAGCATGGGCGGACTTGTTTTTGTCGCTAAGATACACGGATTGGGGCGTGTGGGAAAAGACTACCGCTACGCGGAATTTGGAATTAGGAGTTTTGAGTTAGGAGTTATTTTTACAAACAATTGAAGGGCGAGTTGTCGGCTGTGTCAATTAGGAAATGTCAGTACTGCTCTACCCTCGCACGGCTCGGAAGACAAAGGGATTTTGTAGGGAGCGGCGGCAAGTGCGGACTTGTTACGATCTTGCCATAGCGACAGAAGAAATCCCGACTCTTTCGAGCCGGGCAGAAGTGGAAGGCTGCCTAAGCAACCTTTTCAGCCTTTGGCTTGCGCCCTCTTCTCTTCTTGGGCTTTTCCTCGGCGGGCTGTGGCTCCGGCTCCCTCACCTCCGGCACCGTAGCCCCTTGTGGGGCTTTGGATGAGACAGGCTGCGCCTCGGCAGAGCATTCAAGCGAGCTTGTGCTCTGCTCTCGGCTTGCACTATCTTTTGCTCTGGCTATCTCTTGCGAGAGGCGTGCGAGACAATTATCGGAGATGTTCAATCCCATCCTCTTTTTGAGGAGGAACATAAGGCGCATAGCCTTGTAGGGACTGGTGCAGTACATCTTGTCGGTGCTGTCGGCGCTTGTGTAAACGACCCATACATTGTTCGTGGACTTGCCGGAAATGGCTTTCTCTGCTAAAATGACATTAGGAGTATTCATATCTGTACTTTTAAAGAGTGAAACAATCTGATTAGTGAATGAGATAGACTTCGATGTAGCTGATGTCTATAAAGCTGCCTGCTGCGAGAGCTTCCGCCTTGGCGCTTGCCTCTGAATGGCTGTCAGCCTCGATTTCATACTCGACATACTCGCCATCCTCTCCATTGATGACAACCTGGTAGAGATTGCTTGACAACTCAACCTGTCTTGAACTTCTTTTGCTGAAGTGATATTCTGATTTTAATGTGGTGTGTACCATAATCTTGAAATTTTATTTGTTCGACTTTGAGTGAAGCACCTTGTGCTTTTGTAATTTTTACGTGCAATTCGGGAGCGCAAGGAAAAGGCATGTATGCAAGGGATAGCCAAATAAATTTTCATCACTTGTGCTTGGGAAAATGGCTTTCGGCGCAACTGCACCCCATTTTTCTGAAAAATTATTTGAGATAAGCGCAGGGCGCGACCCTTTCAGACAAGCCGCTTGCGCTAACTTTGCAAAGGAAAAATCAGAAAGCACTGGAGCGGAACGCTCGGAGAAATAAAATGATTGTGGTACACGAGAATACCGCTTTTCGGAATATCATGTAGGCGAAAGATGGGCAGGACTTCAAAAAATGTGAAGCAATCTCGGGTGGCATCATTGGTGAGGGGGGGCTACATCTTTATGAGTATGAAATTGGGGATGGCAGATACTTCTTTTTGAAGGCAAGCAGAAAGGCGGATGCGGAAGCGGCAATACCTCTTTATGTCAGCGGTAGCGATGTTCATTCACTAAGCGGAATGTGGAACGGATTGGAAATGATTCGGATATGAATACTCGTCATTTTAGCAGAGAAGAAAAAGCCATGTCCTCCACGGACAATGCTTGGGACGGTGGAACAAGCTACAAAGCCAACGGCACGGACGAGATGTGCCATGTCCCGAAAAGGCAGTGCGCCTGGTGTTTCTCCTTTTACAAATGGAAAAGGATTGTGCATCGCAGACGATTGACTTGCACGACTAAGAGATAGACAGAGCAAAAGGTGGTGTGAGCCGAGGGTAATACTCCTTACTTAATTGCCGAGGTGTGGCCTGTCTTATCCAAAGGTGTATGGAGCGAAGCGACGGAGGTGAGGGAGGCGGAGACACTGGCCATAGAGAAAAAGAAAAGCCTTCATCATGCGATGGGCGCAAGACAAAGGCTGAGAAAGGGGGATTAGGTGGAATTCCACTTTATATATTATGTGGATTTACTCCATACTTATTGTCTCCTTCACTTGGCAATAATGTAAAAATGAATAGAATCAAAGTGCCTGGGCCTGATAAGAAAAACAACAATACCCACCATCCGGATTTTGACGAGTCATGTAAGCGACGAACAAGAATTGTAAAATTCGGTATGATATGAAATATTCCAAATATGCCAACAAAAATAAAAGATAGTCCTTCATTATCTTGAAAGGCGACAGATGCTGCTATACAAGCAGAAACTATAACTATATATCCCAAACTCTGATACAACCAAAACCACCAATATTCGGAACGAGTTGCTCTACCATTCAAGGTAAAATAATGAGAGTAAGCACTCTTAATGGCATCGAACATTCCCATAGTTATTTACTTTATATAAGTACTAAACAAATTCACAAATGGATTACAACCGATATGTCGCCTTGATTCCATTAATAAAATTGTCAAATCCCTGCGGACAGTCTGATTTACATATAATTATGCCATTGTTCCAAACAGTCATCACATAGTAGTTGGTCTTTGTTTCAATAATTTCATACAATCTGTTGTATTGGAACTTTGACTTGCTCATATCGCCATTAACTGTCGAGATAAAGTAAGTGTCATAAAAATACAATGAGTAAGGAGCATCTTTGGTCAATGTGTTTTTATTATATGCTTCCTTTGCTTTTCTGTCAGACGAAGTGTGGAGATTCCAATTAACATAGCTCAAGACAAGAAAGGTAATTACAGAAGCTATCGGATAAGTATGGTGTTCGGTGTAAGAAACTATGTCCGATGCTATAATTCCACACAAGATTAAAAGCGAAACGGCATAGCATAAATAATGCTGTCTTTTAAGGTGATACCTTGTTGACAGAATAAACCTGTTATACCGCAAAACTTCTTCTAATGTATATTTGCTATTGATTGTATAGATAGGGTATTCCATAATGATGTTCATTTAAGATTTACGTTTGCAAATATATAATTTTTATCTCACTCCACCAATAGCAATTGGGTATAAATCATGCTGTGGGAACTTTTCGCAGCCGATATAGAGGGTATCGAAGGCATCTGTGCCGTCGGTGCGGTGCTCCAAAAGGTCTTCTTCGGACTCTGGTTGCTTCTCCATGCTTTTGTTTTTGCGGAAGCCGTTGCGTCCGCGCTCCACTCCGGCACTTTGGATGGCGAGGATGAGGTCGTCGTTGTTCTGGCGGTTGAAGTACGGCATCAGGCGTTGCTTGCCGGAGAAGCCTTGGTTGATTAGGAGATACTTTTCATCGTGGCGCATGGGGTTGCCGAGGTACACGTCAATGACTTGCCAACCGTGGCGCTCGAACTCGTGGACGACAACCCAGTGGAAGTCCTGGTCGTTCACGGCGTAATTGGAGCCGAGGGCGGTGGCATCGTAGTAGTAGATGACCGTCTTGTTGGGATGCGGAGCGTAGTAGGTGCAGAAGTCGGCAACGAGCGCAGGAATTTTGCGCTCGAACTTGACGTAGAAGGATTTGAGGATGTTTAACCTATTATTGCGAGGCTGGCCGCAGACAATCCAGTTGATGTTGGCGTTGTAGTCCATGCCGATGCAAAGGGGCTGCATGGGGTCGATGTCGGAGTCCGTGCGGCAGTCGAGGGAGGAGTTGAGCGTGGAAAATTGATTGTTGGCGTGGATGGTGTACAAGTCCTGTTGAGCCTCTTTTATTATATTTTCGTAGCCGAGGGAGTCGAGGTAGGCGAAATCCGAAGCATCATACTTGTGGTACTCCTGCATGGAAGAGTAAAAGCCGTCATGAGAGATGCCGATCTTTTGGCATAGGATGGATGTTTGGAATGTCTTGTGGGTAAGGTCGCGCTTCATCTGGCGGATGTACTCCTCGCCGAGGAGTTGGAGATTTTCGAGGGTGCTGTACTCCTTGTAATAGACGGCGACGGAGCGCATTTTGTTGAGAGACTGGTCGAGCCATTTGAGGTAATTGGGAAGGTATGCCGGGATGGGCTGATGCTGCTCTTTGAGCGTGGCGATGCGCTCCTTGGTCTGCCAAATCTTGTATATGGTGCCTTTGATGGTGTCGATAAGCTCGGTATCCATCTTGTCCTCGTAGTGGAGGAACCACGAGCCTTTGGTGGTCTGCGGCATATCGGAGAGCACCATCATACTGTGATTAAAACTGTGATGTCCGAAGTACGAGCGGATGCCGCCGTTGGCAGGGAGCGTCTCGTCTTTGAGCTTGTTGTAGTCAATGAATTTCGCCTCGTCAATGAGGAGCCACGAGAGCGTAAGGGAGTTGGAAGAGCCGGGGCGGTCCTGGGAGATGATGATGGCAACGGAGCCGTTGTAGAACGTGATGACGTGCTCGTAGTCAGCAGGTTCGGTAATGGGTTTGGAGAAAGACTTGGGAGGTTTTCTGCCGACAACATAGTGAACACCATTGATATAACCCCACCGCTTCCATGCGGCGAGCAAGCCAGGGAGCGTATTGGTGAGTCCGTGCTTGAAAGTAGGCACGACGATGCCGCCCGTAGAGCCGGGCATACGCTGCATGTTGCGGAGCACGAAGGGCGAGGCGATGGAGTCCGTCTTGCCGGTGCGACGGCCAGCCACGATGACGGTGGTCTTGGCTGCGATGTATTGCGTGAGGAGCTGGGGCTTGTTGAAGTAGACGCGCTTGGAGTGGAGCTTGGCTTCAGTGTCCCATATTGTGGTGTCAACTTTGTTGGTCATTGTCTTCAGGCTTAAAGATGTCGTCAATGACGAGATCGGCTTGTTCGTATTCGATGTTCTCGGTGTCGGGGTGCGAGGCGGTAAGCTCGTGGGTGAGCTTGCGGATACGCTCGTCGATGTTGGGGACAGGAGTGATGCCCACAACACGAGGGTCAGTGGTGGGAAAGAAAGGCTGCACCACAATCATGTGGTACGGAACTGATTGCTCGTCCTCGATGTCGATGCGGTTGAACTTGGCGTATGAGGTGGCAGCTTTCTCCATCGTCTTTGTGTCCTTGCGCTTCTTCGCCATTTGGTAAGTCTCCATGATCATCTCGTTATAACGCCAGCGGTGGAAGTCGCGGGTACACTCGGAGAGGTTCGGCAATAAGGCCTTGACGATTTTGAGGTCAGCGTAGGCGGTGACTTGGGAGAGATTGTATCGGCTGCGGAGTTCGTCGACGAATTGGCGATCCTTCATGTCAGGGTTGGCGATGCTCCAGGTGACCATGTCGCGCAACCTTAACAAGTGCTCGATTTGGGGCAAGGGGTACTTGGCTTCCAAATCTTGCTTGGAAGTGTAGAGATCCTGCTTGGCGATGTCGATGATATTTAGCTGGGACATGGATGATTTTGGGATTAGGACGGATAGGACGGATAAGGCAAATACGACTTGGAGCAGACTGGGACTTGCTGCTTTTTAGCTTGCTATTCGTCATCCTCCATGTCGAGGAGATTGTTACGGGTGTTTTCGAGGGCGAGCGGCGAGCCGACGTAGGCAAGCTGCATCTCCTGATGCAGGAGCTTGACACGCGAGGCTGCCTTGCCACGGTGATAACGCTGGGAGACGGCGGAGGTACGGTCAGCGATGTCACGGCGCAGTGTCTCGGGCTGTATGCCGAGGATGACAGCCATATCGCTGATTTTGAGGTAGATGGAGGCGTATTGCTCGATCTGGGTGAGAACTTCTTCTGTATATTCCATAGTATTTTATGCTTTTGCCCTTACAGGGCGTTAATGACGCTGGCACGGCTCACCCAAGGCGATGCCTTGGGCTGTGGGCTTATGCCTTTTCAAGGCGACTGGTTGGCTCCGGCAGCAGTGATGCGCTGCTGGAAGAGGTCAGTGAGGGGGACGGAATGGCAGCGGATGAGATCCATGACGGAGGCGTGAAGAGAAGCGAAGATGTCGGGAGCGGTGGAGATGAAAGTAGACTCATGGCGGTTGCCTCGGGTGAGATTCTGCGAGGTGACAACACTGACTTGCTCGCCACTCTCCGCTTGCACGAGAAGGATTTTGGAGTGGTTGTCGGCGAGGTAGGTGCGCTTCATCGTTTGGGTGATAAACGCCCAAAGTTTGAGAGTCTTGTTCGTGGCCTTGTGGTCGAGGACGAGATTGAAGGCGGAGATGTTGCCGGACTTTTCGATAAAGAAAAGTCTTCTTAGAAATTCTTCCGAAATACTGAAGGAGGTCTGCCAAATCTCGGACTTGCCGACTTGCCCCAATATCCACTCCAAAACGTCCGCCACCTGAAGGGCGTTAGAGAGGTACGCCTGGTGGGGACATTCGGAGAGGGGCTTTAGGATGGTGTTGATGTCGATGTTGCGCTTCATGCTTGATTAGGGCTTGTTCCTACTTATTCTTACTTAGGTAGGTCAGATGGGACGGATGGGGCTGATACGGATTTGGTGGACTTCTTGCTGGACTTTTTCTTGGGAGTGCTGGGAGCATTGGGAGAACTGTCGTTAGGCTGCTCGGGTAATTGGTCCATTGATGACGGACTAATTTCAGATTCCTTGTTGTCTGCTTTTTCTTCACTTTCTTCTTTTGTCACGAAATGGTCATAAGTGTCCCAATTTGCGTGAAGTTTTTTGTCGAGAGAGATGAATTCGTCGAGGAGCGGTTTGCGCTCGGCATCGGTGTGGAGCTGCGTGTCCTCGGACAATAAGCGGAGACGGAGGTGAAGCTCACGCATACGGTGAACGATGTCGAGGTTTTCGACATAGAGAGCCTGTATGTCCTCGGGGAGAGAGTCGTGGTCGGCACGCTTGCCTGCTTTGAAATCCTTCGCTTCGTTTTTCTCTTTGAACTCGGTTCGGGAGTCGATGATGGTGTTGACCTGTTGCTGCATGGCGATTACCTCGTCGTGGGCTTCGATGTCACGGCGTGCTTTGAGGTGCTGACGGAGCTTGCCCTCGATAAACTCGGCCTTGCCCTTGGGATTAAGGCTGATGTTGCGGTATAGGATGGTGTTGTTGGTGAGTTGGAGAAGGAGGAGCGCGGCGGTGTTCCAATCACGCTGCTCGTCGGGAGTGTTGAGGAATTGGGCGACCTGTTCTGTTAACTTGTTCATTGTTGCTTGGGATTTATGGGGGTGATTAGAGAGTAATGAGTGGGCTATGTCGCATGGGACGGATAGGACTGATACGACGTGGGGTGTTTTTGGGGGTGTGGCGCTTTTGGTGTGGGGTTTGGGTGGAGTGTTTATTACAATTTAACTTTGTTGAATTGTGGCTGCAATCGGCAAAGTTCAAGCAAGCTTGACTCTGCTCTCGTTTGCTCACAATTTATTGTTGATGCCTGTGAAGAACACGCAATTCTTGTGGTGCTCGAGGAGGAGATTGCGCATGGCTTTGAGGGTAGAGCCTGTGGTGACGAAATCGTCGAATACGATGCAGTTAGGCTCACGGGGCAACACGTTGAGCGTGAAGACGGCACCGATGCGCTGCTTGGAATGACAGTGGGCAACATCCTCGTAGAACGGGATGCCCAACTGCCGGGCGATGTGCTCGCTGATGCGCGTGGCGAAGTTCTTGACGAGGTGGCGACGCTTGGGAGTGGTGACGATACACCAATAGCCTGTGTTTAGGTTTTCGCCCAAGATGTCACGGATGAGTGGCGAGATACTGTCGGCGAAGAAGTCAACCATCGTGTCGTCGGACTTTATGTCGGTGAGTGTCCTGCCGTAGAGCGACTTCTGCCACAGGGAGATGAAGAACACGTCGGCACGGCGCGTAAGGCGGACACGACGGGTGAAGTCGCACCGCGCTTCGACCGACTTGTCCCATGCCTTGCGCTTCTCTATGGCGAAGATGTCCTTCTGCCCTTTCGGAGCGTCAGGCGATGACAAGTCAAGCGGACCCGATAAGTCCGGCACGGAAATGTCAGTCAAGAATTCCTGCATGTCTATCGGAGTCCGCTTGTCCATGGTAAACTATGATTAAAACATTACGCTGCGCAGTCGATGTCGCCCTCCTCTGTAGTGATGGTGCCGGTGTAGAACGGAGCCGGACACTCGTCAGAGGCTTCGACATTGATGGTGGTGCCAGTAGTGCCAGTGGCACCCTGTCCGAGATCCTGCGTGACGGTGGTCTTTGTCGTCCACTTGTCACACCCCACGACACGATGCTTGCCCTTCATATCCTCGACAATGAAGACGTTGTCGTTGTTATTGAGATAAGCAGCGGCAGCGGACGCTTCCTCGCCGACACTCGGATGGACGGCGACAAGCTTGTTGAGCTGGGTTTGCGAAGGGAGTTCACCCTGGGCCTCACTGGTGAGTTGGGACTTTTCGGGGAGGATGTCAATGTACTTCCAAAAGGAGTTTTCCTTCAGCGTGAAAGAGCCGTCATAGACAGAAGAAGTGACACGTCCGACATCGTTATGAGGGAGTTTGGGCCAGACAAGAATATCATTCTTGGAGGTATAATAAACACGGCGGCGCACACCCGGAAGTTCGGGAGTGCCCATTGCCCATGCGAGAGATTTTTGTATGTCTGTATTTGGAGTAGATGCTGCCATAATTAATATTTTTAATGATTAGACTATAAGCCAGCAAGTTCGACAACCTTCAGGCGTCGCTTGTCGATGGACTCGAATTGCACGCCGAAGAACATGGTGGCGATGTAAGAGAGGACAAACGGCTCGAAACGCTCCACGTCAACCGATTCCACGTCGCCCATCTGGTCATAGCCATAGAGCATGTTGATTTTCGGAGATATGTGGATGTATTTGGAATCCGTCTTGTTGGAAAGCGGACAGAAGATGAGCTTGCCGTTGGAACCCTCCACGGTGGGCTGGTTGTACTGCGTGTTGTACGGGATGCCCGAGTGCGTAAGGAGATAGCCCTCGTTGTACTTATCGACGAAATCCTGCGAGCAGTACATGAAGAGCGTCTGCGAGCGGAGACGAGGGTCGAGCGAGAAAAGAATCTCCTTGGCAATGTCAACGGCGTTGGCAGAGGTGATGGCCTCAGTCAGTTTCATGTAGTTGCCCTGGTCGGCGGCGATGGTGCCGGCAGTGACCTCCTTCTTTGTGATTGTGTCGAAGCCGTCGAAAAGGTCGTGGGTAGTCTTGCCGCTTGCGTTGCGGACGGCATTCCAGATAGAATCATTGAGTTTCTCGGAGAGGGATTTGGCAATCAAGCCGAGAACTTCGCGAGCCGTGGGGACAGACTTCTGCCCGTCGCCCTTGGTGGCACCCGTGCCGAGGAGCGTGGAGATGGCCGAGTTAGGCTCGAACTTGGCGACAACAGAACCGAAGAATGTCTCCAGTGTACGGAAGTCGAGCTGCAAGTTGATGTCCTCGGAGCGCGTGGGCGAATAAGGGCCGAACTCTGCGGAAGCGTTGAGCGTGCCGACCGACTCCTTGTAACGGATGCCGGGGCGACCGGTCATGAACTTTAATGTCTCGTCGCAGCCGATGATGGGCAGACGGAGAAAGTCAGAACGCCATTTGCGTGCGGCGTCCTTGTATTCTTGGAGGGTGAAGGATAATTTTCCTGCCATGATTGTTGGAATTTTGAGTGTTGAATTTTGAATTGGTGATTTAGACTATGACGGATGGGACGGATAGGGAGGATGAGAGGGATAGGACGAATAGGACGAATAGGACGGATAGGGCTGATACGACTGTGCCGTGGATTTTGGGCGGTACTGCTTGGGCGAATCCTTACGGCAGGGAGTCAAAGAGGGCTTGGGCGGAGTTGGTGGTGTCGTAGAAACGCTCGATGTCGGACTTGTCAGCGTTGGAACTGCTGTCCTTCTTGTCATCCACGACATCCTTTGTGGTGGCGGCAGGGAGCGACTTGACTTTGGCTTCCAAGTCCTTGTTGGACTGGGTGAGCTTTTCCACCTGTGCTGTGAGGTCAGCGATGGACTGTGCCTTGGCGGTGATGTCCGCCTCGATGGAGTCGAGCTGGGCGGTGGTGAGCGTGGTCTTGTCGTCGGTGGCATCGAGAGCGTCACAGGCGAGAATGTGGCAGATGTTGGTGTAGGTCTTTTTCATTGTTACTGTTTCTGGTGATATTGGTGAAGATTTGGAGTGGTCAGTATTTGGGGATTTTTCTTGCGAGTGGAAAACGGAGGCAAACGCCTGAAGGAAACGCCTGAACGTAGTGATGTCCTCCGGCTTGGTGTCAGTCTGCATCTTGGGAAGCGGTATGCCGTGGGCAGTGAAGTCAGCGGCAAGAGCATCCGTAAGAACAGGAGCCGACTCGTCTTCAAAATCAGTCAGTTCATCAACGAATCCCCAGGCAAGTGCCTCCTCCGCCGTGAGCCATCCGCCCACTTTCATGAGCGCGAGCAGGTCGGCGGATTTCTTCTTGCACCTCTGCGCGTAAAGCTCGGCGACGTTGGCATCCAGTTTGTCAAGGTCGGCCTTCTGCTTTTCGAGGTTGTTAATTAGATTCTGCATATCCGTGGCGTTCATACTGCCCCACTCGAAGAACGACTGGCTGCACTGGTGAACGAGGTACATGGCCGAGTGATCCATGGTGATGCGCTTGGCACCCATCGAGGCGATGGTGGCAGCACTGGCGTTCATGCCGACGAAGTGAACACGGACGTTGCCGTGGCGACGGAAAGCCGAGGATATGGAAAGCGCGGTGTTGAGCTGCCCGCCAAGCGAGTCAATGAGGACGGCGACCTCCTTGTCGGTGTTCTTGTTGAGCACGAAGTCAACATAGTCAGAATCGAAGTCCCAACCGCCGACGTAGCCTTTGAGGTGGAGATTGTATTTGGTCTTTGCCATGATGTTTCATTTTTAGGCAAAGATACATTGTTATATATATAGGCGAAAAGACGAAAATGATGTAACTTTGCAGGAAACAAAAACCTCAAACAATGGAAGAAGTCTTACTCAAAATATGCGTTTACCTTTTTTACGGCATCATATTAGTAGTTGGTGGTGTTGGTATAATAGCCTGCTTCATCCTCTTTGTCGTGCAATTTTTTAGGTGTTTAATAGGAAAAGGAGAAATTAAGGAAAACTATACCATCACAATCAATGGGCGTTACCAAAAGGATAAAAAGAAGAAAAAATCGTGATTTTGAAAATTGAACCGATTTCGGGTGTAACAAGCGTTATTTTGCGTAACAAAATTTTCTGTACTGAAAATCAATGAGTTAGAAAATGGCGTTTGTTGTAACTTGTTACAAAACGGCCGATTTTGTTACAAAAAAACGACGTTTTCACGCCGTGCATGGCACAAGAGCCACTTTGTTTGTATATGAGATGGTGTATTTGGTGACAGCCGAGTCGCCGTCTGGCTTGCCTGTGGAACTCTCCACTTTGAGGACAGGATAAGGTTTTTCGGCAGTGCCGACGAGATACTGCTTGCCGTCAACCGTGAGGATAACGAAAGCAAGGTGTTGGCGTGTGGGAAGCTGGGCAGTGGTGGAGAACGTGAGCTTCGCCTTTTCGAGAGTGTCGTTGTTGTCAAACTGGGATTCAAGCTCGCAGACGGCATCCCCGATATGCGGCACAGGGAAAGAGTCGGCAAATATTCCGATTGGAACATTCGCCAACGCTTTCTGGGTGATGCTTGCCGTGAGCGATGCGGCAAGCACATATCTGATGCTTATGATTCCGGGGAGACGCTGCATGATTTACTATCCTTCTTCTGTTTCTGTTGTTTCGATATTGTTTTTATTACGGCCTTTTGTCGTGCGGTTTTTCTGTCGGCAGACGTTGGTGAGATAGTTTTTGCGGAGACGCTGGTAGATTTTGGCAATGGAGTCCCAGCAAGTGCCGTCCTCCTTGATGCCACGCTGCTCCATGTAGAGATAAATCAAGTCCTTCTGTTGCTTGCCGATCTTGCCGAAGTCATGGAGGAACGTCCAACAGTCCACATCGAAGGAGTTCTTGATGTTCTCCAGGAGAGCGCGTTTGCCAGTGTCGGTGATGTGGTTGTAAGTGCGAGGGTCGCGGAGTTTCGAGTAAGGGATGCAGATGGCGACTTCATCCTCCTGCTGACGGTGCGGTATTATGCTTTCGGGCGGACGGACAATGGCGAGTTTAATAAGCTTGGACTCGATGCTGCCGTTGTTCAGACGCACGGGGTCAGTGCCACTGTGCCGATGGATAAACCACTGGCGCAGGTAGGAGGGCATTTTTATGTAGATGTGGTAGTCGCTCATAATATTCTTCGATTAAAGTTTACGAGCGCAAAGGTACTACACTTTTGGGTTGGGTGTATTGAATGAAGAAAACGTTTAAGATTTGTTATTTGGTAGGTATGTAAGCAAAAAGTGTCATTTTTTTGTTCCAAACTAAAAAGAAATATATATCTTTGCATGATAATCTCAAAAAATATGCTTATGAGAAATTTCTTTGTATCGATGCTGTGCATTCTTTGCACATCCATTTATGCGCAGAAGCCCGTATTAAAAGCAGGTTCTTTAATTTCTATAGAAAATAAGAAAGAAGTGCGTGCTAAAAATGTCAATGTTGGAGACTTAGTGCCATTTGACATTTCTGAGGATGTTAAAGTCGGTGATAGTGTAGTAATTTCCAAAGGAGCAAAAGCATATGCAAAAGTGCTTGTAGTCAAGAAATCAGGTATTGCAGGTACTAAAGGAAAGCTCAAAGTTGAATGGGTATATTGTGTAGCAAACAATGGAGTAAAAGTTCCTTTAGAGGGAGAAATTGATTTCAGCAGGAAGAACCATACTGCGGGGGCTGTTGCCGCTGGTGCAATAGTCGCTGCCCCATTAATATTTTTAACGGGACAGCATGCTGCAATTCCTGCTGGTTATACTAACGTAACAACAGTAAAATCAGACACAGAATTATAAAACACCTCACTCCGAATAAATTTCGGTTACGTCATAAAAAGGTGGAATGCCGGAGCGAGGCGATTGCCTCGTCCGGCTTCCTCCTTTTATCTGCGGAACACATAGCCATCCTCAAAGATGTAGTCCGACATGAACAAATCCCTTGCGAAAGCCTTGTAATCGAAATAATAAGAGAGATTGCCCATCATACGCTCCAAATCATAAAGCTCGCTGACGATGTAGCTGGCGAAATCCTCCTCTGAATCATACTCGCCCTCATAATCCTCTTCAAAAGCGGAAATGCTGTCATTGCCTGTGGCGGAGACATAGGCCTTGAACGCTTTCTGTCTGTCATCATCCATTTGGACGAAGGCTATTATCTTGTCGAACGTGTCCTCATCCATGCAGCTCTCCGAATACCAATATTCAGGAAAGCACTGATAATCCTGAAACATGAACTCCGGATCCTCCTCGTCAGCGTGGAGCTGCGTGCATACATCGATGAACTCATCGTAAGAGTCAAACGTGCGGAGATCGAGCCAGGCACCGAAGAGTGAGCCTTCATTGTACTTCTTGTATGTGCCGCAGTAGATGGCAGGCTGATCCCAAAGGTAATCTACCGTGTAACCGCTGACGCTCTCCAACTGCTCTGTCAGGCTCTTGTGTGCTGACTGGGGCGATGTTAAAACCTTTTCTTCCATAACTTAGAATTTAAATTGTTAGACTTTAGATGCAGCCCTCGTAATGAGGACTTTTTACGCTGCCGAAAACAGCGCAAGGAAAAGGCATATATGCAAGGGATAGCCGGAGATTATTTCACCCTTGGGCTTGAAAGATTTTGGATTGAGGCAAACTTGCCCCAAAAACTTTTGAAAAAATCTTCGGATAAGCGCGGAGCGCGACCCTTTCAGAGTGCCGCTTGCGCTAACTTTGCTGCGGAAAAATCCCATGCCCGATGTGGGCTGTTGTCTGACAATTTGAATGTTATGGAAAAAGAGAAAAGGCCAATCGCCCAAGCCACAAGAGCGGAGCAAGGAGAGAAGCGTCAGCGATACCACTTTTCAAGAATTACCTTTGGGGTCAGCTTGCCATGCGGCACTACATCAAAAGAAGAACAATAAAGAAAAGGCTCACGGAGTGCAAGGCACGTTCTCTTAAAGCACGATTGACGCTTGCGATACCGCTTTCAGCAAATGCAAGCAGCGAAACGAGGAAGCTAACGAGGAAGATACGAATACCTTTGTTAAAGAAGGATTGTCAGTACCTATTTCGTAATTGATATTCAGAGAGCATAAGGAAATGTTACAGGAAGTTATGGAAAATTACAAGATAAAAGCCTATCTAAAATAATGACAGACAGAATGTTACATTAGATTACAAATGTTACAGCATTTTTCTTCTGAAAATCCATGAGGGCGAAAAAACAAGGCGGATTTAGGCAGCCATATCGTCAGTGAACAACTATTCCTCTTTTGGAGCGTATGACGGGCTACCTTATAAATATGTATGTAGGTAACAAGGTATTCGCAAGATACCTCTATTTTCGGACTACATCACAGAGGACGGCTATGTGTTCCGCAAAATGAAAACCGCCGAGACGATGCAATCGCCCCGGCAGTCCACCTTATTATGATACTTATTGAAAAGAAATTTATTCGGAGTGAGATACCGATTTTTGGAAAAGTAAAAAGATTAAAACGGCTCGTCGTTGTCGCGCTGGTCAGGGGCAGTCCACAGGCTGATGCCAAACGTTTCGCAGAGAGAGTCGTAGTCAAAGCAGTAGGCACGTTGTGTCATGGTCAGTTTCGGCGGCGTGTTGTTGGCACCCATTCGGGAATGGTCGTACTGGATGATGCCCTTCTTGTAGACATCAAAACGAGCCACCTTCTCGCCAAGATAGGCGCGACTGTTCTGAAGGTAATATTTGAGAGCGTCAGTCGGCAACACCTTGTCGTTGGCCTGTCGCCCCTCCTTGCGGTAGAGATTGAAGATGCGAGACTTCTGAAGGAACAGAATGGGACGCTCACTCTGCCAAGTAGCATTGATGGAGTCCGTCTTGAACCGGCTGCAATAACGGATGAAGAAGTCGCCACCCTCAATCAAGTCGCCGTCGCTCGCGAGATACTGCACCACATTCCAGAAGTTGCCCAGCTCGCCGTTCGTCTTACATTCAGCGTTCTGTTTCTGTATGCCTTCGACAACGACATGAAGCACCTCCTCATAAGTGAGAGTCGGGATTATGTCTTGAAGAACACGAAGGGCAGCAAGCGGCACACACCAGTTGTTCATGATTCTGTCCTCCCCCTTATTGTCGCCAAGAGCGTTGCCCACGATGGTCTGCGTCTCCCGGAAAGCCGTACACCAAGCCTGTTCAAAGTGGCGGCGTTGTTTGAGGATTTCGAGCGTGAGGTGCGTCAAGCCGAGAGAGCGCATTTCGAGAAGCCGCTTGTAGTTGGCCTTCTCCTTGTCTGAAAACTCGCTGCGAGGAAACTGCAAGAAAATCAGTCGGGTAAAGAGCGCGATGTCCGCCGTCGGCATTTCCTGTCCAGAAAGGATGATGCCCGAATCCACAGCCGTCGTCTCCTTCTTCTTGTCGAGATCCATGTTCATACGCGTGCGTCCAGTGCCGTCCCACAGACCTTTCAGGAACTCAATCATCTTGGGGTCGATGTCGTTCTTGTACTCGTCGATGTGTGCGAGGGCGTTGGCCGACTGTGCCACCGTGTCGTTGAGAGCCGAGGGCGTGGAGTTTTGGATGTTCGGGGCGGTGTACGATATTGTAAAGAGAGAAAGCAATGTGTGGCCAAGCTCCGACTTGCCGCTGCCCTTCGGTCCGAAGAGGTTGAGAATGGGAAACCAGTGGTTGGCAGAAGATGAAGTCACCACGTCGCGGAAAAGCGTGGCAAGATAAAAGCAGAAGCCCACCCGTCCGTTGTCACCATACACCTTGAAGAGCTGTTCAGTGAATTGCGTGAGCGTGACCGATGAGAGGTTGAGATGGACGAACTGCTTCTCAAAAGTGAAAAGTTTTGGGTCAGTCCGGTAAATGGACGAGTTGGAGGGAAGGTAGAAGTTGCCCTTGTCTTTCAGTCTGACGATGCCAAACTGGTCAGTCACAATGAAATGGTTGTCGTAGAACACGCCGTTGCCGAAAGCGTAAAAACCCTGCCGTTGCCAACCCATTTGAGTGATTTCAGTTGCCGTCTCCGTCTTCTCGTAGAGGTAAGATTTCAACTTGGTAAGTTCCTTCTCAGTAGCCTTCCAAATATAGTTGCCAAGACCCTCGATACGCTGCTTGAACTTTGCCAATGAGATAAGATCCTCCTGTTTGAGTTCCAATATTTCTTCGTGGTTCATTGCGTTGCGGATTTTGTAGAGTCGTTTCGGGTTCGTGTTGTCCTTGATGTGGAATAATGGCAGCATCGTGAAGTTCGACCACTCGTAGACGCTGCCCTTCTCCGTGATAGACATATAGCAACCCTTGCTGATATAGAAGCCGTACTTGCGGTTAAGGTCGTCCTCCTGTTTGTCGCTTTTCTTCTTGTTCTCCTCCTCACGCAGCTTGCGCTCCTTGTCAACGGCAAGAAGCCAGATCTTGCGCCCCTGGTAATAATGCATGAGTTTGCCGATGTACATGGAGATACCCGTGTCGTCGTCAATCAATGAAAGGAGGTAAGCGATGCGCTTGATGGTCATACGCTGCTCCTCCGTGGTGTTCGTCTGCGGAAATAGCTTGTCAGCCATCCACAGGATAAAGTCCGTTTCCTCGGTGGAGTTGAAGATGTTGGTATTTCGGAAGAACGTGTCGGGATCCTGCTTTTTGTTATCGTCCGTGTCGGGAATTTCCTTGATGCTGACCGACAGACCACATTCCATCGCCATTGTTCCGGCATCCATGACGACCTGCACGCCATGCCCGAAAGTCTCGCCTTGTTTGGGAGGGTCGGCATCCGGCAAGAAACACACCTTGCTCGCTACACGCTTGATGGTGTTGAAATGGTGCTCATTCCATGAGGAGCCAAGAGCCGCCACCGTGTTGTATATGCCGATGCTCTGAAGGCGCATACAGTCAGGCGCACCCTCGACAAGAAACATCTTGTCCTGCTTGGCCGCCGTTTTCCAAGCATCCTCGATGCCGAAAAGAACCGTAGATTTATGGAAGATGATGGACTCGGAGCTATTGAGATATTTCGGCTGCTGCTCGTCCATGCAACGAGCGGTGAAGCCGATGACATGGCCGAAGCGGTCATGAATTTGGATGATGATACGGTTTTGGTAGAAGTCATAGCCGCCACGATTGAGCAAGCCCAACTCTTTGAGGAAGTCGGGCTTAATGGGGAGCTGTTGTAGGGCGTGGCCGTCCGCCGGAGCGTAACCAATCTCTTTGAGTGTGCAGTAGTCCTCGCCCCAACGTTGGTAAGCGTAGCCTTGCGCCTCCTTGGACTGGAGAAACTGCTTGCGGTAGAAGTCGGCGACCTGCTTGTTGGCAATCCACAGGGCTTCGCGGTAGAGCCGCTTCTGCTTGGCTTCCACCGATTCCTCCTGCTCCTCAATCTCGATGTGCGCTTTGTCGGCAAGCGTCTTGACCGCTTCGACAAAGGTCTTGTTCTCCTTCTTCTCGATGAAGTGGATAACGTCGCCGCCCTCGCCACAGCCAAAGCACTTGAAAGTGCCGGTGTGGGGGAAGATGTAGAAAGATGGCGTCTTCTCATTGTGGAAGGGACAGCAGCCCACATAGCGCGTGCCGGACTTGCGGAGCTTGACGTGCTCGCCGATGACCTGCACGATGTCGGTGCGCTCCAGTATGGTGTCGATGATTTCTTGTCGTATCATAATATGGTGATTAGAAATGCCCCATGCCCACTGTCTCCCGACACCGTGCATGGGGGCTTATACAGTTATTATATTGAGGATAATTTTAAAAATCCCGGATGGCACTTATATACTCGCTTTTGAGTATATACCACAGACGGCCTTTCTTGTGTGCAGGGATGAGCTTGCGCTCAATACGCTTTCTCACGGCTTGCGTGGAAATGCCGAGTTGCTTGGCAAGTGCTGCCACACTCATGACTGTCTCTTCCTGGTCAATGACAATCTTCTTCATGTCATCATCTGAAATCCTTGGGGATTTGGGTCTTCCAACTGTTCTCTTGTCCATTCTTCTTGTTGTTTAGATATTCTTCACGAGTCTCACACACGATTGTCGCAACCTCGAAGTCGGAACAATAGTGATAGTGGACGAACTTGTCTCTCTGTTTTCCCCTTCCTTGATTGAAACGGGAGGCGAGGCAGTTCAGCGACTGCACTCTGTCACAAGCGAGGTAGGCAGACTTGACCTCTCCCGGGTTGATGCCGTTAACCCATTCTGTGATGTTTGTTAATCTATCCATTTTGCATAGATGTTTAGTGGTTGATGATATTAGTCCGCCAGTAGTATTCGATGTCGGGTTTAGACCCAAAGGCCAATAACAAAGTAAAGGTTAAAAGCACGAAAATGGTAGGATTTATCGTGTTTTTTTCGTACCTTTGCATTGTTATATAGAGGATATTCTTACAAAAAGAACACCACCCGAATTTTGCAGTCTGCCTTATACTTGTCGAACTTTACGGCGGCAAAATTATAAGGAAAAAGATAGATTAATTCGCAAAATGTAAACTAATTGTACCTACATACCTACTATTTAACATTATCGGCAGTACATAGTGATACTTTCCGATAATCAAACAACAAAAAGAGATCTTTAAAATGAATGTTCCAAATCTGAACGTCTGTCTGCTTCCTGTATGTAGGTAGGCAAGTATGTAAGTAAAATGTGTGACACTTGTGTGACACATTGAAAATAATTACTTTGACGTTTGTTTTGTTTAGACAAGATATTTTGTCGCAAAACTCTGTAATAATGTGATTTACACATGATTGCAGAGTCGATATAATGATGATTCCAAGCGGATCACGGAGGATTCCTGCGGAATCACTTATGACTCCATGCGGGTCACAAAGAAACAAATTTTCAAAGCAGAAAGAAAGAGGATTTTACG
>ERZ808240.1325-NODE-1325-length-31105-cov-7.384863_pt1 | contig 31105 bp, 26 predicted proteins | sample MGYA00521084_ERZ808240 | MGnify/ENA primary metagenome ERZ808240 (study PRJEB31516, sample SAMN03275571) | gut metagenome | biome: mammalia-associated habitat; material: feces | host: Papio cynocephalus | place: Kenya | collected 2012-08-06 ... | reverse complement strand
CTTCCCCTATGAGGGGAAGCTGTCGCCGCAAGGCGACTGATGAGGTGGGCAGCGTTGCGTAGACGTGAGCAGTCCACCTCATCCGTCACGGCTGACGCCGTGCCACCTTCCCCTCATAGGGGAAGGCACTTGCAGGCGCTCAAATGACCGCAGCTCGTGCGATTTTTTGTTCCGGCGGTTCCGGGCAAGTGGATTGGCGGAGGGCGGAGAGGCAGAGACCGAGGAGAAGGGCGTCGAGGACGGAGTAGAGGTTTCCGGTGATGAACGGCAGCGGCGCGGCCAGCGGGAACAGGCTGAGCTGGTACAGAACGCCCGGCACGAACCGGAGAACGAGCAGGAGCGCGGCCGGCAGGCACAGCAGCTTCCCCAGCGGACGGGTCAGCCTTGCCGCCCGCACGAGCAGCAGCGCCAGAAACGCCGCCATCGGCCCGAACAGCAGCCCCATCCAGACCCACGCGGGGACGGCGGACGAGAACCCTGCCTGCTGCAGCTGCCGCAGCGTCCGGTTCATCAGCTGATCGGCAAACGGCTGCTTCTGCGCGAGCGACCGCCACAGCTGCATGGCCTCGGGGCTGAAATAGGAAGCCAGCCGCGACGCGCTGCTCCGCACGTCCAGATACACGCCCAGCGCCAGAAGCGCCAGGACGGCGGCAGTGGCCAAGCCCTTTTTCACGCGGAAAAGTCCCGCGTGGATGGCGGCCAGCAGCACCGCGGTCAGCCACACCCGGAGCATCAGCCGCGAGAAAAACGACACCCGATAGATGGGCGTCATGCCGCTCAGGTGCAGAAACGCGAGAAACGGCACACCCGCGCACAGGGCCAGCACAAAGCCGCCCTGCTTCCCACGCAGCGCATACACCGCCAGCGCATAAGCCAGCGGGAACAGCAGCACGACGTACTCATTCTCCGCGCCTATCGACATGCCAAGAGCGACCCCGATCCCATTGGCGTAATGGAAGGACCGGTACAGGCACACCGCACCGAGTGCGAGCACGCCGCCGTAGATCTGCCACGCGTACCGCGCCAGTCGGCGGTAATCAAAATAGTACCCGCCGACCAGCAGCCCGGCCGTCAGCACCAGCGCGGCCAGTGTGAACAGCTTCGGGGAGTCCTGACTTGCGATGCGGAAGCTCGCGCCGAGCAGAATGCAGATCCCCGCAAGGCTGAGGATCGCCGTCTGACGTTTCGGCCGGTGCACGGCGTCGAGGGCGAGGCCAATCTGCTCCGCGTCACCCATCTGGCGGACGGCCTCCGCCTCGGCCTCTGCGGCGGGCAGACCTTCGGCGCGATAGGCCTCCGCCTGCTCCTCCAGATGCGTCCGCAGCTCCTGTGTGAGCGCCGGGCGCACGCGCTTCCAGCGCACCTGCGCGCCTACCTCGTCCAGATACCGTTCGATGCGTTCGGCCATATTACGCGCCTCCTTTCAGCACGCGTGCGACGGCCGTCGTGTAGGCGTGCCACTCCGCTTCCTTTTCGCACAGACGCCTGCGGCCGGCGTCCGTCAGATGGTAATACCGCCGGGGCCGGCCCGCGGCGGACGCCTCATCCCGCGCGGTGATGAGGCCCTTCTGCTCAAGCGTGTGCAGCAGGGGATAGAGCGTCCCGGCCTTGAGGTCAAACGAATGCTCCGACCGCTCGCGCAGCGTCTCGATCATCTGATAGCCGTACATATCCTCCTGCTCCAGCAGCTTCAGCACCATCATCCCCGTGCTCCCCGCCAGCAGGGTCTTGTCAAATTCCATACGGATGCCTCCTTATGTTGATGGTCTATATATTGGATATCTATATATTAGCGCATAGGGATGAGTTTGTCAAGCCTTTTTGTAGGGGCGGGGCTCTGCTCCGCCCGTTCTTCCGACAAAATCGGCAGCAGCGGGCGGAGCGGAGCCCCGCCCCTACAGGGTGCCCCGCAAGAAGGTAACACGCATCAAAATTTCGATCGCACCTTCTATTGATGGCAGATATTCTACGGCAACTAGTTTCAAATCCGACACCCCCGTATCAGGCGGCGCGTAGCAGAAACTCGTAAGGTGACTTCCGAGTGGAACGACGCCTGAAACATTGGGACTTGCCTGAATTCAGAGGCAGGATGCACCAAACGTAACCAAGCGCCCCTTTTCTCCCCCTTCTTTTCCGGCAAGACGGAAAAGAAGGGGCCGCCGGAGGCGCGTCAGAAACGACCACGACGGAACGAATCCTTGCAGGCAAGGCTTCTTATCCTCTGTGCTCGTTTCTTCCTTTCCAAACCGCAAACTGAATTTGCGGTTTGGGTTTTTCTACGCAAATCTGATACAACCTCTCAGTCTCGGCTGCGCCGAGCCTGTTCCCCTGGAAGGGGAGCCTTTTATGAAAAAAACCGCCGGAGGCATCCTCCGGCGGGCGTGATGGGAATAATATTATTGATAGCACTCCGGCTTCAGGACGCCGATGTACGGCAGGTTGCGGTAGTAGTTGGCGTAGTCGAGGCCGTAGCCGACGACGAATTCGTCGGGGATCTCGAAGCCGCACATGTCGGTCTTGTAGCTCTCCGGGTGCCGCGTCGCCTTGTCGAGGAACGAGATGGTCGTGATGGACGCGGGATTGCGCGCGCCAAAGAGCTGGCGCAGATACTGCATCGTGAGGCCGGAGTCGATGATGTCTTCGACGATGACGACGTGGCGGCCGGTGATGTTGTTGTCGAGGTCCTTGATGAGACGGACGACGCCGGTGGACTTGGCCGACGCGCCGTAGCTGGAAACGGCGATGAAATCCATGTCGATCGCGCAGTTCATGCAGCGGCACAGATCAATGTAGAAAAACGATGCGCCCTTGAGCACACAGACCAGCACGGGGCGCTTGTCGCCAAGCTTGGCGGTCAGATCAGCGCCGAGCTGCTCGACGCGGGCGGCGATGGCTTTCTCGGTAAAAAGGACGCGTTCAATGTCCTGTTCGGGCGTTCTGATGAGCATAACTTCCTCCAAATCAGCCGGCGGACCGGCGTTGTCAACATTCCCATTATAATGGAAGACAGAAAATAAGTAAAATAGATAACCCTAATCGGCCTCATAAATTTAACTTATCGGAAACATTACGAAACACGCATTTACAAAGCGCGGAAAATGGCATATAATCGGCCAGGAATGAAAAATAAAACAGAAATTGCGTGAAAAAACGGATAAGGAGTACTGCATTATGAGCAACTGTGCGATCGTAGGCATCAACTGGGGCGACGAGGGCAAGGGCCGGATGGTCGACCTCATCGCAAGCGACTATGATATCGTCTGCCGGTATCAGGGCGGCAACAACGCGGGCCACACCATCGTCAACGAATACGGCAAATTTGCCCTGCATCTCATCCCCTCCGGCATCTGCCTGCCGGGCGTCGTGAACGTCCTCGGCAACGGCGTCGTCATCGACCTCGAGAGCCTGTGCGGCGAGATCGAGACCCTGCAGAAGGCCGGCGTCAGCGTCACGCCGGAAAACTTCAAGATCTCTGAACGCGCGACCATCGTCTTCCCGTACCACCGCGCGCTCGACGGGCTGGAGGAAGCGCGTCTGAAGGACAAGAAATACGGCTCCACCCTGCGCGGCATCGCGCCGGTCTACTCCGACAAGTATCAGAAAAAGACCATCATGATGGGTGAGCTCCTGTACCCGAAGTACCTCGAAAAGCGGCTGGCCAGCATTCTCGAGTGGAAGAACCTGACCATCCAGAATGTCTACGGCGCGGAAGCCTACAAGCTTGAGGACATGCTCGCCTGGTGCCAGGAGTTCGGCTCCAGACTCGCGCCCTATATCTGCGACACCAGCAAGTACCTCTACGAGGCGGAAAAGGCCGGTAAGAACATCATGTTTGAGGCCCAGCTGGGCGCGCTGCGCGATATCGACTTCGGCATCTTCCCCTACACCTCCTCCTCTTCCTCCAACGCGGGCTACGCCTGCGTCGGCGCGGGCATCCCGGGCAGCCATGTCGACCGGACCGTCGGCATCGTCAAGGCCTACTCCACCTGCGTGGGCGAGGGTCCGTTCACCGCGGAATGGTTCGGCGAGGAAGCCGAGCAGCTGCGCGTGGCAGGCGCGGAATACGGCGCAGCCACCGGCCGTCCGCGCCGTGTCGGCCCCATCGACCTGGTCGCCACCCGCTACGGCTGCCGCATCCAGGGCGCGACCGAGGTCGCGCTCACGAAGCTCGACGTGCTGTCCTACATGAGGGAGATCCCCGTCTGCACGCAGTATGAAGTCAACGGCGAGAAGACTGACGATTTCCCCTTCACCGCCGTCATCGATGATGCCAAGCCTGTCCTCACCACCGTCCCCGGCTGGGGCTGCGATATTTCCGGCGTCCGCAAGTATGAGGATCTGCCGCAGGCCGCGCGCGACTATGTCGAGTATATCGAAAAGGCCATCGGCGTGCGCATCAGCTACGTCTCCGTCGGCGCGGGCCGCGACGAGATCATCTACCGCTGAGAAGAAAGGACACTGCCATGAAACCGACGTATGAAAGCCCGCTTGCCTCGCGCTACGCGTCGAAGACCATGCTGCACCTGTTTTCCCCGGATATGCGCTACGAGACGTGGCGCAGGCTCTGGGTGGCGCTGGCCCGGGCGGAGCATACGCTCGGCCTGCCGGTCACGCAGCAGCAGGTGGACGAGCTGGCCGCGCACGTCAGCCCCATCGACTATGACGCTGTTGCGAAGCGGGAGAAGGAAGTCCGCCACGACGTGATGGCGCACATCTACGCCTACGGCCTCGACGCGCCCGGCGCAAAGGGCATCATCCATCTGGGCGCGACGAGCTGCTACGTCACGGACAACGCAGATCTCATCATCTACCGCGAGGCGCTGCGGTATCTCGAAAAAGAGCTGAAGGCTGCCATGCGGAACCTCTGTGACTTTGCCGACCGCTATGCCGCCATGCCGGCGCTGGCCTATACGCATTACCAGCCCGCCCAGCTGACGACCATCGGCAAGCGCGCGTCCCTCTGGCTGCAGGATCTGCTGCTCGATCTGGAGGAGCTGCAGGATACGCTGCGGGCCTTCCGCTTCCTCGGCTGCCGCGGCACGACCGGCACGGAGGCGAGCTTCGTCGAGCTGTTTGACGGCGATACGGCGAAGATCGACGAGATGAACCGGCAGATCGCGGCCGAGTTCGGCTTTGATCGCTGCTACCCGGTCTGTGGGCAGACCTATCCGCGCAAGCTCGACAGCCGTATTTTGAACGTCCTGTCCTCCATCTGCCAGAGCGCGTGCCGCATGGCGACGGATATCCGCCTGCTGCAGCATGACCGGCAGGTCGAAGAACCGTTCGAGGACAAGCAGATCGGCTCGTCCGCCATGCCGTACAAGCGCAACCCCATGCGCTGCGAGCGTATCTGCTCGCTGGCAAGATACGTCATCGCCGACGCGCAGAACGCGCCCATGACCGCCATGACCCAGTGGCTCGAGCGCACGCTCGACGATTCGGCCAACCGCCGCATCAGCCTGCCGGAGGCGTTCCTTGCCACCGACGGCGTGTTGCGGCTCGTGCAGAACGTCACAAAGGGGCTGCACGTCAACGAGAAGATCGTGGAGAAGCTCGTGTGGGATTACCTGCCGTTCATCGCGACGGAGAATCTGATGATGGCCGCCGTCAAGCGCGGCGGCGACCGCCAGCAGCTGCACGAGATCATCCGCGAGGCCTCCATGGCGGAGACCGCGAAGATGAAAAACGGCGAGAGCTGGGATCTGGTCGCCCAGCTGGCCGCCCGGCCGGAATTCGGCATGGGTGCGGAGGAGATCCGCGCCGAGCTCACCCCCAGCCGCTACATCGGCCGCTGCCCGGAGCAGGTCGCCGCGCTCACGGCCGCCTGCCGCGCCCTGATCGGCAGCGACGCGCAGAGCGCGGAGGAGATCACGCTCTGAGCCGGAATTTGAACAAACATAAAGAGTCGCCGGCCGTGAACCTCTGGTTCTACGACTCCGGCACCTACGCGCCGGAGGGGCAGGGCAAGTACGACTGGATCCGGCAGGACCAGCTCGACTGCTACCTGCGGACCGAGGCCGCTCTTGTGGAGAAAAATGGTGGGACGCTCGGCGAAGCGCCGTGCCCGCCGGACCAGAACGGGGGCGAATTCGACGCGTGGAAGCAGGGCGGCGACATCGTCGCGGGCTTCTTCGGCCACGACCATGTGAACGACTTCATCATCCCCTATGAGGGCATCGATCTGGTCAATACGAACGGCACCGGCTTTTATATCTACGGTGCCGGGGAACTGCACGGCGCGCGGCTCGTGACCCTGCACGAGTCGGATCCCGCCGCCTACGAGACGCAGATGCTCTATTATAAGGATCTGATCGGCACGAAGCTGCCGTTCGGCTTTGCGGGCACCTGGGGCGCGTATGTGCAGCGGATCGTGCTGCTGGCCGTGGGCGCGCTGGTGCTCGTCGGCGCTGGCGTGACGGTTCTTGTGGTCCGGCTGGTGAAAAAGAGCCGGAATAAAAGGAAAGCAACACAATAAGACCAAAATCCGGGACGCGCCGCGCCCCGGGTTTTGCTTATGATAGATATGCACAAAATCAATGAAGAAAAATTGTCCGATGCGTACAAAAATCAATTGACAATTCCCAAAAACATGCTATAACTAATGCTCGTGACAAAAACACGTGCAAAGGAGCTCCGCACCATGACGCATGATTTGACGACCGGCAAGCCGCTGCGGGATATCTGGCAGTTCGCAGTTCCGGTGCTGTTTGGACTTTTGCTGCAGCAGGTGTATTCGCTGGTCGATACGGCGATCGTCGGCCACGCGCTGGGCGTGATGGCCCTGGGCGGCGTCGGCGCGACAGGCTCGGTCAACTTCCTGGTCATCGGCTTCTGCAGTGGGCTGTGCACCGGCATGGCCATCCCGCTGGCGCAGGCCTTCGGCGCGGGCGACTACCGGCAGCTGCGCCGGTATGTGGCGGGCTGCGTATGGCTGGGCGTCGCGATGTCCGCGCTGCTTCTGGCGGCGACGCTGCCGACGACGCGGGCGCTGCTGAAGCTCATGGGCACGCCGGAGGAGCAGATGGGCTACGCCTACGACTACATCTTCATCGTCTTCATCGGCATTCCGGCGACGATCCTCTATAATATGGGTGCCTGCGTGCTGCGTGCGCTCGGCGACAGCAAGTCGCCGGTGTGGTTCCTGGCCATCGCGTCCGTCATCAATATCGTGCTCGACCTGCTGACGGTCTGCGTGCTGGGCATGGGCGTGGCCGGCGCGGCGATCGCGACGGTCGTCTCGCAGCTGGGCTCCGGTGTGCTCTGCGTGTGGTATATGCGGAAGCATTTTGAGGTTTTGCGCATGGAGAAGGACGACTGGCGGCTGCGGAAGGCGGAGGCCCTGCGGCTGCTCGGCATGGGCGTGCCGGTCGGGCTGCAGTTTTCCATCACGGCCATCGGCTCCGTCATGCTGCAGAGCGCGGTCAACTCGCTCGGCGCGGTCTGCGTGTCGGGCGTGGCGGTGGCCTCGAAGATCTATATGCTGCTCTGCTGCCCGTTTGACGCGTTGGCCATGGCCGCGACCAACTTTACCGGTCAGAACCTCGGCGCGGGCAAGTATGACCGCATCCTGCAGGGAACGTATGCCTGCCTGCTGCTCGGCATCATCTACTGCGCGATGTATATCGTGATCGCGCGCTTCGGTACGCAGTATCTGGTGCTGCTGTTCATGAACGCCGACGAGGCGCAGAGCGTGCTGGACGATACGCAGCGCATGAGCTACGCCTATGCCTACGGCACGCCGCTGCTGCTGGGCGTCAACGTCTTCCGCCTGTCGATCCAGGGGATGGGCTACAGCCGCCTGTCGCTCGTCTCCGGGCTTCTGGAGATGATCGCGCGCACGGCGGTGAGTGTCTGGGCGGTGCCGCAGTTCGGCTTTGCGGCGGCCTGTCTGGCCAGCCCTCTGGCCTGGGCGCTGGCGGACTGCTTCCTGATCCCGGCCTATTACGGCTGTCTGAACGCCCGCCGCCGCGAGGCGGCCCGCGTCCGCAAAGAGCTGCCGACCGAATAAGCAGCGAAAGACCGGCTGTCCGTCCAGGAAGCCGGTCTGTTTCACATTCTGCACAAATCCGCGTCCAGCGGCTTGCATACCAGACTGATCCATGATAAGGTAAAAGCAAAGGAGGCGGTACCATGAAGATCTCGACCAAGGGGCGCTATGCGCTGCGGCTGCTGCTGGATATCGCGCAGAACCAGCAGGACGGCTTCATCTCGCTCAAGGAGATCGCCGAGCGGCAGGAGGTCTCCAAAAAGTATCTCGAGCAGATCATCCCGCTTCTGAGCCGGGCGGAGCTGCTGCAGACCTCGCGCGGCTATCAGGGCGGCTACCGCCTGTGCCGCGCGCCGGAGGACTATACGGTCTACGAGATCTTGTCCGTGGCCGAGGGCGGGCTTGCGCCTGTCGCCTGTCTGGACCAGCCGGAAAACAACTGCCCCCGCGCGCCGGACTGCCTGACGCTCCCGGTCTGGGAGGGGCTGGAGAAGACGATCCGCGACTATCTGCGCTCGATCACACTGCAGACGATCCTGGACGGGAAGGTTCACCTGAAATAAGCGCACAAGGCCGCCGGGCTTGCCCGGCGGCCTTATTTTACCGCTTTTTGATGCGCAGCTTGGAGAGCATGAGATTGCCGAACTCGGTCTGGCCGCCCACGGTGCAGACCTCGCCGAACAAAAACAGGCCGAGGCCCGGGCTGTGCAGCTCAGCGGGCAGAATGCCCTTGAGCCCGGCGCAGCCGAAGATGAGCGCGTCCGGATCGTCATAGAACGCCTGCATCCGGGGAAGGACGGTGTCGGGCTTTGCCAGCCGCAGCGTCATCTGCGGGCAGACGTCCCGGCCGGAGACGAGCTTTCCGCCCTCGCACGACAGATGCGCGTTGACGCCGAGCGGGTCGGTCAGCGTGACGTGCTCAAAGTCCGTCTCGCCGAAGCCGAGTGCGGCGCGCTGTTCCCGGTACCACGCGAGCGCGTCACAGCCGTTGATGGTGTCGATCACGCGCGGGTCGGAGAAGGTTAGCGTGCAGCCCTCCAGCAGCTTCGTGTGCAGATTTTCCGTCACGGCCTCAAACTGATACCGCTCGTCCTCCAGCAGCAGAATGGCGGCTTCCCCGCCGCCGGGGATCCGGTGGCTCCGGCCCGTGACCGGGTCGATGGCGGCCGCGCCGCCCGCCATGGGGCAGGGGAGGCGGCGGTGCAGCTCGCGCAGGAAGGCGTTTTCCCCTCCCGCGTTGCCGAAGAGGACGATCGCCGCCTGCGGCGCGCTTGCCGGGAGCTGCGCGAGGATATCGGCGTAGCTGCCTGTCAGCGCCGTGCCGCGCACGTCGCGGGCAAAGCGCTGCATATTGGGCGCTGCCGGGTCCCAGCAGCCGGTCATGCCATAAGAGGCCGCGCCGAACGCGCCGGGCAGAAGCTCCTGCACGGGCGTCACAAAGATCAGATCCATAAGATCCCTCCTGCGTGAACATTTTTCTTTATCCTAGCACGATTTGCCCGCCAGCGCAAGACACAGGCGTTGCGCGCAGCCGGACGAATATGCTATAATCAAAATCACAACACAACATTGAAGGGAGAACCCCATGAAATTTTCTGAAATGCCGTATGCGCGGCCGGATCTGGACGAATTGAAGCAGCAGCTGCAGGCGCTGACCGACCAGCTGAAGTCTGCGCCGGATTACGCATCCGCGCACGAGGCCTTCCTCGCCCAGCAGAAGCTGTCGACGCACATCGACACCCTCGCCACGCTCTCGAGCGTCCGCAACTCCATCGACACCCGCGACAAGTTCTATGACGCCGAGGAGCAGTTCTGGAACGAGGCCGGTCCGGAGCTTCGCGCCTATGACGACGCATGGACCGCGGCGATGCTCGAAAGCCCGTTCCGCAAGGACTTTGCGGCGGAATACGGCAATCTGATGTTCGTCAACGCCGAGATCGACCGCAAGGCCTTCTCTCCCGCGATCGTCGAGGAGCTGAAGCAGGAAAACCAGCTCGTGCAGGACTATCAGAAGCTCATCGCCGGCGCGCAGATCGACTTTGAAGGCAGCACCTACACCATCTCGCAGCTCTCCCCGTTCAAAAACAGCCCGGACGACGCCGTGCGTCTGGCGGCCTGGAAGGCCGAGGGCGGCTGGTACAAGGCGCATCAGCCGGAGCTGGACGAGATCTATGACAAGCTCGTGAGGCTCCGCGACACGATGGGCCGCAAGCTCGGCTACGACGGCTTTACCCAGCTCGGCTACTACCGCATGGGCAGAAACTGCTACACGAAGGAAGACGTCGAAAAGTTCCGCGCCGCCGTGGTCAAATACGTCGTGCCGGTCGCAAGCTCCATCTATCAGGAGCAGGCAGCGCGCCTCGGCAAGTCCTATCCCATGAACTTCGCCGACAACGCCCTCATGTTCCGCAGCGGCAACCCCAAGCCCTGCGGCACACCGGCTGAGATCCTGGCGCAGGGCAAGCGCTTCTATGAGGAGCTATCGCCTGAGACCGGCGAATTTTTCAACACCATGCTGGATAATGAGCTGCTGGACGTGCTGTCCACCCCCGGCAAGCGCGCGGGCGGCTACTGCACCAGCCTGGGCGACTACCATGTGCCGTTCATCTTTGCCAATTTCAACGGCACGCAGCACGATGTCGAGGTCGTGACGCATGAGGCCGGCCACGCCTTCGCCGCCTGGCTCAACCGCGACCGTATCCCGCATTCGTACATCTGGCCGAGCCTGGAGGCCTGCGAGGTGCACTCGATGTCCATGGAGTTCTTCGCCTGGCCGTGGGCCGAGGGCTTCTTTGGAAGCGACACCCGCAAGTTCCGCTACAGCCATCTGGCGGGCGCGCTGACCTTCATCCCCTATGGCACGATGGTCGACCATTTCCAGCACATCGTCTACGAAAAGCCGGAGATGACCCCGGCGGAGCGCCACGCGGTCTGGAAGGAGCTTCTGGGCGTGTATATGCCGTGGGTGAAGCTCGGGGACGGCATCCCCTTCTACGGCGACGGCGAGGGCTGGCAGCGGCAGCTGCATATCTATGTGAATCCGTTCTACTATATCGATTACTGCCTCGCGCAGACCGTCAGTCTCCAGTTCTGGGCGCTGCTCCAGAAGGACAAGGACAACGCGTGGCAGCACTATATGGCCTACACGAAGCAGGGCGGCAGCCATGTCTTTACGAAGCTGCTCGAAAACGCCGGGCTGGAAAGCCCGTTTGGCGAAGCCTGCCTGCGCGGCGTGTGCGAAGCGGCCAAGGCGTGGCTCGACAGCTACGACCTGACCGGGCTCGCGTAACGCAAAGACGCTTCTGCGGGCGGAATTGGGCGTTCCAATTCCGCCCTTGGCCTGTCTTCAGAAAGCGAGGCGAAAACCTTTGAAAAACACGAAAGAAAACGCGAACAGACGCGTGCTCGGGCAGCTGCTGCACGGCAGCCGGCGGTATTTTATCGCCTGTATCGCCGCGAGCCTGCTCTTTACGGCGTTCGAGCTCGTCATCCCACAGATCATCCGCGTGAGCGTGGACTCGCTGATCGGGTCCGACCCGGTGAAGGTCGCGGCGGCCCGGCCCGTCGTGCAGGCGCTGGGCGGGCTGGAGCATCTCCGGCAGAATCTGTGGATCCCGGCGGCCATGATGGCCGGCTTTGGCCTGCTGTCTGCCCTGATGCGCTACTGCGTGAACCTCTACAGCGCCAAGGCGGGCGAGACGCTCGTCAAGACGAGCCGGGATCTTCTCTATCACCACATCCAGCACCTGCCGTGGAAATGGCACATGGAAAACCCCACGGGCGACATCATCCAGCGCTGCACGTCGGACGTCGAGCGCATCAAGACCTTCTTTGAAGAGCAGTTTGTCTCCGTCTTCCGGATGCTCGCCATGATCGTATTCGCGCTCGTGTGCATGGCGCTGATGAACTGGAAGCTGGCGCTGGTCCCGGCGGTTTTGTTCCCGGTGATCATCATCTATTCGCTGCTGTTCCATAACTCTATCCGCGAGCGCTTCACCGCCTGCGACGAGTCGGAGGGCGTGCTGTCGACCATCGCGCAGGAAAATCTGACCGGCGTGCGCGTCGTGCGCGCCTTTGGCCGGGAGGAATATGAGCGCCAGCGCTTTGAGGCGCAGAACGAGGACTATACGACCCTCTGGGTCCGGCTCTGCCGGACGCTTTCGGACTTCTGGGCCGTCGGCGACGCCACGGCCTGTATCCAGACCATGCTCGTCGTGGTGCTGGGAAGTCTTCTGTGCGTGCGCGGCGAGATGACGGAGGGCGAGTTCGTTTCCTTCGCCATCTATAACACGATGAGCATCTCTCCGGTCCGCCGTCTTGGCCGCGTGATCTCGGAGATGAGCAAGATGGGCGTGTCGGTCTCCCGTATCGCGGAGGTGCTGGACGCCCCGTGCGAGCAGGACAAGCCCGGCGCCGCGCCCCAGCCGATGGACGGCGATATCGTCTTCGACCACGTCTCGTTCCGCTATGAGACGGGGCCGGACGTCCTCTCCGACGTCAGCTTCACCATCCCGGCAGGCAAGAGCTTCGGCATTCTGGGCGGCACGGGCTCGGGCAAGAGCAGCCTTCTGCTGCTGCTCTGCCGCCTCTATGCGCCCTCGGAGGGTCGCGTGACGGTCGGCGGCGCGGATCTGGCAGAGCTGCCCGCGGCGTGGGTGCGCGACCATGTCGGCGTCGTGCTGCAGGAGCCGTTTTTGTTCTCCCGCACGATCGAGGAGAATATCGGCATCTGCGGCGCGGGCCACGCGGCCGTGTGCAAAGCCGCCCAGACGGCCTGCATCGCCGCTGATATCGAGCAGTTTGCAGACGGCTACCAGACCATGGTCGGCGAGCGCGGCGTGACGCTCTCCGGCGGGCAGAAGCAGCGCGTGGCCATCGCGCGCATGCTGACGAAACAGACGCCCATCATGGTCTTCGACGATTCGCTCTCCGCCGTCGACACCCAGACGGATGAGAAGATCCGCACGGCGCTCGGCCGCGATCTTGCCGGCACGACCACGATCATCATCTCCCACCGCATCACGACGCTGATGGACTGCGACAACGTTCTGGTCCTCGAGCACGGCAAGCTCCTGCAGTACGGCCCGCCGCAGACGCTTCTGCAGGCGGACGGCCTGTTCCGCCAGATCTACGACATGCAGATGTCCATCGGAGAGGAGGAGCCGGCATGAAGCGAGAAGAAAAGAAGGGCCTGCCGTTCTTCGGCATCCCGAAGCTGGCCCCGTATCTGAAGCCCTACCGAATGCTGTTTTTCTGGATGGTGACCATGGGTGGGATCGGCAGCGCCATGGACGCGGTCATCCCCCTGTTCCAGCAGCATGCCATCGACCATTTTATCGCCGAAAAGACCATGGACGGCATCGGCGGCTTCCTGGCTCTCTACATTCTGGTCATGCTCGTCCAGACGGCCACGAACTACATCTCCGCCTACGGCGCGTGCAAGGTCGAGCTCTATATCGGCCGGGATCTCAAGCGCGAGGCCTTCAACCATCTGCAGACGCTCTCGTTCTCCTATTTCAACCAGAACAGCGTCGGCTATATCCATGCCCGCGTCATGTCCGATACCGACCGCATCGCAAGCACGCTGGCCTGGGGCCTCATGGAGGGCGTGTGGTACATCGCGTATCTGCTGTTCGCTGTCGTCATGATGTTCGTGCTCAACTGGCATCTGGCGCTGTGCGTGATGGTGATCGTGCCGGTCCTCGTCGTCTCGGGCGCGTATTTCCAGAAAAAGCTCGTCTTTTTCCACCGCCGGGTGCGCGAGCAGAACTCGCGCATCACCGGCGCGTTCAACGAGGGCATCACCGGCGCGAAGACCACCAAGACGCTCGTGATCGAGGACAAGGTCGAGCGCGAGTTTGACGGCCTCACCGGCGAGATGAAGCGCATGAGCGTGCGCGCCATGCACTTCCGCAGCGTCTTCATGTCGACGACGGCCTTCGCCGCCTCCGTCGCGCTGGCGATCGTCCTCTGGCGCGGCGGCATCATCACGAAAAACGGCGTGATGCTCATCGGTACGCTCTCCGTGTTCATGAACTACGCGCAGGGCATGATGGAGCCGGTGCAGTGGCTCGTGCAGGTCATCTCGTCGCTCGTCAACGTGCAGGTCAACGTCGAGCGCTTTACCAAGCTCATGGAAACCGAGTCCGACGTGCGCGACACGCCGGAAGTCACGGAGAAATATGGCGACGCCTTCCACCCGAAGAAGGAAAACTGGGAGCCGCTCTACGGCGATATCGAGTTCCAGGACGTCACCTTCCGCTACCCCGACGGCAGCGAGAACGTGCTGGAGCACTTTAACCTCAAGGTCCCGCAGGGCACGAACGTCGCCATCGTCGGCGAGACCGGCGCGGGCAAATCCACGCTCGTGAACCTCGTCTGCCGCTTCTTTGAGCCGACCGAGGGCCGCGTGCTCATCGACGGCCGCGACGCGCGCGAGCGCAGCCAGCTCTGGCTGCACTCCAACATCGGCTACGTGCTGCAAACGCCGCATCTGTTCTCCGGCACAGTCCTGGAAAACCTGCGCTACGGCCGCCCCGACGCGACGATGGATGAGATCGAGGCCGCGGTCAGGGCCGTCTCGGCCGACCAGATCATCGCAAGACTGCCGGACGGCTATGATTCCGACATCGGCGAGGGCGGCAACACCCTCTCCACCGGCGAAAAGCAGCTGCTGTCCTTTGCCCGCGCGCTGCTGGCCGACCCACGCATCTTTGTGCTGGACGAGGCGACGAGCTCCGTCGACACCGTGACCGAGCAGCTCATCCAGAACGCCATCGAGAAGGTCATGACCGGCCGCACCTCCTTCATCATCGCCCACCGCCTGTCGACCATCCGCCGCGCGGACGTGATCCTGGTCGTGCACGACGGCAAGATCATCGAGAGCGGCACCCACCGCTCCCTCATGTCCGCCCGCGGCCCCTACTACCACCTCTACACCCGCCAATACCGCGAAGAACAGACAAAATCGATGATGGAATGATACATCCTTCATTGCGGCTTCGTAAAAAACTGAAAAAAGTGCTGCAGGTCTTTGGACCTGCAGCATTTTTTATAAGGAGAAATCAAAATGAATAGTGTATTTGACAAAATCCTGTGGTTTCAGCGTAACAACATGGTTATTTGCGCGTTCCTCTGCGCGGCCGTGGATCGTCGTGTTAGCAGGTTCAAATCCTAGGACATAATCTCCTTCGCCGAATTGCCGCCAATGGATCAAGTGATCAAGGTTTTCTGAATAACGGACAGTCACAGCCAGATTCTGTTGCTCGACCTGATTTTGAACTGTGAAGCTGCAGAAACCATGATCCGGCTGTAAATGCTGCAGATAGATCTGTTCGGCAAAATTCTTGGTCGGAGCATCGCAGCCATCAATGTCTGTGAGCCCACGGATATGGGAGGCATCGTTGTAGCACTCAGCGGAAACCTGATGATGGAAATCAACTTTCGCAGAGGGGGAAACGAGCGGGAAACCGAAATTGATATGATAGGATGTCAGAAGCGGCGTTTCGTACCAGCTCTCGTTCGAGATAATATCTTCGACTGTAATCTGGGCACTGTCAAGCCAACTGGTCACTTTTCTGCGCAGAACAAGCCGCTGGCCAAGCGCCATGCTTTCACGGACCGTACCTTCAAAAACCATGCAGTAGCGATCGCCGACCCACTCTCCACGAGCCGAAACGATTTCTGCCGGGGTGTTGGAGATCCGCCCGTGCAGACCATATGCGACTCCGTCATCGACGCAGGGAGCGCCAATCTGAGACAGGCCACAGGTTACCAGCAGACCGCCAGAGAAGCTTCGCAGCCAGCCGTTCAGCTGCGGATCATAGAGAGCAGGGCTGACAACGCCGGTCCCGGTCTTCCAGCAGACCGGGATGCCACGGAAGCTGCAGGACACAATATTCATGCCGCAGTCAGGTGCAATCGTGTATTCCAACCCTTCCGCAGTCTTGACCTGTACAGTGCGGACACCGCGGGAGTTACCTTCCTGTAGTTCGGAGCATTCAATGCCACCAACTTGAGAAACGCTGCCGACAAGCTTCAGAAAATACCTGCGACTTAATTCCCGCCCATATAGATTCATGCTTTGCCTCCGTTCCTGGGTTTCCTGGCATCCGCTTTGTTTTTGCGTTCATTCATGATTTGCATAATGGGATTCAGAGAGAACGCAAGCAGAAGAATGATGCCGGTGACGATATTGATGATGTAAGAGTCGATGCGGTAAAGCGTCATGGCATTGCTGATCGCACAGTAGAAGATGGAAGCAATGACCGTGTTCAGAACACTGCCTTTGCCGCCCTCCAGCGCAGTGCCGCCGAGAACGACCGCCGTGATGACCTTAAATTCATAGCCATCCATCATTCTGGGGTTGGCCGACCATAGACGGGAACTCAGCAGGACCGAGGAGATCGCAACATTCAGGCCGACCATCAGGAATGCAAAAATTGTAGCAAGGTCATTGTTCAGACCAGAGATCCGGCTGGCTTCCGGCGAGTTGCCAATGGCAACGACGGTTCGCCCAATTTTGGTGCGGCGAAGGATCAGATGCGCGAGGAATGCAAGCACGATCATAAGGATAAAGGAGAACGGGATCCCAAAAATTTTTCCATTGCCGATCCAGATGAACCAGGCCGCATTGTAAGAAACAGGGTCGCCTCCGGTAATGATATAGGCGAGCGCACGGAAGATATAGAAGGTGGCAAGCGTCGCGATAAATGCAGGGATCTTCACTTTCGAGACGAGCAGGCCGTTAAATGCACCGAGCAGCGAGCCGAGTATCAGCACAAGCGGGATCACCAAAAAGGAATCCGTTGCACGCAGGAGCAGCATATTGATGACCGCCAGCAGCGCAATCATGGAACCGGAGGATAAGTCCAGTCCACCGGTGATGATGCAGAACGTCATGCCGATACCTGCGATGCCGATGAAGGAAGCCTCCTGCAGGATGCTGAGGAAATTGTCCATGGAACGGAATCTGTCCGTCGTTGCGAACAGAAGCACAAACATGATAGCCAGGGCCATCAAGATCGTATGATCGCTGAAGAACCGTCTGAATTTGCTGGTCATAGTTTTTTTATTCATTACGCAACCTCCTCTTTCCTGGAAAGCGGAGACATAAATGTCTTAAGTGTCAGAGAAGCGATCAGAATACAGCCAATGACGAGCCGCTGGATATCGTCGGAATAACCGAGCAGTGTCAGGCCGTTTTCGATAATGCTGATGAGGATCGCGGCTACGACAGAACCGCCAAGGAAACCGGAACCACCGGAAAGGCTAGTGCCCCCCAGGACGACAACAGTAATAGCATTCAGTGCGAAGCTGCCACCAGTCGATGCGTTTGCGGTCAAAACCTGAGAAACCGTAATAACGCCGGACAGGCACGAGGTCAGTGCGGTAATGATAAAGGCGCAAATGGTGATACGTTCGACCGGGACGGCAGACAGCCTTGCTGCCTTTTCGTTTGAGCCTGCCGCGCGCAGATAGACACCGAATTTGCAGCGGCTGTAGAGGAATTGGCAGACCAAATACACAGCGACGGTGATCAGCACCGGCAGGGGGATCCCCAGAAAACGGGCGCTGGAGAAAAGCTTAAGCTGCGTATAGCTGAAAATGGAGACGGAAAGGCCGCCGGTATAGATCAGCGCAAGGCCTTTGATGATGACCTGTGTTGCAAGTGTTGCGACAAAGGTTTGAATTTTCAGCTTTGTGATGATCAAACCATTTAGCAGACCAACAACGGCGGAAACAGCGAACGCAAGCAGAATCGCAGCGGGAATGCCGATGACAGGGACCAGTTTCGCAATGACACAAGTCGACAGAGCCATAATAGAGCCGACCGACAGGTCAAAACCGCCGAGTGTGATCGCAAAAGTCATGCCGCAGCCGGAAATAGCGGTAAGCGATGCATTGACTAGGATGTTGCGGATGCTGTCCGAAGTGCACAGCGCCGGAGCCAGGATGGCAAACAGCGCAAACACCAGAATGAACAGAACGAAGATAAAATATTTGCCCGTAATAAAGCTGCTTACGGAGTGTATGTTTAATTTGTGTTTCATTTTACACTACCATCCTTAAATCCGGCTGCCTTCAGCATGATGCTGTCCTCGTTGATGTCATCACCCTCGAGAAAGCCCATCGATTCGCCGTTACACATGACCATGACCCGGTCGGAGAGATTGATGACTTCTGGCAGATCGGAGCTGACAACAATAACGGCAAGTCCTTTTTCAGCAAAATTGTGGATGATCTGATGCATTTGGACCTTTGCGCCCACGTCAATGCCGCGCGTAGGCTCGAGAAGAATGAGCACTTTGCAGTTTGTCATCAAAGCGCGGGCAACCAGAATTTTCTGCTGATTACCGCCGGAAAGGTTGACCATCAACTGGTCCTCTTGGCATTTGATTTTAAACTGGTCCACATAGTCATGGAAGCTCTTTCGTTCTTTTTTGTTATCGATCAACAAAAAGTGTTTGAGTCGGGGGAGAATGCTAATGGTTGCATTTTCCTTGGCGCTGACTTTGTTGAGATTGCCGGAATTCTTTCGATCATCTGTCACGAAAGCGATTCCGTGATTCATGGCGGCAGTAGGACTGTTGATGCTGACAGTTTTTCCGAATAGCTGCTGCTCACAGCTTCCTTCAGGAATCAGGCCATAAAGCTTTTTCATAAGCTCAATGTTGCCGCAGCCCATCAGTCCGGCTACACCGAGGATTTCGCCTTGCCTGACGTCAAAACTGACGTTATGGAAATACCCGGGGACTGTTGCATTCCGAACAGAATAGATGACGTCACCAATATTGTTGCCGTGGAATTTTTCACCCATATCAATGGTGCGCCCGACCATTGTTTTGACCATGGTCTCCTGATCGGTCTGCCTTGCGTCGACTGTAGTGATAAGCTGACCATCGCGCAGGACGGTGATCCGATCCGAGATCTCAAAGACCTCTTTCATGCGATGGGAAATATAGATAATCGTTGTTCCCTGATCGTTCAGCTTGCGAATGATCTGGAACAACAGCTCTGCTTCTTCGTTATTCAGCGCGGCGGTCGGTTCATCCATGATGATAATTTTAGAATTATTGCCGATCGCGCGTGCAATTTCCAGCAGCTGGCATTGAGACACACTCAGATGCTTTGTCAGCATGTTGGGATCCAATTTGATACCAATACGGTCAAACAGCTCCTGTGCCCGCTTGACCAGGACTTTTTTGTTGACGGTAATTCCGTGTACAGGAAGATCGGAAATCGAAATATTTTCGGCGACCGTTAATTCAGGCATGAGATTGAATTCCTGAAAAATAATCGAAATCCCATGCTTGATTGCATCATTAACACCCTTAAAAGCAACAGGCTTGCCGTTTACAAGGATGCTGCCGGCATCTGGCTGATAGACACCGCTGAAAATTTTCATCAGCGTACTTTTACCGGCACCGTTCTCACCGATGATCGAATGAATTTCACCGGAATAGATCTGAAGGTTGATCTCATCCAATGCGCGAACGCCCGGGAAAACCTTGGATACATCCCGTGCTTCCAGAATAATATCTCTTGCCATAGTTTAACACCTCAAGGACGGGGCTGCGTTGCCGCAGCCCTATCCTTCTTTCGTTCGTATTGCAGGTTACGGATGGTGTGAGGGGTTACTCCATATTGCTCTTGTCGAGCATATCGAGCGGGCTGTAGAAGGTCTTGGTCTCGGCGTCGTCAAAATCAATGGTTTCGCCGTTGATGACCTTCATTGCGAGCTGCACGCCCAGAACACCCATTTCAGACGGATACTGTCTGACGGAAGCGGTGATCAGGTCATTTTTCAGAGCGTCGATCGCGGTCTCCTGACCATCGAAGCCGATGATGATGACATCCTCCAGGCCCAGATCAGCGGCGGCCTGAGAAGCACCGACGGCCTCTTCGTCGTTGGAGCAGAAAATCGCACGGATGCCGGGGTTGGCGACCAGAATGCTGGTAGCAACGGGATAAGTTGCATCAGCGGTCGCTTCCTTGGCGTAGATGCTGGACTCTACGGAGATGCCGTTCTCTTCCATGACCTCAACGAAGCCGGTGCCGCGGGAGTGGTTCGCAACGTTGGACGGGTCGATGGTGATGACTGCGGTCTTGGTAGAAGACAGATCTTCACCGCCTTCCTTCAGAAGGTTGACCAGGTATTCACCAGCCAAACGGCCGCCGCCGACGTTGTCGGAGACGACAAAGGCGTCGTACGGATAAGCGCCGTCGCCATTGCCGATGTCAAGAATGATGAAAGGAATGTTCTTTTCAGCGGCCAGCGTGGCAACAGGGCCGAGAGCCTCGGGCTTGAACGGACTGACGAGCAGAGCGTCGACGCCCTGGTTGAGCAGGTTGATGCAGCCAGAGACCATTTCGGTCTCGTCCATCTTTTCGTCATGAACGATCACTTCGTAGCCCTGCTCGGCGCAGTAGTCTTCTACGCCGTGCTGCATGGCGACGAAGTAGGAGATGTCGGCGCTGTAGATGGACAGGCCGATCGTAATGTCCTTGGTTTCTGCGGCGTCGGCCGGAGCTTCTTCCTCAGCGGTGGTTTCCGTGGACGATTCCGTGGCGGTCGAGGTGTCGGTGGGCTGTGCATCGTCGGTCTTCGTGGTCGAGGCGGCGCAGGCGGCGCAGCTGAGAACCAGAATAACAGCCAGGATGAGTGCAAGCAGTTTTTTCATGTTGTTCTCCTTTTTTATTTGTGTTTTTTATGCAAGCTTCTGACAGAAGCGTACATCAGATTTGTGCGGCAGCGTTACAGCTCGATCCGGCACGTGCCGTTTTCATGATCGATCAGCTGCCAAGTGGATCGAACCAGGTTGGCGAACTGCGGCTTTTCCATCGCATGGATGACGAAGCTCTGCCGGGGAGAATTGATATCTTCGCCGCTGACCTGGAACATGTGGTGCTGTTGGCAAAGGGCGCGCAACCGGTCCAGCTGCTTTGGTGTATTGCGGGTCGGCATGTAGGTAACGGCATGGATCCCGCAGCTGTCCAGCACATCGAAGAGCTGATCCAGATAAGCGTCCTCGAATTTCTGCGCTTTTTTATCGCCGGTCACGCTCTGCTCTACATCGCCGAGATAGGCGTAGCAGGCGATCGCATCGTTTTCTTCCGCGAGCTTTGCCGCCTGCGCGATCGTGATGCATTCATCGGTTGCCGGAACGTAGATCTTTTCGATGAACGCGCTTTTCAGGATCCCGAGCAGATCATACTCATAGAAGTTATACTGTGCGTCCATCAGCTGTGCGGTCTGCTTTTCAGAGAGTGTTACGCCGAGAGAAGGCATGATCTGCACCAAAGATTCGCCGCGCCCATACTGCGCAGTGAGTTTCTTTGCCAAGGCGTACATCAGGTGGCGCTCTGTGATGGCTCCACCTTCCCGATACAAAGAAAGCGGCTCGACATCACGGTCGAAATCCAGCAGGATCCCGTTGCTGGAAAGCAAATGGTTGATGTTAGCGACCATTTTGCGTGTGCGTTCATTGCGGGCCGCACGCAGCGGAGCAAAAAACTCGTTCATACGGGCAAGGTTCCGATGCGGGATCCCCTGAAAAGTCATGTAAGAGATACCGGGCTGGTCCGGATTATTGGTATGGACGGCGGAAAGAGGGGTATCCTGCATACTGACGCGCGCTTCCATTCCAACGGTGACAGGCATACCGGCGATTTTTCCGGCTTCGATGAATTCCTCTGCACCGGCAGTCGTGTCATGATCGACGATACCGGCGGTACACAACCCTTCTGCCTTTGCCGCAAAAACAGCGGCGGCAGGGGAGTAGGGAGAGAAGGAATACGTGGTGTGGATGTGGCAGTTGATATAAACGGGATTTGCTTCCGGGAACGAAGCAGTCTGAACAGCCTTCTGCAGATTCTCCAGACGTTCTTCACGTGTCGGCGCGTTCAGCGCCTGCAGGATTGCAATGTCGATCATATTGGGATCCTCCGCCTTATTTCAGCATCAGCTGACCGCCGGTGACAGGAACGGCCTGCCCGGTCTCATAATCCTGGCCGATGATATACACCACAGCCTTGGCGACATCTTCAGGCTCACAGCCGCGGCGCATCGGGACCTTGCCGTTGTAATGACGGACCAGATCTTCGATGGTTTTAGCACCTTTGATCTTGTTGGTGCGCAGATACTGCATAAACAGGCCATCGACCGGATCAGACCACAGCGGGCCGGTGAGGTAGTTGCCGGGGCAGATGGAGTTGACCTTGACGTTGATGTCGACAAGCTCCATGGCGAAGCTCTGCGTTAGACCGATAGAACCAAACTTGCTGCCGGCATAGCTGCAGTTCTTGTTGCTGCCGGTCAGACCGGATTTGGAGTTTGTCTGAATGATATCCATCCAGTAATCCGGGTCGATCTGGTGCTGCAGGGTAAGAATGGGAATGATCTTTTTGACACAGATAAAGTATCCGACATAATCCACATTCGTGACGAACATGAAATCCTCGAGACTGAGCGATGCAGTGGCGCCGGCGCGAAGGACACCTGCATTTGACAGGAAAACGTCGACGCCGCCGAGGACTGCCACAGTCTCGTTGATCGCACGTTCAACGCTCTGCTCGCTGGTCACGTCCATGGAAACCGCCATTGCAGCGTAGGGGCCGTATTTCTCACACAAATCAGCGGCAGTCTTCTGCGCATGTGGCAGATTGATGTCAGCGATGACGATAGTCGCGCCCTTGGCAGCACAATAATCAGCGATACCAGAGCCAAAGCCCTGTGCGCCGCCGGTAATGATCATGACCTTGCCAGAAAGTTCCTTGTTGCCGGCATTGCCGGTGCAGGGAGCGATAGTTTCGCCGGAAAGGTAAGCATCCTTTGCAGCAACAGCAGCCTGCATGGTCATTCCAAAAGCGAAACAGCCCGCTTCGGCAGTGACGAGAACGCCGGCTTCCTCCCGATGTGCGGCGGTATATGCCTCATATACGGCAACGGGGTCTTCACCGGCTGCAGCTGTAGCTGCACCTGCAGCACTGCGCTGCGGCGCGTCAAAGGACAGAACGAATGAATGCTCGGTCCGGCCGTTTTTCAGCATGCGAAGCATGGGCGCGATTTGCGCGATTTGCGAAAGCGTAGCATCAGACTGCTTCGCGGCGTATTCAGTAACAAGTTTTTCAAGCATGAAAATAATCCCCCAGTCTTGCGTGGCTTCTGTATTGTTGCTGAACTCATTATGACGTGTAAAAACGTAGATGTCAAGCGATACACAGCATAAAAAAGAAAAAACACAAATAATTGTGAATAATATACGAAAAAACACTTATTTTTTTGGAACCTGCTTGACTAACGGAAATGGGTATGTTAACATGACGTTATAATGAGCTGGAAATACGGGAAGGCCAGAGCATAAGCGATGCAGATCATGCCGGGCTTGACCGACAGAGAACGGATACAAAATCGCATAAGAAAGGAAGAGACTGTATGAAAGCGAACTCTGTTTTCATGGGCATCGATGCTGGCACGACCAAATTAAAACTTATGTTGTATGATGCGCAGATGAAGGAAATCGGATCCAGCAGCCGTAATACGAAGATATATATTCCCGAAAACGGTGCGTCCGAGATCGATATGAATGAACTCTGGATGTCGCTGTGTGAGGCGGCGCAGGAACTGAAGCGGAACTTCCCGGAGCAGATGGCATGCTTGACTGGTCTGGGGATTTCTGGACAAGGGGATGGCCTTTGGCCGTTGGACAAGGATGGAAAGCCTGCGTGCCGGGCGATCTTATGGAACGATTCCCGCAGCAAGGTCATGAATATCGACGCGATCGAGGGGCTTGCTGCCCTGCAGAGCAAAGAGTGTATGAACACAGTTTTTGCGGGCTCTATGCCGGGGATCCAGAAATGGTTGAAGGCGAAGCACCCGGATACGTATGCAAAGATCCGCCACTCGCTGCATTGCAAGGACTGGCTCAACTATTGTCTGACCGGCAGGATCGTTTCGGATTACTCCGATATTACCTGTTCGTCCGGGATGAATATGTTGACGCTGCGATATGTGCCAGAATTCTATCGTTTGCTTGGGATCGAAGAAGCTTTGGATACGATGCCGGAGGCTGTTGAGCCGACCGATGTGATCGGTACGGTTTCGGAAGAAGCTAGCCGTTTGACGGGCATTCCGGCTGGGGTCAAGGTGATTGCGGGCTGCCTGGATTGCTGTGCGGCATCCGCGGGATCGGATTTCTATCGTGATGGCGAGGGCTGCAGCGTCGTCGGTACGGCAATGATCAATGAGATATGCCAGACTCGCGAACAGATCGATCCAAATGACCTGCGTGGATTACTGCTGTATCATGTCGCACCGGAGCGCTATATCAAGATCATGAATACTGCGGGCGGCTCTTCCTGTGCAGATTTTGTTCGGAAACTTGTTGCACCGGGGATCAGCTTTGACGAACTGTTTGAGGAACTGGATAAGATTCCGATCGGAAGTAACGGACTGATCTACCATCCCTATCTGTATGGAGAGCGCGCACCGTTCAAGAATCCGGATGCAAGCGGAGCCTTTATTGGCCTGAGAAATTATCACACCAAATTTGATATGGTCCGGGCAGCCTATGAGGGGCTTGCTATGATGTTCGTTGATTGCTATCGTGCAGTCGATCCGGTCAGTGTCGTCTATCTTTCCGGCGGCGCAGCGGTCAGCCCATTTGTCTGCCAGATGTTCTGCGATGCGATCGGACTGCCGGTCAAACGTCAGACTATCGATGAACTTGGGACGCTTGGCATCGTGAAGATGCTGAAGATCGGACTTGGCGAGGCAAAGAGCTATGACGAGCTGACGATCGACTCCTACATCGATTATGTACCGGATCCGGAACGTCATGCGAAATATGAAAAACTTTACGAGCGCTTTGTTGCCACACGTGACAGCCTTGCCCCGTATTGGAAACAAGATTGATCGAAGAAGGAACAACAGGAGGAACGAACTATGAAAAAGATCAAAACTGTGTGCACCGGCACGATCACGCCGGACTTCATGGAAAAGCTGAATGAGTGCTGCGACATTACGATGGGCGGATATGCGGTGACCGGCCTGAATACAATGCCGGAAGACGAGCTGATCGACCTGCTGAAGGGCGCGGAGCTCGCAATCATTGAGTACGAAAATGTCACACGCAAGGTCATCGAAAACAGCCCCAGCCTGCGTTTGATCGTCTGCCCGCGTGGAAAGCCTGTGAACATTGACTGCGAAGCTGCTGCGGAGCGTGGGATCCCTGTCGTCAATACGCCGGCACGGAATGCCAACTCTGTTGCAGAGCTGGTCGTCTCGCAGATGATCAGCGTATGCCGACAGCTGGGATGCGCGAACCATGAAATCAAAAACGGCCGGTATCTTGGCGAGCCCGTGGATGATATCTATGCGCCGACGGATCGCGATGATGTTGTCTGGATGCTGGATGAGGAAGACAGCCCCTTTAAGCGCTACCGTGGCCCAGAGATTAGCTATCGAACGATGGGCTTTATCGGTTTTGGAGCGATCGGTGCCCGCGTCAAGCATCTGCTGAACGGCTTTGATATGAATTTCCTGGTCTATGACCCGTATCTGCCGGCTGAGATCGCGGAAAAAGAAGGTGTGAAGCTGTGCTCTTTGGATGAAGTGCTTGCAGGCAGTGATTTCGTCTCTGTGCACTGCGCAGTAACGCCGCAGACGACTGGGATGATCGGTGCGGAAGAGTTCAAGAAAATGAAGCCCACCGCTTACTTTATCAACACTGCGCGCGGGAAGATTGTCCAGCAGAAGGCACTGGTCGAAGCACTGCAGGCCGGTGAGATCGCCGGCGCAGTTCTGGATGTGTTCTGGAGTGAACCGCTGCCGGCCAATCATCCGCTGCTTAAGATGCGCAATGTTTTGATCACCCCGCATATTGCCGGCGCATCCACGGATGTTCCGACCTGCCATTCCCGTATGGCATACAACGACATTCAGCATTATCTGAAAAAGGAACCGATGGAGCACGTATATAACAGGAAGCTTTTGAAATAAGTTGCTTTTGCGCCAAAGGTGTGATAAAGTTTTTATATTAACAAAATAATGAAAGAGGCACATAATGGTTTCGAAAGTTCCGCTTTATATACAGCTGTACAATCGGTTGCGAATCGATATTGAAAACGGCGTGTATTCCCCGGGGGAGCGTTTGCCTTCAGAGGTTGAGCTAGAAGCAAAGTACAATACCAGTCGGATCACGATCCGGAAAGCAATTTCACTTCTGGCCAACGATGGATATGTCTCGGTCCGGCAGGGACTTGGTACGATCGTGGCGTCGCCGACGATGTACAATACCAACTTCGTGACCTCTTTAACAGAACAGCTGCGGGAAGCTGGATATGTGCCTTCTGCGCGGGATATTCATGTTTCGCGGGAATATGCTCCGCCGGAGATCGCGGACGCAATGGGGATCGAATGCAGCCGCGAGATGATCTGCGTTCAGCGTGTGGAATTGGCAGACGGGAATCCGGTCGGTATTCTGACGAACTATATTCTTCCCGAATTTGTTCCGGATTTTGATAAAAAAGAATACCATTTTACGTCCCTTTATCGTTTCCTGGAAGAACAGTATAATATCCGGATCGATACGTCGAGAGATTTCATTTCTGCACGAACGGCGGATCTGGCGCAGGCGACGACGCTCAACATTCCGGTTGGATCGCCGCTGATTTACGTGATCCGTATTTCGTTTGCGGAAGGTGTTCCAATCTTGGGCGATATCGCGTACATCAATGGATACATGCACCATTTCTCGTTTAACCGCTCCGGCCGCTCTCCGCGCATTCATAACGATGATCTAAGCTTTTGACATTTCAAAAGAATGTTGCTGCACTGGAAAAAACATAACACAAACCGCCTGACAGGATCTCCTGCCAGGCGGTTTGCATATTGTGTTAAAATCAGCCCCCGGCAGAGATCTCTCTGCCGGGGGTTTCTGTCAGGCTTCGCTGCGCAGGCAGCGGATGGCGAGGCGGCTTTGGCCGCCGGGGGTGCAGGTGAAGAGGGTCAGGTCCCAGTCACCGGCCAGCATGTCTTCAGTCTGCGACGGGCGCAGCTGCTCAAAATCGGCGACGGCATAGGAAAACCGGTTGCCGTCCGTGTCGGTAAAGAAGACCGCGTCGCCGGGCTGCAGCTGCGAAAGATCCCGGAAAAAGCCGCGGTAATTGTGCCCCAGAATGACAAGATCGTCCAGGTACGCCGACCCGGCGTACCGGCAGGGCGCAAGATCCAGCAGCGCATAGCTCCAATCCCCGGCGACCGGAAGCGTCAGCTCCAGCGCGGGGATCTCCAGCACGCCGATGTAATCGACGCCGTCGACCGTCGTGACGGGCATCTCCATCTGCGGGTCGAGCTGGTAGTCCGGGATGACCTGCTCGTCCGCGGGGACGGCTTCGGCCTCCGGCGGCGTCTGCGAGCCCGCTGCGGTCTGAATGATGGGCGCGAGCGTCTGTAAGGTCTGCTGCGCGGCGGCCTGCGCGCGGGCTTCCTGCCGCAGGTTCCGAGCCGTGAGCGCCAGCGCGGCGAGCAGGCACAGCCCGCCGAGCGTCAAGAGGATCGCCCGCTTACGCATCGCGCTTTCCCTTCCCGCAGCGCAGCCCGGCCAGCAGCAGCGCTGCGCCGCAGACCGCCAGCAGCCCGACCGGCCACCATACCGTGCCCGTCTGCGGCAGCGACGGCCCGGCGGGCGTGGACGGCGGTCTCGAGTTCGTCACAACGAAGGTGACGCCCTCCTGCCGGATGGAGACGGTATAGCCGCCGACAGCCGTCTCCGTGACGGTCCAGGTGATGCGGCGGCCATTCGCGTCGTATTTCGGCAGCTTCGACCAGGTGTAGCGCCAGCTGTTTTTTGCGTTCAGACGGACGGTATCGTAGACCACGCCGTCCTTGAGCAGCTGGACGGTGATCTCCTGCGGCCGCGATGCGGCGCTGCCGTCGTCCCAGACCTTCAGGACCTTGCGCTCGACGGTATCGTCCGACGGTGCGGGCGGGAGAGGCTCGCGGTCATGCTTGGGTGCGAGGACTGCGTCATAGTCCCAGGTGTTGGAGGTCTCGTCGGCGCAGGGCAGGCAGATGAGCGAGGGCTCGACGGTGTAGCTGTAGCCGCCGGAGACGAACGACTCGCCCAGCAGCAGATACAGCCCCGGCCGGAGCGACTTCTGCTGGTTGGGGAAGGTGAGAAGGCCGTTTTTGCCGGTCACACCGGTGTCGAGCGGCTTGCGGCCGTCCCGCAGGACAAAGGCGCGCAGCGTCTCGGCCAGCGCGCGCCAGCCGTCGCTGCTCAAATCGTCCAGCCGCACGGGATCGTCCTTGAAATCGCCGGTCAGCGTAAATTCGCCGTAGGCGGACACGTCCGCCACGCGGTAGAGGGAAAACGGCGCGCCGCTGACAGGCGTCTTGTCATGGAAGAAGCGGACGGTCAGTGTGACGGGGCGGTCCGTCTCAATGAGGCCCGCGGCCAGCGCCTGCGGCAGCAGCGCCGCCAGCAGAAAAGCGGCCAGCAGCAGGCAGAAAATGCGTCTTGCGCGCATGTCAGTCTTCCTCCTTCTTTCGTTTTTGTTTTCCGGGCAGCAGCAGAACCAGCAGCAGGATCAGCAGCACCGGCGCCGCCAGCACCGGCGCGACGAGCAGCGGCTCGATCTGCACCGCGTCCGACGTGACGCGCACGGTCTGCGCCTGCGGCTCGCTTTCGATGCGCGTGCCGCGCACGAGCAGCCGGTGGGTGTTGATGCCATAGGGCGTGCACGTCACCAGCGTGCACAGGTCGCGCCCGGGGATGATCTCCAGCGCGGACACATCCTCCGGCTCGACGATGAGGATCTGGTCGACCTCATAGGTCAGGACTTCGTCGAGCACGCGGATGGTGAACGTATCGCCCTCGACCAGCCGGTCGAGATTTGTAAACAGCTTCGCGCTCGGCAGCCCGCGGTGGCCGGAGAGCACGCAGTGGCTGCTTTCGCCGCCGACGGGCAGGCTGGTCCAGCTGATGTGCCCGGCGGCGATCTGGAGCACGTTGTCGTCCGTGCCGTGGTAGATGGGCAGGGAGACGTTGATGGCGGGGATCTCGATATAGCCCATGATGCCGGTGCCGCCGACGTCCAGAAGGCTGTCATATTCCGCCTGCTGGCTCTCGGACAGGAAATAGCTGGTCTCGCGGGCGGCGAGCGACTGGTTATAGCCGCGCGCGGCCTGCAGCATGGCGTCGTAGGCGTCGTCCGTCAGGCTCTGCACGTCCTGCGCGTAGCCGGTGACGGCGCGGGAGGCGTGCAGCGAGTTCCAGTAGTCGCTGACGCTCGGGTACAGAAGCAAGGACAGCCCTGCGGCGAGCAGCAGAACGAGCAGCACGGTCGTGCCATGTTTTTTCACTTGCAAGACTCTCCTTTCCTCTGTTTTGCCCCTCCGCGGTGCAGGGGCCGGAGACCGGCCCCTGCAGAATTACCGGAAGGATAAAATTACGCGTTCTTGTTCATCCGCCGCTTTGTGATCAGCAGCACGCCCGCGCACACGACTAGCAGACCGACCAGCACGTAGAAGATCGTCGTGCCGATACCGCCGGTGGAGGGAAGCTCGGCACCAGCGTTGTTGACAATAGTTGTGGAGAACGTATTGTCAGCACCGAGTTGGATACTCGCGTTGTTAGAGGAGAATTTCTTCGTCTCTTTGTCGAAAGAAATTGTAAAGTTGATCGGCTCAATCGTATTGTAACCAGCGGGGGTCACAGTCTCGGTCAGCGTATAGTCGCCTGCACCGAGGCCACGGAAGGTGAGTTTACCCTCATCGTCGACAAAACCCTTGACAGTGGTTTCGGCCTGATTGCTGCCCTTCTCCGTGAGAGTGGTAACCTCCTTGTATTTATCTGTCGTGGATTCATATTTGCTCTGATCTACTCCGGCAGTGCTGGGATCCGTTGTCGTATAGGTATTGTCTTTCAACTTCCAATACGTACCGGCATTGTCCTTTTCAAAGGTGCTTTCGCTGACGAGAACGATGTTCACGCCATTGCCAGTCAGCGTGAATTCTGCACCGGTCAGGATTTTGTTGTTGCCGTCAGTTTTGGTGATGGTGAGTTCCGTGGTGTAGGTTTCTGTCTGAACTTGTGTAGTTTCACCTTTGGGGTCTTCCGCGCCGGGCTCGTTGTCTCCCGTATAGTTGTAGTTGGGATCGTTGGAATAGACAAGATTGACCTTGTTGACGTTGGCCGTAGTACCGACTTCTGCATCTTTGTTCAGCGTTGCGGAGTAGGTGACAAGAATGGCAGCATCTTTCGTGTACTGGATGAAATTCTTCAGTACGATTTTGATAGAGGTCGTGCCGTCGCCATTTACCGTGTAAGTAACATCATATGCATCTGCTGCAAGTTCGGCCTCGCTGATTTTGACCTTAACATCATTGTTGAACGTCAGGCCCTTGGACATGGTATCGTTCAGAACGAAGAAATACTTGGTGTAGCCCGCCATATCGGGGACTTTAGAAGTGACTTCGTAGTTGATAGTGTCGCCGATGGAAGCCTCATTGACCTTGGCGGTTTCACCGTTGTCTTTGATGTTCTTATCAACGGTAGGCTTGTCGCCCTTCGGTTCGGCTTCTACGTTGCTGACAACTTCCATGATGTATGCGGAGTAGAAATCGTCTGCGGGGGCCTGCGTGTCTTTTACAAGGTAATAACCAGCTTTCAATCCGGAAATCGTGTATTTGCCTGTACCTTCTACACTTGTAGTCGGATTCTGAAGATAGGGAGCAACCGCTTTTGCAAATGCCGCTGCATCATCTGCTGTTTTCAGAGTTTCTGCTTTCTCTGCAGCGTTGCCCAGTGCGGTTTTGCCGGCTTCAGTGATACCATTGCCCCAAGTGATATTGGAGAGAATGGTTTTGCCGTCCTTTTCGGCCAGATCGCCGGCAAAAATCTGATAGGCTTCATATGTGTGGCCGGTCGTTGTATTGTTGATCGTAATCGTGTATGTAGTGTCGTCTGTCGCGAATACTGTCGCGCTCATCGCCAGCAGCAGGGTCACCGCCAGCACGAGGGCGAGCGCGCGTTTTACTGTTTTCATTGTCTTGTTCTTCCTGTTACAATATATTTGCCTCGGAAAAGTTGCAGCCAGCAACGAGCCGAGACA
>ERZ808240.1324-NODE-1324-length-31109-cov-44.215399_pt1 | contig 31109 bp, 26 predicted proteins | sample MGYA00521084_ERZ808240 | MGnify/ENA primary metagenome ERZ808240 (study PRJEB31516, sample SAMN03275571) | gut metagenome | biome: mammalia-associated habitat; material: feces | host: Papio cynocephalus | place: Kenya | collected 2012-08-06 ... | reverse complement strand
GCGCAGCCCGTCAATCGACAAAGTCGAGCGCAGCCCGTCGAGCATCCGCCCAGGTTGCTCCCACAGATGATATGATTCTCCCACGGGTCCCACGGATTTACGCGGATGCACATGACGCTCACGCATCCCTCCCACGATGTGCTTACTCTCCGTGGACAGGGATGAATGGCATGAGCGGTTTAACTGGGGTTTATATGGACTTACATTCCAGCCATGGGTCTTCTCGCGCCAAATGTCGGAAGAGCCCAAAATCATGACAACACACATGACAGTTACAGACCATCGCAACTATTTTCTGTTTTGGTGGGTTCTATAAATTAGCTTTGTCAGATTTGATTTATAGAACCCACCTTTAATAAATGGCGATGTTCTTGTGAAAGTCTCATGGTTTTGTTATCTTTGCAGAGGATTAAGCAATCCCTATCTGAAACAACCATTCATTATCATAAAGAGCACATGAATATCTTATCCAAGTTGGGACGGCGAATGTTTGCCGTGACCATTCTTGCCAGTGGATGCTGGACCGCAGGCGTGGCCCAGGGTTATCGTGACATCACGGCGGATGCCCTCCTCAACCCCTCGTTTGAGTTGAGCGACGCGTCGACAGCCCTGACAGCCCCCACTGCCACCAACATCAGCGAGACCTACGGCTGGACCCTGCCCGCAGGCACCTCCAACATGGCCGTGGCCGACGCCACCACCGCCGCCATCGGTTTCACCAACAGCAAGGGCGGTGTCCGTCCTGCTGACGGCTCCTATTTCCTCTGGTATCGCAAGGGGTGGGGCAACCTCTCGACGGTCGTCTCCACCACCACGCGCCCCCTCGCCGCGGGCAAATACTATGTGGAGGTGGACTATAAGGCAGCCGACTACTCCAACAACAACAAGCACACCACCAACGGCACAAAACTGAGCATTGCCGTGACCACGACCGCTGGTCAGGCGCTGGGCCAGTCGTCTGACGCCCGCCGTGCCTACTCGTTTGCCAACGGCAGCAGCAACCCCGGCTCCGACACCTATCTGGTAACAGCGCCGTGGACCCACCTTGGCACCTTCTTCACCGTCACCGAGCAGGGCGAAGCCATCCTCTCCATCAGGGCCTCACTGGTCAACAACGGCCGGTCGGACATCTGTCTCGACAATGTGCGCCTCTATCGCCTGGACGACGAGGCGGCCGACGGCCAGACGGCGTTCCCCCTTGACGTGACGGGCACGCTGGCCAACCCCAGTTTTGAGGCCGGTGCCGGCGGTACGTCATGGAACGCTTACAGCTACAATGGCTGGGACGTGGCGCGCAGCAGCGGCGATGTGCGTGCCGACGGCGGCACCTATGCCGAGGTGTTTGGCGAGCAGCTCGACGGCCTCCGCGTCTTCAACGCCTGGGGACAACTCGTCGACCACCGACAAGACCCTGTCGCAGCAGGTCAACGGCCTGCCCGCGGGCCGCTATCGCCTGCAGGCCACCGTTACCGGCAACACGGGCTCTCAGTTGGCCCTTTTCGCTGGCGACAGCGTGCGCCAGGTGACCGTGACCGACGGTTCCACGGTGCAGACCGAGGCCGTCGACTTCGACAAGGCGACCGACGCCCCCATCACGATTGGGCTGCGCTCCACCGTCTTTTATAAGGCCGACAACTTCCGCCTGACCTATCTCGGCAAGGACGCCTCGCAGGCGCGCGCCGAGTATGAGGAGGCCTTGGCGCTGGCCCGGTCCGTCGCAGCCCGTGCCGCCGAGCTGGGCGACCTCACCGCCTCGGCGCGTGCGGCGCTCGCTGGGGCCATCGCCCAGCAGCCGGCCGATGATCTCGAGGGCTATCAGACGGCAGCCGACCGCCTGCGACAGGCCGCCCAGGCCCTTGCCCGTGCGGAGTATGAGCAGGTCAGCCGGCATTATGGTGCCGTGATGGAACTCGGCCAGTGGACCAACAGCAATGTCACCACCAACCAAGGACAGCACTGGGACGGCTCGTCCACCTCCACTTATTATGAGCAGAAAGACGGATGGAGCAATGACGCATGGACCATGTCGATGCGCCAGACCGTCACCCTGCCTGCCGGCCGCTACGTGCTCCGCGCCGCCGGCCGCCACGCCGTGGGCGACATGACGATGACGCTGGCCGTCTCTGCCGCGGGCGACACGCTGGCCTCGGCGTCCGATTTCCCGTCGGGCGACAGTGGCCTGGGCATCAATCTCGACGGCCAGGCCAGCGTCTTGTCTGCTGATGCCGCCGGCTTTGCCAACCAGGGCAAGGGATATGGCTGGCAGTGGCGCTACCTGCCCTTTGAGCTCCAGCAGGAGACGGACGTCAGCGTGGCTGTCAGCGGTGAGGCCCGCGAGGCCAGGCAATGGATGAGCATCTGTGGCATCAGCCTGCTGCGCGAGGGGGCGTCACAGGGCAACTTCGACACCAATCCCCGCCAGACCGTCACCCAGGTGACGACCTCCGTCACCCTCACCGAGCCTGTCGACTATGTCATCACCTCCTCCACGGCACCCTTTGCCGCCTCGGGCAGCGTGGACATCGCACATGAGGACGCCACCATCATCCTGCCCGGTGTCAAGCCCAGCGAGGCCGATGCGTGGTTGCCCTTTGTCAGGGTCAATGGACAGGAGGCCTCGGAAGGCAACAATTGCTCCATCCGCATCTATGCCAACGGGGCGATGATCGTGCCCTACGGCGACTTCGTGCAGCCCCTCACGCTCTATGACGGCCCCAACCTCACGGGCACCCAAAAGAAGGATTTTACGGTAGGTGCGCGCTACTCGCTCAAGAACAATATCTTCAACAACAAGGCGCGTAGCTTCAAGCTCAAGCGAGGATACATGGTGACGCTGGCCACCGGTGCCGACGGCAAGGGTTATAGCCGCGTGTTCATCGCCGACAAGGCCAACCGCCGCATCAACCTGCCCACCACATCCAGGATCCTTGACCGCCACGTCTCCTCCCTCCGCCTGTCGAAGTGGAACGCCGTGACCAAGAAGGGCTATGCCGGCAGCAACGCCAACATCAACAGTCTGCTCAACACCACCTGGTGTTACAACTGGGATGCGGGGTGGCACGAGTGGGACGACCGCGAGTATGTCACCCAGCATCACCACGAGGGATGGCCCAGCATCGAGAACGTGGGCAACAACGGCCCCACGGCCAACATCCTCGGCAACAACGAGCCCGACAACACGGCCGACAAGCGCGAGACCGTCAGTTCCGTGTCGGAGGTGCTGGCCCACTGGCAGGACATGATGGCCACGGGCAAGCGACTGGGGTCGCCGGCCATGGCCAGCAACCTCACCGGGTGGCTCTATCCCTTCATCGACTCCATCGACGCGCGTGGCTGGCGCTGCGACTTCATCGCCGTGCATGCTTACTATTACCAGGACTGGTCGGCGTGGCAGTCTACGCTCAAGGAGATACATGAGCGCACCGGACGCCCCATCTGGATCACCGAGATGAACTATGGCGCCAACTGGACCGGGTGGCCCGGCAGCAACACCAACGGCAACTCGGCCAACTATGCCATCGAGAAGCAGCACTTCGCACCTGTCATCGACGGACTGGAGGCTACTGGATGGCTGGAACGTTACGCCGTATACAATGAGGTGCAAGACTGCCGCAAGGTCTACAACAGCGGCGACAAGTCGCTGGCCTCGAAGAACTACCTGACGCCGATGGGCGAGTATTATGCCGCCAAGCAGTCAAACATCGCCTATAACGCCAATTACGGCTACACTCCGAAGGCTCTGCCGATGAAGGATCCCACCATCACTGGGGCCACCCTGCGCGACGGTACGCTGCGGCTGGCCTGGAGCGACCCCAACGGGGAGTTCTCGGACAGTGTGGTTGTGGAGCGCCTCGACGCCCAGGGTCACTGGCAGGCGGCCAGCCGCTGCACACCCCAGGAGGACAACCCGCTCTTCAGCCTCAACCTGGAGGAGACGGGCAATGCCACCTATCGCATCCGCACGGTCGACTACCTCGGTCGCAGCCACTGCTCGGCCGTGGCCTCGGTCGGTCCTGTCGATGGCGTGGGAAGCGCCGTGACGGTCGACGGGCGCACGCTCTACCTGGGCGGAAACCTCATGGCCAACGGCGACTTTGACGAGGGGCTCCGCGGCTGGACAGCCGGCAACGGCAACAGCCTGACGTGGCCCGCCTTTGAGGTTCACCCCGTGGGCGGTGCCGATGGCGGCGCTTACCTGCAGGCCTTCAAGAACGAGGGCGCCGCCTCGGGCGCCAGCATCAGGCGTGTGGTGGGTCTCAACGCTTCCACACCTTATTATGTAGGGGTGTTCCACAAGAACAATGGCGGAGGCTACCAGACCGCATCGCTCTCGGCCGATGGCACCACGACCACCGCCGACGTGCTCTCGTTGCCGGCCGCCACCGTGTGGAGCAAGGCATACGCCACGTTTGAGAGTGGCGACAACACACAGCTCATCTTCAGTTACCGCTGGCTCGGCAAGGTGGCCCAGTTTGACAAGTTCATGGTGGCCCGCCTCTTCGACACGCCCGCCGAGGCTTATGCCGACGGCGTGACTTGCCTTCGCCGGGACATGGCCGACTTCATGGCCTGGAACCAGGCGCAGCCCGAGGTCAACACCTTGCTGGCTGAGGCCTGTGCCGGCGTGACCGGCTCCGATGAGGCGGCTTACGCCTCGCTGGCCTTGCTCCTCGGTCAGGCTCGCCAGGCCGTGGCCGACGCTGCGTCGCTCGACTCGCTGGTCCGTGTGGCCCGCACCATCGCTGGCTTCTCGCTGCCTGGCACCGTGTCGCTCTGTGAGGCGATGGCCCAGACTGAGACGCATGCCGACCTCCAGTCGTTTGGTGAGGCGCGCACGCATCTGCAACAAGTGGTCGATGCCGTCTTGCCCGCCCACGACAAGACGGCTGTCATCACCAACGCCGACCTCAACGCCTCCACAGGATGGAGCGAGGCCGCCGGAACCTACAAGGGTGGCGACCAGCGCCTCAACACCTTCGGTGGCCGCAAGTGCTGGAACGCCTGGTGGAACGTGTCGACGGCCACCGCTGCCGGGCGCACCCTCGCTCTGACACAGGAACTGGCCGGTCTGCCCATGGGCTACTATCGCCTGACGGCCGATGCCACCACACAGCACTATTGTCTCTCCGACCAGCACAGCTGGCTGCGCACCGAGACGGACAGCACCGCGTCGCCCGCGTTGACCTACGACCGCATGCAGATCCCGGGCATCAGTGACGACGACCGCTGGCAGACGCTTTCCACGTTGCCGCTCTATGTGGGCGAAGACGGTAAGGCCACCATCGGTTTCCAGTCGTCCAAGCAGGGTGCCGTCGAGGGTGCCTTTGATGACGACAACCGTGCGGGCTGGTGGCTCGCCTCGCGGTTCCGCCTGTGGTACACGCCCGCCTATCAGCGCCCGGTCGACGCCACGGAGGAGTGGACCACGGTGTGCCTTCCCTTTGCCGCCACACCTTCCGACAGCGTGAGGGTCTACACCGTGGCGGGACGTTCGGCCGATGGCTCGGCGCTCTATCTCACCGAGGTGAGCGCCATGGAGGCTGGCAAGCCTTACGTGTGCCGTTACAAGGGGGCGCGCATCGCCTTCCTCGGTGATGTGGCCCTGGTGTCACGTCCTGCCACGGATGGTGCCCTGACGGGTGTCTTCAAGGGTGGCAGCGTGCTCGAAGGCGCTTATGTGCTGGAGCATGGCGAGTGGCGTAAGGTGGAGAACCTGGCGGAGGTGACGCTTCCCCATTACAGCGCTTACATCACTGCGTTTGACCGGTTGCCTGTCGTCGAGGGCGGGGCGGTGGCCATGCCGCTGCAGGGCACGGCCGACGGCATCGGCTCTGTCAGTCTGCAGGATGGTCAGCGCTGGCCCACCTACAACATGGCGGGCCAGCGCACGACAGTCAAGCATGGAGTGTTGCTGCAGAAGAACAAGAAGTTTGTACGTAAGTAATAGATGATGATGATGATAAGATTCATGTTGCTTGTGGCGTTGGCGCTGTTGTCCATCCCCACGAGGGGTCAGGTCAACGCCGGCGGCGAGCCGGCCGACCCGGCAGCCTGGTCGGCGCTGGCAGCCGACAGGCCGTTTGTGCTGAGCTGGGGCTCACGCGATGTGCACTACGCCCAGTCGGCGGTGCCCCGCGTCCGCCTTGCCTCCGGGCAGGTGCTCACGGCGTGGCGTGGCGAGACGGTGTCGGCCTTGGCGCTCGTCGCCTCCCGTCAGGGCACCCGTCCTCTCCGCCTTGAGATGAGGCGCGAAGCTGACGGAGCACCGGTGGCTGACAGTGTGGCCACGGCACGCTTTGTGCGCTATGTGCTGTGCGACGAGAAGCGCGGCTGCGGCGCCAATGCCATGAACACGCCCACCTATCTCGTGCCCGACATCATCGACGTGGACACCGCATGGGCGGTGGCACCCATGACCACGCGCCCCGTGTGGGTGTCGGTCACGGTACCTCGCAACGCCCAGGCGGGCGAGCGGACGCTATGGCTGGCGGTGGTCGACGAGCGGACGGAACAGGTGCAGGGGCGCTTGCGCCTGACGGTCAACGTCATCGACCGCACGCTGCCGTGCCCGGCCGACTACCGGTTTCATGTCGACTTCTGGCAACAGCCTTACAGCGTGGCCCGTTATGCGGGCGTGAGCCGTTGGAGCCAGCGCCACTTCGACCTGCTGAAGCCTTACCTCAGGCTCTTGGCGCGCGGCGGACAGAAGGTGGTCACCACGGTCTTGTTCTATGAGCCTTGGGGCGAGCAGAGCAATGACAAGTTTGACGCGATGGTTAAGACGACCCGCAGGAAGAACGGTACGTGGCGTTACGACTACTCCGTCTTCGACCATTACGTGAGGTTGTGTGACAGTTGCGGCATCAACCGGCAGATCAACTGCTACTCGATGATTCCATGGGACATGACGTTCAACTACTATGACGAGGCGCTCCAGCGGGAGGTGAGCCTGCGCACATCCACTGCCGACTCGGCCTATCGGGCCCTGTGGGTGCCGTTTCTGCAGAGCTTTGCCCGGCATCTGAAGAAGCGGGGATGGTTTGACAAGACGCGCATCGCCATGGATGAGCGTGGCTTGCAGGACATGAGGCACGCCTATGCGCTGCTGCGTGAGGCGGTGCCCGACTTCCGCATGGCGCTGGCGGGCAACCTGCATGAGGAACTGGTGGACAAGTTGGCGGATTACAGCCTGGGGTACCCGGCGCGCTTCAGCGACGAGCAGCGTGCGGCACGCAGCAGGCAGGGCATGGTCAGCACCACCTACACCTGTTGCACTGAGCTCACGCCCAACCTGGAAACTTACAATGACCCGGCCGATGCCGCTTACCTGCCCCTCTATTGTCTGGCCAACGGCTTTGACGGATACCTCCATTGGTCGTGGATGAACTGGACCGACCGGCCTCTGCAGGACAGTCGCTTCAAGCTCTTCCCTGCGGGCGACACCTATCTCATCTACCCCGGTCCGCGCAGTTCGGTGCGCTGGGAACGTTTCATCGAGGGCGTGCAGCAGGTGGAGAAATACCGTCTGCTCAGGGCGGAGCGCTTGGCCCAAGGCGATGAGGCGGGCGTGAAGAAACTCGATGATGGCCTGCGCTGGTTCCAGTCGGGCGAGCTCAACTACCACAGCACATCGGCCCGCCTGGTCAATGGCTTTGAGCGACTGCTCAATGAGATGAGCGCCAAGTAACCCTGTCAGTTTCCCTTGCGTTGGTGGCTCTCATGGCCACCCTCTGATGGCTCTTTCGCGCCTTGGCTCACATTCGCCGTGTGAGCCAAGGCGCGAAGCCGTTGTGCTTGCCGATTTGTCCCCTGCGCGTGCTGCGCCTGACTTTTGTCGCATGCGCGTGCTGCGCCTGATTTTTGTCGCATGCGCGTGCTGCGCCTGATTTTTGCCGCATGCGCGTGTTGCGCCTGACTTTGCCGCATGCGCGTGTTGCTCCTGACTTTTGCCGCATGCGCGTGTTGCGCCTGATTTTTGCCGCATGCGCGTGTTGCGCCTGATTTTTGTCGCCTGCGCGTGCTGCGCCTGATTTTTGTCGCATGCGCGTGTTGCGCCTGATTTTTGTCGCATGCGCGGGCTGCGCCTGATTTTTGTCGCATGCGCGTGTTGCGCCTGATTTTTGTCGCATGCGCGGGCTGCGCCTGACTTTGCCACATGCGCGGGCTGAAAGCCCAATACCTACCGAGCCCAGGGCAAGCGAAGCGGCGCCCTGGGTTGGCATGACGATGGTGGTCACGCCCTGTAAGGGCAAAAGTATAGCCGCACAACTTACTGATATTTAAACCTTTTTCCTTATATAGCGTGATTACAATCGCCATGCCACCCCAGGACAACCGCATGCATAAGTCACCGATATTTGTTTGAACACAAATACCCCGAATACCCCGAATGACGCAGTCTGTCATTCGCTGGATTCGATAACGCCAATGGCGTTTACTATCGCTCCCCATTCGTTAAATTCGTGCTATTACTTCCCTTTGGTCAGTGGGTCTTCGACAAATCTCGTGTTCGAAAAACCAACCGCATGCATAAGTCACCGATATTTGTTTGAACACAAATACCCCGAATACCCCGAATGACGCTGTCTGTCATTCGCTGGATTCGATAACGCCAATGGCGTTTACTATCGCTCCGCATTCGTTAAATTCGTGCTATTTGTGTTCGAAAAAAACCAACCGCATGTATAAGTCACCGATATTTGTTTGAACACAAATACCCCGAATACCCCGAATGACGCTGTCTGTCATTCGCTGGATTCGATAACGCCAATGGCGTTTACTATCGCTCCGCATTCGTTAAATTCGTGCTATTTGTGTTCGAAAAAAAACAACCGCATGCATAAGTCACCGATATTTGTTTCGAACACAAGCAGCAGAGTCGAGCACAGGCCGTTGCTATACTATTGCGCCCATGCTTGCGTGAGGGTTTATCCCTGTTTACATTCCACCCCAACATAAAAGGTCCCGTCACGCCAAATTCAGGAAGAACCTTTTTTCTTAAAAAAATCTTGAAATAGCTGTAATAAAATAGTCACGCTTGCCCCCCCCCAGAAATGATGGGACAAGATGCTTGGCAAACCTCACGCTTCCTTCTGATGAAAGCGTAAGAACGGCGAAAACATAAGCAAGTCTGCCATTTAGGGAATACCATTCACAGCAGATCTACTAAACATCTGAGATTTTTTTTTCTGAAACCTCAGACAGAAAATGATAAAATTTGATACAAAATTTAAAGATTTTCTGTATATTTGCACCATAATCGTGCTTTCATAAGAAGTAAACGTGACGTTTGTAAAATAATAAGACATGTGCAAGGCAGCAATGCCGGTACTCAAATATAGGGATACGATGATGCACAATAAATACGAACTAACTAAGCTGACGCAACCCCCATGTGTGGTTGCAACGAAGGACATAAAGTAGAAAGAGAAGATGACGCAGGATTGCTTGGATTCGCTTTCTACAGCCGGTGTAAGCCAGCGCTTACCAAAGGGCATTCGCATTATCGGAGCTGAAAAGTTATCGGCTCCGAAAGTAGAAGGAATATCCCGACGTGAGCGCATCTTCGTCTATCCCGATCCGTCACAGCAGCCATCATCATGGAGCTACCTCTTCCTGCAACACATGGCGGCGCGCTCCTTCCAGCGCTGGCTCGAGGACTACAATGCCGATGGCAGTCACGAGAGACAACCCTTCTTCGTCCACCAGTCTTTCCGTTACTCCTATAAGAACAAGGAGACGCAGCGAGGCGTCAAGAAAGAGCTCTGTCCCTCGGTCAGCGGTCTCATCTTTCTGCAGGGAACGGTGAGTAGGCTACGTCACTTCCTCTCCGACTATTTTCCCCACTATCATCTGGTCAACGACTGCAGCCTCGGAAGTCCGGCCTCCATCCCCGATGAGGTGATGCGCCCGTTCATGAACGTCATGACGAGCCATCCCGACCAGGTCACCTTCCTGCGCGACCCCTTCGTGAAGTTTGCCAAGGACCATGTCCTCCTCCGCGTCCTCACCGGCCCCTTCACCGGCTACGAGGGCTACATCGTCCGCATCGACCGTGACCGCCAACTCGTCTTTGACCTCGGCGGCTATGCCGTCGCCCTCCGTGGTGTGCACCAGGAGGACTTCGAGGTAGTGGAATGAATCATGCCACCACACACACATCGCATCGCCACCCACAAAAAGATCCGTGCCCATTCGTGAGATCCGTGGGCGACATAAAAACCGTCTTCTCGGGCTGACGGCCCAAAAGTCCATAGTCCAGGACAAGCGCAGCGCCACCCTGGGTTTATGACGACAGCGGGAGCCGTGCGCCCTACAGGGGCAAAAGTGTAGTCTTCATGCGATCATGAGCCCCCTAAACCCATCTCCCCGCGGATGATCTTAAACACACCGAAAGTTTACTGACCCAATATGTGGGCACTCGCAAAAGTGCCTATACAAAGGGTATGCCGCAAATTGCGTGCTAACTACTAACGCTAATTATGTTAATTCCAAAGAAAAACGCGTTTGACTTGTTATCCCTAATAAAGGATTGTTTGAGTCAAGATAAATATGATGCGATAAACAAATCTAATGATGTGAGCCAATATCGAATAGGCGAAAGATTTTCAAAAGCCTTAAAATGCTTGCAAGTCTATCCCTCGGAATATTATATACCTCATGAAGAAGTCTACAATCCCTTTGTTCTATGGGATAATTGGAGACAATTTGATAATCATTATACAGGGGATGTTACTCAAACTCTTAAATGCGAGTATGGAAAGCTCATAAAGGACACCCTAAAATATTTAGATTATATTATAACCTTACCTAAGAACAAAGGTAATGTAAGAATTAAGCTGTCCCAAATGCTCGATGTTGAGGATGAAACTGAAAAATTGCGTAAGATTAAAGACGAACGAAATCGTTTGCAAGAAAAAATAGATCGGGAAAAACAAAAGCCAAAACCGGATGAAAAGGCAATCAAGGATTTTGAAATTCGACTCCGCGAACTGACTTCCATTTATAATAGATTGAAAGGATCGAGAACGCAAGCTGAATCAGACAAAAAAGTTGAGAAAAATATTTCTGACAAGATTTCGAATTCGTTTGATGAGCTAAAAGACTATTCGACCATTCTTGACAACGAGAAAAAGAAGATAAAATGGGAATATAGAGTTGCGTTATGGCTAATTCCAATTCTCATCATAATGTTCTTAGTCTTTTATGGTTTCTTTATATCTTTTTACAGTCACAATCACAATATGTTTACAACTTGGGCGTCATTTCTACCCTATACGATTATATTGCCGATATTTGTGGCTCTATTATGGCTTTGCGTATACTTAAAGGACAGGGCGAATAAGATATCAATAGAATTGAGTACTCGATTGTTCAACATTCATTATCTCGAAGGATTGATGAAGTTGACAAACAGTGTTTCGCCAACTCATGAGGATGCATTAAGAAAGTTGGATCAAGCCGTAGAGTCCTTGATGCATAGTTACTTGTCGCAAGTGGGATATAATCATATTTCTGAAATGGAACTTTCTAAGATGGAAATGAAAGAGTTTGAGACCAATCCTTACTGGAAAGTAATTCAAGAATTGAAAGGCTTAATTAAATTAATAAGACAATGACAACAGAACAATACAATTCTATGGTTGCAATGCTAATAACAGCAACTCAAAATAAAAAACTTATTTGGAAATCGTCGGATGAAGACTTTTGTACTAATATAGGAGGGTGTTCTATTTGGCTTTGTTCAAACTATGATTTTTCCGTGAACGTATCCACATATAATCTCAAATTGTTTAATAAAGACAATGTGCAGTTCGAGAATTTCTCTTACTCAGATGATGTGAATGCTGATGAATATCGTCAGTTGGACCAGCTGTACAAAAGCATTAGAGATGTCTTGTACAAGATAACAGAATCGGAAAACATAATATTGAAAGGTTTGAATGATCTTATGACTCCTGATTTTTCAGAGACTGACGATTTGCCCTTTTAGTAACAGTTAAAAAAATGCTCACTTACTTATTGGGTACTTTCTTACTTTTACTATGGACCTAGTACACTTTTATTGATATTGAATATTTTTATACTAATGTTGATGAACAATGGAAGAGAAATATAACGATATAATCAAGGAAGCACAGGAGCTTTTTGATAGCATCCTGAAAGATTCCTTGCTGGTTCAAAATAGGGTACTCTATGGAGAGCAACTGATGAAGCTAGACACAAAGCGAGATATTAAAATATGTCTAACAGATAACACATGAAGATATGGCATCATGGAATGAAATACTGGATAAGTTCGGACACATGCCCAGTCAGTATGACTTGGTACGAAGGGAATATCTTCGGCAGTTAAGTGATTATACCGGCAGGAATACTATACTTTATTATTCCTCTTGGCTGCAAAAGTCATTGTTGGCGAATGGTACCTTCGACTTTGGCATCAATGATAATGATAAGACAGGCTTCATGACTTGTATATACAAGCTCGATAAGACCAGGGGGCTTGATTTGATATTGCATACTCCTGGAGGAGATATATCTGCAACCGAGTCTTTGGTCGTATATTTGAAGAGCATCTTTGGCAAGGACATCCGAGTCATCATCCCACAGATGGCTATGTCTGCGGGGACGATGATTTCATGTTGCGCTAAAGAAATCATCATGGGGAAACATTCTAATTTGGGGCCAATAGATCCACAATATGGTCCGTATAGAGCACATGGGATTATAGAGGAGTTTGTAACTATCAAACAAGAGCATGTCAAGAATCCTATGGGCACGCAAGTTTGGGCTCCCATATTGTCTAAGTATTCGCCAACGTTAATCGGAGAATGTCAAAAGGCTATTGATTGGTCAAATGGCTTGGTAGAGCAATGGCTTAAAGACAACATGTTTGAGAATGATGCTAATGCAAATGACAAGGCGAAAAATGTTGTTGATAAAATAGGAAGTCATGCCTTGACTAAATCTCATAGCAGACATTTGCATATTGATTACTTGCGAGGCCTTGGCATGAACGTTACGGCGTTGGAACAAGATCCGAAATTACAAGAATTGGTACTGAGTCTTCATCATTCTACGATTATAACAATAGGATGTACTAAGGCTGCAAAGATTATTGAAAATCAAAATGGCGTTTCTTTTATTAATACAATAGGTTAACAAAGTCTTTTCTGGAAGGTATTTTCTTGTGTCTGTGATAGCAAGGACAAGATTGCTTGAGCTGTGACGTGTTCAGCCGAAAATCATAAAATTACAATCCGGATTGGCAACATGCCAATAGTTAATAAAGATATTGAAATTTTAACAACTCAATATATAGACACTTGTAAAAGTGCCTATGAAAAGGGACTTAATTTGAGTACTAAAATAATATAATGCGATTTCGTGAATATTACAATTCAGCAATGAGGCATCTCGATGTGTGTAATATGATGCTTAAGACGTTGGAATCAATGGAACAGAAGGCGCATTTGATGACAAAGCGCCAAAGTCTTATGTTGGATATTTATTATTTGAGTGGATATATTATAGAGACTATGATTAGTTATTCATTTTTTGTTAGTTTAGGGTGGCAAAAAAATAATCATGTAGAAACATGTCCATTATATGATAAAGGATTTAAGACGCATAAGTTGACAGCTAAAATGACATTTGCAACATCTAAAGCTCATTGTGATTATTCCGGAATTACACTTCTTGGTGTGAAAATAAGCAATGCCATAGAACGAAAGATGTTTAATGAATGGAGTGAGGTCGTTAGATACCAAAATCCTAAGACGTATAGTAAATTAGAGTTTACTGAAGGTGATTTATATAATTATCTGTCAGATATAAATTCAATGGTTAATCAATTAAAAAGGAAATATTTCGTATGATAGCTCTATTTAGGAATATAGAAGAAATTAATGTAATAGCTTCTTCTCTTTTGAGTGATGAAAAAATTGTAGATTACAGAATAGTCTTGAATTATAACAATGATATAGATGTTTACCTTGTTCTGTTACAAGCGACGGAAAAAGGTGTTGCTGATGCTTTTGCAGGTTTGGATGGTATAAATTTAAACTTTTATACACAAAATGAGTTTAAATCGCCTGAGTTCATGGAGTCTTTCATTTTTGAAAATAAAGATAAGGTAAATGTTAAATCCACAAGGCGTCGATTGTCTAATTTGTTAAATCCCTTGAAATCAATTAATAATGATGTTCCAATAGTAACATTTTATAGCTACAAAGGTGGTGTTGGTAGATCTACAACTTTAGCTTCTTGCGCCTCTTATTTAGCTGTGAATGAACATAAGAAAATAGTTATATTGGATTGTGACTTCGAAGCACCAGGTTTTACTAATTTCTATTTAACAGATCCGTGCTCTCCTATTTATTCCAATGGACTTGTTGAATATTTCATTGATAATGATGGAGAATCGAAATCAGTTACTGGCTATTGTTGGGAAGTTTCTAAACAATATTCAGGAGATGGTGAGATTTACGTTTTCCCAGCAGGAAATTTAGACGATAGTGAAAAAATAGGAGACTTGTTCCAAACAAATCTAAATCATTATTTAAATGGATTAACACGCTTAGATTTTTATAGTCCTGATGTGTTGGTTAATCAGTTCAGAAGCTTAATTAAACAGATAAAAGAACAATTGAAACCAGATGCAATTTTTATAGATTCACGTACTGGATTCAATGATGTTTTTGGAATATCTGCTTTTAGGTTGTCTGATTTAGTTGTCGGATTTTTTGGAAATTCTACACAAACGCTACCTGGTTTGCATTTTTATCTAGATGCCTTGAAAGATGAGAACGCACCTAGAATGTTAGTTGTAAATTCAATAGTCCCAGCTCAAGGTAGAAGAAGCAAGTTTGATGCTTTTAATAAAAAAATAGATGATTACTTGAACCATATCTCTTCTGCGTATGAGAATTATGGTCAAGCACTGTCTGTTGATCGGTTTTGTATAAGTTTTAATGAAGTATTGGCAGCATTAGGTACTCCAGATGAAGATTTCCGTGATTTTACGGATATGATTTCAGAACGAAATTTTCCAGAGTATACCACATTGTTTGAGTCTATAAATAATATATTAGAAGAGTCTAAGCATAAAGTAATAAGAAAAAAGGCTATCAAAGTCTTGAAAACGTTAGATAAGCTAGAGACAGACAATAAGGATGTGGATAATTTTAATTCCAGAATTCCAAATACAGAGAAAGGAAAACTAAAAAAGAAAATCCTTTCAAACCTTAAGGATAAAATGCCACAACTTTATGCTGAGAATATTAAGGATTATAATGATGAATTAAAATCTGGAAGATATTTCTTTAGAAGTTGCATGGAGGATTTGTTTAATCCAGATAAAATATTAGTATTGGGTAACAAAGGAACAGGCAAGAGCTATATTTATCGTTCTCTCCGTGAGAAAAACATTGTAAATGCTTTGCAGAAAAGAGCAAACAAGACTTCGTTGAATTGCGAGTTTATCCATATAATTGATGACCGCAAACGTATTGATACAGTAAAGTTTGATAACATCGAAGATACGAATGACTTCTTTTTCGAGCGTTTTTGGAAGGTATATATATGGAATGCTATTATGTTGGATGTGCCCTATGGATATCAATCTCCTTTGGAGGTTGTCCCCATTTTAGATGATGTAATCACAGCATCTAGATTTAAGGAGACAATAGCGTCGGATGAAAAAATGATAATGATAGAAAAAGATTTGAATGCACTTGATTCGTATTTGAACTCTAAAAATAGCAAAATTATAATCATTTTTGATGAATTAGATAGTATCGTTAAACCACATATGTGGTCACAGAGAATTTCGCCTTTGATCAATCTCTGTCGTCGGATGAAATATGATTCTATATCGCCTAAGTTGTTCCTTCGCAGTGATTTATATGAAAAGATTAGTAATTTAAATAATAAAAACGAGTTAGCTAATCGTACGATTTCTATTGAGTGGAATCAAGAGGAGTTGTTTTCTTATTTCTTTAACTTGGTATTGTCAAAATCTTGGAATGAATTCTTCCAACTAATGCGTCTGTATCAATTTTATCCTAATTTCTATATTAATAAGGTTGTAAAGAAAATAGAGGATTTAAAGGGGCAGCCACCATTGGATGATTATGTGTTACGACACCTTTGTGCAACTTTTTTTGGACGATATGCGGATACAAACAATTCTCCGCGTTTTGGAGAAAGCTATGATTGGTTCTTTAAAAATTTAAAGAATGCCAATGAAACCATAAGTTTACGTCCTTTCATAGACTTGATTTCTGAGGCGTTGGATAATGCTTTTAAAGATGACGATACGGATTGCCCTATTTTGCCACAATATTATTACACTTTTGGTAAAACAAGGGCTAATGCGATAGAGCATCATTTTCGTGATTTGTCTAGTGAAAAAGGAAATGAAGATTTGATACCTATATTTGACTATATTCGAGAAAAAGCTCCTTCTAATTTGAAACGAGAACAATTGAGCCAAAAAGACATGTTTACATTGCTTGATTTAATTTTAAAAGAAGGAAAATTAAAAGAGAACAAGGACAGAGATAGTATAATCTCATTGTTGGTGGTAAACGGCATAATTCACATAGTATTTGTAAGAATAGGTAATAATGTCTATAGAAATTTCCATTTTGCTTTGTTGTATAAATACTATTTAGGACTAAAGAACAAATCATCTTATAGAAGAAGTAAATAAAGAATTTATGTCTCAATCATCAGACAATAACAAGCGAATAGCGAAGAATACTTTGCTTCTTTACTTCCGTATGCTCTTGATGATGTTCGTAACCCTGTTTACGAGCCGAGTGGTATTAGATAAGTTGGGAGTAACGGATTATGGTATATATAATGTCGTAGGTGGCATAGTTGCCATGTTGGGCTTTTTGAATGGCTCCATGTCGAATGCTGTACAACGATATTTGTCATTTGAAATAGGTAAGAACAATGAAGAAGGTGTCAATCGGATATTTAATGTCTCTTTGCTGGCTCATGTAGGAATAGCGATCTTTGTTCTTATTGTGATGGAAATTGCTGGTGTGTGGTATTTAAATACCCATATGAACATTCCCGTCAATAGAATGGAGGCAGCCAATTGGGTGCTACAGTGCTCTATATTGACAACATTGTTTACTATAGTGCAGGTACCTTATAATGCTATCATTATTTCTAAAGAGCAGATGGGTATATATGCATATATATCCATACTGGAAGTGATACTAAAACTTCTTGTTGTATATATGCTGACTATTGGTAACTTCGACAAGCTGAAACTGTATAGTGTACTCATCATGGTTGTAACAATAGGAATCATGATGATTTATCGGTTTTATTGTTCGAGAAAGTATAAGGAAGCTAAGTTCAAGTTTATCAAGGATTGGGATTTGTTGAGGCAAATTGTTGGATTTGCGAGTTGGAATATGTTAGGCGAACTTGCCTGGGTATTCACAGGACAAGGTGTGAATATCATATTAAATTCCTTCTTCGGTCCTGTTGTCAATGCTGCAAGAGGATTGGCGGAGCAAGTCAATGGCGCTGTCAATAGGTTTGTGGCAAATTTTCAAACGGCAGTGAATCCTCAGTTAATTAAGAATTATGCTTCAGACCAATTTGATGAAATGAAAAAGCTATTATATAGGAGTACACGTTTCTCGTATTATCTACTGTTTGCATTGTCTTTGCCGATTATTCTTAAAATGGATTTCATACTTCATCTTTGGTTAAAGGATGTTCCTGAATATACAACAGGCTTCTGTCAACTCGTTTTAGTGTGCTCATTGGTATCTACCCTGTCCAATCTGTTGGCTCAGGTAGCAAGGGCGTATGGTAAGATACGCAACTATCAAGTCGTTGTATCTTTATTCTTATTTATGAATTTTCCTTTGTCATTTATAGTCTTACAAATGGGATGCTCTCCTTTGGCAACCATGTGTGTCAATATAGGCATTCAAGGAGCGTTATTATTCGTGAGACTCCGATTGACAGGTAAGATGATACAAATGACTTATGGTAATTTCATTAAGAATGTCTTGTTGCAAGTCATGATGGTCACGGTGTTAGCTTTAGTCATCCCTTTGGCTATTTGCTCCTTGTTAGACAATTCCTTTGTCAGTTTTATTGTGGTTTGCTTAGTGTCGTTTGTAAGTGTATGTTTGTCTACTTATGGCTTGGGCATGAATGCAAATGAAAGACAATATATCCTGTCAATAATATCTAAGGTGATAAAGAAAGTAAAGTAGTATATGAAGAAAATCGCTAATATAACTTGGATAACTTATCCGAATTTTGGTACATTCTTGCAGGCTTATGCTTTGCAACAATATATTATTTCTCAGGGTTATGAAGATGCAATTCTTGATGATTCGTCCATTATCGACACCCATATCGATTGGAAGTTCAGAGTAAAAAAATGGATATGGGAATTTGAACCTACCTATCGTAGATTTGTCAATAGCCATAAAAAATCAAATGAATTGTATAAGATATTTAAAAAGACACATCTCATCATAGATAAAAATATTAAAGATGTTCAAAGACTAAGTGAAACTTATGATTGCTTTGTTTGCGGTAGTGATCAGATTTGGAATCCTTTTTCTTTGGGAAACCCCAAATCAGGCTTTTTCTATGCAGATTTTACCCTACGAAAGAAAATAGCTTACGCACCAAGTATTGGAGTCTCTAATATACCAAACGAGTATATAGAGCGTTTTAGAAACTTGATCAAAGATTTTTCTTATCTGTCTGCGAGAGAAACCCAGGGACAGCAAATCATGAAAGAACTCTCTGGAAAAGCTGTAGTTAAAGTTGTAGACCCCACTTTGCTATTGGATAAAAAACGATGGGAAGAACTCTTGCTTGAGCACGAAAGCCCTAACGTTAAGTATGTTTTAGGTTACTTTTTGACACCTAATCCAATATATATAAACGCAGCAAAGAAATATGCCCATAATCATGGATATAAGTTTAAAATGTTTTATACAGATAAAACTTATTTTAATGATGCAGATGAATTGGTAACGGCTGGTCCAATAGAGTTTCTACAGACAATTCATGATGCAGAGTATCTATTTACAGATTCTTTCCATGGTAGTATTTTTGCATCTATATTTAATGTTCAGTTTATAACTTTTAAAAGATTTAAAAAAACTGTTACAAGTCAAAATTCAAGGGTGGAGAATCTTATGAAAATGATGAAAATAGATGAGCGGCTTTTGGCTGAAGAAGAGATTGGGGTGATAGAACAACTCGCCCCCATAGACTTTGAGAAGGTAGAGAGACATTTATCTCCATTTATCACTGAATCTAAAGAATATTTAAATGACGCACTCAAATAAAATAATTACAGAAGTTTGTCCAGTCGACAAATGCACTGGTTGCTCTGCTTGCTATAATGCTTGCCATCATCAGGCAATTAGCATGGTAGAGAATAGTATGGGACACCTTCAGCCAGTCATAGACGAAGGCAAATGTGTCGGTTGCCATCTTTGCCAGATGTCTTGTCCTGTCATTAACAAGCAAACTTTACTTTATCCGAAATCTTGTTATGCCGTAGTTTTACCAGAAGAAAAGGATTTGTTGGATAGTGCCTCTGGTGGAGCAGCAACTGCATTGATGAGAGCTGTGGTAACAGAAAATGGTGTAGTGTATGGATGTACTGGTGAGGACGTATTTCATGTTCATCATGTGAGAGTGGACTCTGTGCAAAGTATAGAACGATTAAGAGGTTCCAAATATGTACAATCAGAGATAGGAACGATATTTAAAGATGTTTTTAAGGATTTAAAGGAACAAAAGAATGTGTTGTTCACAGGAACACCTTGCCAAATTGCGGGCTTGAAATCTTTTCTGCGGAAAGATTATCCCAATTTGACAACTATAGATTTAGTATGCCATGGCGTTCCATCCCAAAAAATGCTAACGGAAAACATAGGCTATTATACAACGGAAGAAGATGGTAAAAAAATAAAAGTTTCGTTCCGAAAAAAGGTTGTTGCGGTAAACCGCAAGACCAAACTCAATTCTGCAAGAATTGAGTATGGTTGGTTTTTGCAAAACCAACCATACTCAATCGTTAGCCGCAAGTATTTTGATGATAGTTACATGTTCGGTTTTTTGCAATGTCTTACATTTCGCGAGAGTTGTTATACATGCAGATATGCAACCTCAGCTCGTTGCTCAGATATAACATTGGCTGATTTTTGGGGACTGGGAGATGATGCTAAATACGATAGGGGAAAAGGTGTTTCTCTATGTTTCATAAACACAGAAAAAGGCCAAGTTCTATTTGACAAGATAAAGGATAAGGTTAATTTGCAAGAACGTGATGTCGTAGAGGGGTTAATCGGAAATGGGCAGTTGCAGCGACCTAGTTGTAAAAACAAGGCTCATGCTTTATTTAGAGGTCTTTATCCAAAAGTAGGCTTAAAAGCTTCCATAGACCAATCTTTGAAAAAAGAGAGGTTTAGGTTAAAAGTTGTTCAGCCTCTTAAGCAAAACATAAAAAAAATAATAGGGAGGAAATAAAAATGAACAAAGTCGCTTTGATAATACCCTATTTCGGGAAGTGGCCAGAATGGATGGATTTGTATTTGTTCTCATGTAGTAAACAGCATAATATTGATTTTGTTTTCTATACTGATTGTGTGATACCAGTGCGAATCTACAAAAATACGATTTTCCATCAAATATCATTTGAGGACTATTGTGCTTTTGTCTCCAAGCGTCTTTTAATTCCTTTCCATCCAAAAGCAGCATATAAACTTTGTGACTTGAAAGTTTTTTACGGAATTGTTCATGAGAATGATTTGCAAGGTTATGAATGGTGGGGATTTGGTGATATAGACTTAGTTTATGGAGAATTATCTTTACTCGTCAATGAGGATAACCTCCAAAAGTATGATTTGCTGACAACTCACGTGGATAGAATAGCTGGTCATTTTACTATAATTAGAAAGGATTCCAAATATACAGATCTTTGTAAGGAAATTCCTGATTGGAAGAAACTATTGTGTGATGCGGAGAATCATGGTATAGATGAAAATGCCTTTACAAGAAAGGCTATGTCATTTAAATATAAAATGGTAGGAAAACTTTACTATTATATCATGAGAAGAATAACTTCGCCGAATAGCAAGCACTATTGGTATTCAAAGTTAGAGACATTGATAAGACTTCTGCCGAGTCGAATTTTGATGAAGGAATTCTTTACGACTTTTAAACCAAAGCCTGGTCAAGTTTGTACATATAATCCTTTGACAAGTACGTTATCTTGCCCGACTAACCAAATTAGCAGAATGCAATTCGGGGGGGGGGGAATCTACTTACATTTCATGTGCTTTAAGAAAACTCCCTACTATATTACCGACAACTATTGGAAAGATGGATTTTACCAAATTCCCAGCGGCTATGATTTTTCAAAAGGTGGCGTAGTTGAGATAAGCACAGATAGCATCCGATTAAAATAAGAAATTTATGATACCAAAAGTAATACACTATTGTTGGTTTGGACGTAATCCCAAGCCAAAGGACGTTCTCAATTTTATTGAGACATGGAAGAAGCACAATCCAGACTATGTGATAAAGGAATGGAATGAAGATAACTTTGACATTCATTGTTGTAAATATGTTTGGGAAGCATATAAAGTGAAGAAGTTTGCCTTCGTTTCAGACTATGCAAGACTTTATGCTTTGTATACAGAAGGTGGCATATACCTTGATACTGATGTTGAGGTAAGAAAAGGCTTTGACCAGTTGCTTGGCAATCATTCTTTTGTAGGTTGGGAAGATAATTTCTTGGGGACAGGAATCTTGGCAAGTGTCAAGGGGCAGAAATGGGTTAAAGACATAATGGATACTTATAAAGATGAAGCCTTTATTAGTTGGTTTGGCAAGCTCAATACCTACCCTAACCCATATCGACTTAATGAAGTATTGAAAAAATACGGATTGATGATGAATCATATAGCTGATGTACTGGATACCGACATTGCTGTTTATCCGATTGAAATATTATGTGCAAATAATCATGAGAAAAGACAATATGTAATAACAGATAAAACAATAAGTATTCATCATTATAGTGGTACATGGTCTTCTCCGAAGGAAAAAAGTTCATTACAAAAGCTGTTAGAGCATATACATAACGTGCGAGTAAAATTGACATCAAGATGAAAAAAGTATATTATTTGTCTGGTCCACATATCAATGTGGAGAAAGGATATTGGTTGTATGACCAATTGATTAAAGATGGCTTTTTTGTCAAATCATATTATCTATATAGATATGGACATAGCCGAGATATATCAACGAGAATACATCGTTTCACTCGTGCTATAAAATTGTTGTTGTCCTCAAAGAAAGGTGATGATGTGTTGTTGTATGATGTCACTTCTGTATTTATCATCGTAGGATTGTTGATGGCAGTATTCCATTTAGACCGAAATGTCGTTGCAGTAAACTTTATGGGTACAGGAAGTAAGGAAGGATATGCAAAATGGAAAAGACCGTTGATTCGAAAGGGATTGAGCAAGGTGAAAATAGGTGTAAACAATCAGTCGCTATTGGACTTTTATGCAAATCAATTAAAGATAGACAAAAAGCATTTCTTCCTCATCAAAGATTGCGCAGCTAATGTAGATGTTTCTCAACGAGACTGTATTGCAGAAAATCCTCCTTATGTGTTCATGGGGGGCAATGTCCACCGTGATTGGAACCTGTTTAAGGATGTTGTAGAGCAAATGCCACAAGTGCATTTCGTTGCAGCGTTGGGAGGTCGTGAGTTAGACGACATGGAAAAGTGTGAAAATCTTAAGGTCTACAAAAACATATCCCTTTCTGATTTTAACGATTTGGTAGCGCACTGTAAAATCGTTCTTTTGGCTCTGAAAACAGAGATGCAAGGAGGGCAGTTGGTGGCTTTCCAAGGGTCCATGTATCGTAAACCTGTTATTATCACTCATTGTATGTCCATTGATACCTATTACAATGACGATGACATTATTAAGGTCAATATGGGGGACGAGATGGCATGTGTAAAGGCAATAGGTCGATTGCTTCAAGATGATGAGCTATGCAACTCTCTTGGAAATAGAGGGCACAGAAAAATTCAGGAACTGACTCCTGAATCAATTTACTCAATCATTAAAGATCAATTTTAAATGAACATTTCAAAGATACATTCCTGTTATGGGTGTGGTGTGTGTGCCATAGCCTGTGGAAAGAAAATCATAGACATTCATCTGAATGCAGATGGCTTTTATGAGCCTTATATCACAGATCCATCCAAATGTACTGATTGTGGCTTATGTGCGGAAGTATGTTCGTATAACCATGAACAAACTGCTGTAGAAGAAAAGCCGAAAGTCTCTTATGGTGCATGGAGCAAAGCCGAAAATGTAAGGAAAAAATGCGCAAGTGGAGGTGTCGGTTTCGAAATAGGAAAGTTCTTGATAGAAAAAGGCTACAAAGCCGTAGCGGTAAGATACAATGTCGGGAAACAAAGAGCCGAGCATTATATCGCAAATACAGTGGAGGACTTTGTGGCTTCAATGGGAAGTAAATACATCCAAAGTTATACCTTGGATGGTTTGAAAGGTATCAACCGAAAGGATAAATATCTTGTTACAGGAACTCCCTGCCAAATAGATTCTTTCCGTCGATATATCAAAAAGTTTAGGTGTGAAGACAATTTCGTCCTCATGGATTTCTTTTGTCATGGAGTACCTTCTCTTCATGTTTGGCTAAAATATCTGAAAGAAAGAGAAGCCAAGTTGGGGAAAATAGACTCTGTGACTTGGCGCAATAAGCAGAATGGTTGGCACGACTCTTGGGCAATGCTTCTTGAAGGAAAAAACTTGCATTTAAATAGCAGATGGACAAAGGGTGATAGCTTTTATAACATGTTCCTTGGTAACAATTGCTTAGGAAAGGCTTGCTATAAACATTGCAAGTTCAAGTATAATCATTCTTCCGCAGATATTCGTATCGGCGACATGTGGGGTGACACATACAAGGACAATGAAAATGGTGTGACAGCTTGTGTGGCGTTTACTCAACAGGGAATGGAAATACTGAGACAAAGCAATTGCGAATTGGTGGAACATCCTTTTAAGCAAGTAGCCGAGGGACAGATAGAACATCCCATACCTTATCCTGGTCTTGGATGGAATCTAATTATTGCATTATCTAAACACGATTGCATTTCTATGAGCACTTTGGTGTTTTTTAGTAAAGTTGTTGGAAAATTAAATAGAATGTTTAAGAAAATATGAACAAGGCGCTTTTAGTTACGATATTCAAAGTTCCAAATTATGGTTCTGTATTGCAAGCTTATGCCACGCAATATACATTGGAAAATATGGGATGGAATGTTAAAGTACTGAACTATGACCATATCAATAGTGAATGGTCTATGGCTCATGGTGTGCCACGTCAAGGTTTGAAAAATAAGATAGGTAGACTGATTGGCTTAAAACCACATCATAGAAAAGAAAAAAAATTGATGAAATTCACAGCGACGTATCTTCATCTCACTCGTTCTTATAGCACTTATAAGCAAATTCATGACCAAGAGAATGGAAAATATGATTTGTATGTTGTAGGTAGCGACCAAGTTTGGAATACTCGTTTTACAAATTGTGATCCAACCTATCTCTTGGATTTTGTTACAGACAAAGGTGCAAAGTGTATTTCCATATCATCCAGTTTTGCCTCCAAAAAGATAGATTATGCCTACCTTCCTATATTTGAAAAAGCTTTAACAAAGTTCTTACATTTATCTGTCCGGGAGAGCAATGGCGTGTCCATTCTGAATACTCTTGGATATAATCATGCAAAGTTAGTGTTGGATCCTACTTTGTTATTAACGGCAAGACAATGGAATACATTGAGAAATAAGGATTCTCACAAAGGTGAGAAATACATCCTTCTGTATATGTTGACTTATGCATTTGAACCTCGCCCTTTGGTTTTCGAGGTTTTGAAATATTATCAAAACAAATTAGGTTGTAAGATTATAGCATTGGAAGGCTTTAGTGATTGCCAAGGTAGTACTAACTTAGAAATAGAAGATGCTACGGATTCTTCTGTATCTGACTTTCTTGATTTATTTGCAAATGCCACAATGGTTGTCACATCATCTTTTCATGGGACAGCTTTTGCATTGAACTATGGGCGTCCACTTGTAAGTATTACGCCAAGCGGAGGTGATGATAGACAAGGTAATCTATTGGCTCAGTTAGAACTTGAACAATGCCGTCTTGATATTTCGGGGGGGGCAAATCTCGACGATTTGAATCCATTCTATGATATAACATTAGAACAAGAAAAGTTACAGAAGTTGCGTGCTGATTCCTTGGATTGGATTAAGCAAGCTTTGGGATAAATAAAATTTTAAACATAACACTGATGTCTGGTGTAGATCACATATTATTATATAGCGTCATGCTGTTTTTGGCATATCTTTATGACAGACTAAGCAGAGAAAATAGTGGAATTCCACAAAACAGCAGAAAAAACATAGCTCCTTTTATCTTATTCTTGTTAGGTGCAGTTTTTGTTGTAACAGAAGGCTTAAGATATGGAAGGGGTGTAGACCAATGTGGAAATTATGGTCCATTCTACCTGCACTGCATGAATGCCAAAGCATGGTTCCAAGATTTTGAGACCTTGTTCATTTGGATAAACCAAGCTGTTTATAAAATCGACCCATTCAGGGATGTTTGGCCTTTTGGTTCAATTTTTATAGTTTATGCTATCATCTATTTTGTTTGTCTATACATATATTATAAAGATAAGAAAAAAGAGACGAAGCTATTTCTCGCTATAGCAATACTTGCAACCAATTATATTACGGAGTGGACAATTAGACAAGGTGTATCTTTTAGTTTCTTATTGTTGGGACTTCATTATTTGGAGCAAGGGAAGTGGAAGTGGATGCTTGGTGCTATGGTGGTGGCTTTTAGTATTCATCATGGTAACATATTGGCTATCAGTCTTCCTGTTGTCTTTTACTTTTTTTTGAACAAGAAACCAATTCCTTGGAAGATTACAGTACCACTGTTTATAATATTAGAATATACCATGCAGGTATCTGTATTTCAATATTTCATTCAATCAATATCGGGCTATTTGGATTTGTCTTCATTCGGAGGCAATTTTGGCGGCTATATGCAAGACAGCGCTCTCGAACATGAAGCAGAGGCTGCTGAGGATTGGACTCGAGGAAGTTTAACCCAGTTATTGACGGTCGTGTTTTATTCCTCGTTGCTGATTTTGGGGGCGGAAGTAAGTAAACTGAAGATTAAGACCACTTATATTTATAATGCCTTTGTCATAGGCATCATGATTTTTGAGCCTTTCAGATTGGCAGGTTCCATCACCCGAATGTTCAATGTGCTGAGCTGTCTATGGTTTATACCTTTAGCATATGCTTTGTTCAATAGCAAACAATTGATTAAGTCAAGCAAGTTTGTGAGATGGTCTTTTGTAGGCGTAGCACTTTACATTGTTTCGTATTATGGCCGATATATATTCATGAATCCGGAAGCCACTTATATATGGAATCTATAAAAGTAATGAATACTCGAAAGAGAAATCCTATGATTTCCATTGCCCAGGTAGTAAGTATAGTTATTTTGATAGTGATAGGACACATATCTTAGGTAAAGATTTTAAAAGGTGGGCGTTAGTACTATATCGAGTTAACGAAGTTCCTAAATTAAAAATGAAAAGACATGAAAGATAAAAGTGTGTATTCTAAATATAAGATACATAATAGCAAAGTTCTCCATGAAGTCTTGGAATATGAAGGCAACATGTATAAGCAATATATGTATCCTCATTTGAAAGATTATATATTGGGAGTATGTAAAAGTGAGAATGTTGCAAAAATAATGAAATGGCAGCGAATTGCTCGTATAACTGACTATCATGATTATATGTATCATACAACAGGTTCTAAATGGCATCTGCTCATGTATCTTTGGTACATACGCAAGCGAAATCGCTTGGGGAATAGAATTGGTTTTGAAATCAGTACTGAATTAATTGGTAAGGGATTGAAAATATACCATTTCAATAATGTGATAAACTCAGGTGCCATCATAGGTGAAAACCTTCATCTTCACGGATGCAATGTCATTGGTAATGCTGGAGCAGATGACTTACGCTGTCCCGTGATCGGCAATAATGTGATGATGGGTGCTGGAGCCAAAGTAATTGGTAATGTCACCATTGCTGATAATATAAAAATTGGTGCAGGTGCCGTCGTGGTTTCTTCTTTCTCAGAACCAGGAATAACCATAGGTGGAGTGCCCGCTCGCAAACTAAAATAAGAATGCAATTATGCCAAAAGTAAGTGTGATAGTGCCTATTTATAACGTAGAGAAATATCTTGAGCGTTGTATGGATTCTTTGCTCAATCAGACTTTGAAGGACATTGAGATTATAATGGTGGATGATGGGTCACCTGATAATTGCCCGAAGATGTGTGACGAGTATGCAAAGAAAGACAGTAGAGTAAAAGTTATACATAAGCAGAACGATGGACTTGGTTATGCACGCAATTCTGGTTTGAAAATTGCTACTGGTGAGTATATCGCATTTGTTGATTCTGATGATTATGTAGATATAAACATGTACAAAAAACTGTATGAAGTTGCAAGTGAAAATTATGCGGATGCAGTCTTTTGTGGTTTTAAGAAGGAGTTTAGACCGAATCGCTTTATTGAATCCAAGGAGTGTGATAATTATACAGAATACGTGAATGAGCAAATTGGTGGCTTGACATTAGATTTTGTTTCAGCACCACCTCATTGTAAATCAGAATATATACATGATATGTCTGTTTGGCATTCCGTTTACAAGCACTCAATAATAGAGGGAAATAATATTCGGTTTGTCTCAGAACGTGAATACGCCTCAGAAGATATTCCTTTTCAAATAGACTTTTTTAAGTGCTGTAAGAAAGTTGTTTTTATACCTAATATCTTTTATGTATATTGCTATAATGGTGGGTCTTTAACAAAGTCTTTTAAGCCTGAAAAATTTGAAAAGATTCAGAACTTGTTGCATCTTCTTCAAATGAAGACGGAGCTTATTGATCCTGAGACTTTTCGGGCAAAAAGGTTGTTTATCGGCTATGTGCGAGCGATGATAAGATTGATAGTTACACTTGATTTGTCTAAGAACGAGAAACTTAATCATATAAAAACTATAGTGTATGCTCCTGTTTGGAATGAGATAAGACCTATCTATAAAGTATCTTATTTACCTTTTCATCAACGAATTATGACATCTTTAATTTATAATCATAAAGTTAATGGAATTTTTTATTACTCAAAATTATTAAATATGAAAGCTTTAGTATTGTTAAAGCAATTCTTGAAGAAATAGTTTGAATAGGATTTGTATTAATTAGCAATAAATAATTAAAGTTATGCTTAATGTTGTCTTTTTCTATAGAATAGAACGGTGGCTGTATTTACATAAAATACCTTTGCTTCCAAGATTAGTCCAGCTGCTTATATTTTTTTGTTATGCATGTAATATACCGTATAAGTGTAAAATTGGAAAGGGAACTTTTTTTAATCATGGAGGTATTGCCGTCTTAATCAATCCTGATACGGTTATTGGCACCAATTGCAAAATTGGCAATTCTGTATCTATAGTTGGGCAAGGACCATATAAATTTGCTCCAATAATCGGCAATAATGTTTTTATTGGACCAAGTGCTATAATCCAAGGACCTGTTATCATTGAAGACAATGCCATAATAGCCCCTCATGCTTTGGTAAACAAAAGTGTTCCTAAAAATGCTATTGTCGCAGGAGTACCTGCAAAAATAATAGGCTGGAGTAATCAACTTGATTATGATGTTTTTAAGGATGAAGCTTGGAAGGATGGGCATAAGCCTTTCTTAAAATCAGATGTTCATGAAAGATAGAGATTATAGTATAGATATATTGAAGTTTTTGGCTGTTTTTCTGATAATAAACAGTCACATGGATGCATTGTATGTGAAGTTTGGCATGTTGGCAACAGGTGGGGCTATCGGCGATGTTCTTTTCCTCTTTGCGTCAGGTTATACATTGTTGTTAAGCAAGCGCAATTTACGCTTCGATAGTTGGTATAAGCGAAGAATCAACAGGATTTACCCTTCTGTATTGGTTTGTGTGATAATGGGTGCTTTGCTTAGAAACGAAATTTCATTGACCTTGTCAGAATTATGGGGGGGGGCAATTCGTAGTTGCGATTATGACTTATTATATCTTAATTTACTGGATTAAGAAATATGCAATCAAGTTTATACCGCATATAATTGCCTTTACTGGTATCATTGCCTTATTGGTGTATATCTTATGGTTCCCATATAAGTATGAGACTGGCGAAAGAGGAATGTATGGTATTACGACGTTGTTCCGTTGGATACCTTATTTTGCTTTTATGCTCTTTGGCTCATGGATGGGATTAAGAAGAAGTGCATTGAAGTTTAACCCTGTTATGGATTTCTTGTTGGTGATTGTTTGTTTAGTTGTTTTCTATGGAATACAATTGTTGGCGAAGAAATATCCAAGTATTGCGCCTTACCAAATCATAACTTTATTTCCGCTTATGGGTATTGTGTTTTATTTTTATAAATGGTGCAATGCTGATTTTTGGAAGAAACTATATTCTAACAAGTTGGGTCATCTTCTTGTTATGACCATATCCGGGTTGTGTCTGGAATCTTATCTGATTCAATACAGTGTATTCACAACTAAAATGAATGGTATATTCCCTTTGAATCTGCTAATCATGATCGTAATCGTGTTATTGGTGTCTTTCCTTTGTAAATGCTTGTCACGTCTATTCTCTCAGACATTCAGAGATGGGGATTATGATTGGAAAGAGATCGTAAAATTGTATTAGCTAAATGAAGTATATCAATAAAGATTTATCCTCCCAAGTTCTTTTCTTGGGAGTTTCTAAGAAAACAAGGGGAGGCATGACGGCTGTGCTTGTCTCCTATGACAAGTATATCGAGAATATGCGATTTGTCCCGACTTGGAAGTTGGGTAATAAGTTGGTAAAGTCTTGGTATGCCTTGCAAGCTTTAGTGAGGACTTGGGCCTTGTTGACTTTTGATAAACGAATCAAAATCGTGCATATTCACGGAGCGGCCAACGCTTCGTTTGATAGATGCAAGTTGTTTATTCGCCTTGCTAAAAAATGTGGCAGGAAGGTTATCTTGCATGAACATGCTGCTGACTTTGTGGAGTATTATCAAGGGGCTGAGGATAAGCAAAGCATTACTGATACACTGCAAATGTGTGATGCCATGATTGTTTTGTCGAAATCATGGAAAGCATATTTTGCCTCCATTGGCATGGAAGAAGAGCGCATTTATGTACTCAACAATATTGTTTCGCCCCCTATACTTTTGCCAGAAAAGCATACGGATGATGGAAAACTTCATCTGATGTATATGGGAGAGATAAGCAAGCGTAAGGGTGGATTTGATTTGCTGAAAGCTGTTGTTGACAACAAAGAGTATTTCAAGGATAAACTATTACTTCGTATGGGAGGCAACGAAGTGGATGGCGACATCAAGGCTTATATCCGTGAGCATGGATTGTCGGATTTCGTGTCGTATGAAGGTTGGATAGCTGGACAAAAGAAGATAGATTGTCTGAATTGGGAGGATGTTTACATCTTGCCTTCCTACAATGAAGGACTTCCGATTGCCATTCTTGAAGCCATGGCCTATAGCCATCCTGTTATCTCTACTCCTGTGGGTGGGATTCCTGAGGTGATAAAGACTGGAGAGAATGGTATCTTAGTGAAGCCTGGTGATACCAAAGCTATAGCGGATGCTGTCAAGTTTTATATCGAGAATCAAGATGAGATAGAGAAGCAGGGAGCTAAAGCTTATCAAGTTGTACAAGACTTCTTCCCTAAACAAGTATTTGAGGATTTGAAAGAGATTTATGAATCGATAAAATAATTTGATTATGAAAACTTATATAGTGATAACAACCGAGGATATAACAGACGATTCTATTAACTGAAGTTTCCCACCCTTAGAAAGATGGCGTAAAATAACAGTTTTTCAA